>Ga0105107_10002969_pt1 | contig 11229 bp, 8 predicted proteins | sample PPLLaktember2015_6_FD_79335 | JGI IMG/M metagenome (GOLD analysis project Ga0105107, IMG submission 79335) | Freshwater sediment microbial communities from Prairie Pothole Lake near Jamestown, North Dakota, USA - PPLs Lake P8 Core (1) Depth... | ecosystem: Environmental > Aquatic > Freshwater >... | reverse complement strand
CACTGTCGCACGGACCCGTGCAGCGTTACATCGCGGATCATGAAAACAGGGATCTAAGAGATCTTGTTTTAAAACATAAGGTCATCCTGGGAATCCCCACGGCACTGTTGCTGGAACAGATCGCCACACGCAAAAAAGCTAAGGACAAACTACCACTTTATTACAACACCGCAGGAATAATCTTTCCTCCGCCGGCCAATTTTGAACAATGCTCTTCACAGGCCACGGCGGTTTTTAAAAGCGACATCATCTCCGCTTTCATGACCGGTGGGAAAAAAAGTGGGGTAGACCTCACGGGAGGTTTCGGGGTCGACACTCTCTTCCTCAGCAGGAAGGTCAAAACCATTCATTATGTAGAACCTGAAACCTCATTGTTGGAGCTCGCGCGTTACAACCATCAGTTGCTTTACGCTGACAATATTGAATACCATCCTTTGACGGCGGAGCGTTTCCTGAATAGCACAACAGAATCCTTTGATTTTATCTATGTCGATCCTTCCAGGAGGACGTCAGACAAGAAAAGGGTCCATGCCTTGAGGGATGCTCAACCGGATGTCGTCGCGCTCATGCCCGAAGTCTTCAGAAAAACTTCCCTTCTGATCGTGAAAGCTTCACCGCTGCTTGATATCCAGGCAGGAATGTCACAACTGCAACGCGTCAGAAAAGTGTTCGTGATCTCGGTGGGGAATGAATGCAAAGAGCTTCTGTTTGTCTGTGACAAGAACTTTGAAGGAACTCCTGTCATTGATGCCGTGAATATCGGCGATACTGGTCCACCCCGGTCATTTGAATTTTCATTCAATGAAGAGAGAGAACAAAAGGTCAGTTTCAGCGATCCTCTCCCTTTCCTTTACGAGCCCAATGCTTCTATTCTCAAAGCCGGAGCATTCAAGTCCATCGCTTCGCGATTTAATTTGAAAAAAATACAAGTTAACACACATCTATACACCAGTGCACAATTGATGGAGAACTTTCCGGGCCGGAGATTCCTAATTGAAGCATTTGTGAAGCCCGACGCCCGTGTGCTGAAAGAATATTTTCCCGACGGAAAAGCCAACGTTACCACGCGCAACTACCCACTCACCCCGGAGGCTTTAAAAAAGAAAACAGGATTGAAGGACGGAGGAGAAAAGTTTCTTATCGGTTTTTCCGGAAAAAAGAAGAAGTTTCTGGCGGTTGCGAAAAAACTGTAGGGGCGGGGACCAGGCATACGTTGTCCCTGCTGAAGATCACAACGCTCCTAGAATATTTTCGATATCCGTTTGTCCATTGAACTTGTGCCTGAGTTTCCCATCAGCATAGATGTACACCGACGGCGTGGGGATCGGGCCATAATAAGTGAGTACACCTTCCGGAGCCGTCCAGCCAAATTTTACCTGCGCCAGGTCATCAAGGTTAAAGTTTTTCGCAAACGCAGTGATCTGATCCATCGGAGCGGAAGAAATGAAATAAACGGTATAGTCTTTAAACTCTGTCAGGCGTTGTTCGATGTGGACAGCTTCTTCCTGACAATGGCTGCAATCGGGTTGAAACAAAACAAAAACATTTTTCCCGGTCAGATTCTTCGCTGAAACCTGATCTCCATTATTTAACCGCAATATCAGCGGTGGGTATTCGTTCACCACCTGTTGTGCGGACTCTTGCTCTTTTTTCGAAGAGCACCCGAGCACGATGGTCAAAACCATTAAACCACAGATCGCCTTCATCATATCATCTCAATAATTAACAAGCCCCAATATAAAGCATAACTTATAACAGCAGCCGTCCCGTAGACTTTTAACACCTTTTTTCTATTCTGGACATCTTCCCACCACAACATCATCCAGGGCTTGAATAGTCCTGCCACCACACCAAGCAGGGCAGTGATCGACATCAGGAGGAAAAAGCGTTGAAGAAAGTCCATCCGTCCAAAATTAAGACAAAATCACAACGGTTTTTGGATAAAGGGGAATAGTAAAACTATATTTGCAGCCCCTTCGTTCTGAAGGCAACGCAAACCGACAAAACGGGAATAGTGAGGGCGAGTGACTTTTTGGGTATTTATAGAGCGGATGGTTATATCAAGACCGTTGCCGCAGGGATCAAAGCGCCCACACCTTCCAATATCCGGCTACGAGGACTGTCCGGCAGCCTCGATGCTGTTGTTCTGGCCTCTGCCTTCAAGCTCCATCCCCAGGATTATGTCGTCATTTTACAGGACCGGGAAGAAGCGTCCTATTTTTTGAATGATCTCCAAAATCTTCTGGAGAGGGAGATCCTGCTCTTCCCAATGTCGTACAAGCGGCCTTATGAGTTCCATGAGGTGGAGAATGCGAACATCCTCATGAGGGCTGAAGTGCTTAACCGCCTTGCCAACAAGACCGGCAGCGAGATTATTGTTACTTATCCTGATGCGCTTAGCGAGAAGGTGATCAACAAGCGATCACTTGCCAGCAACACCTTTACGGTGAAACTTGGCGAGAAACTCGACATGAGTTTTCTGGAGGATTTTCTTCATACATACGATTTTGAAAAGACTGATTTCGTCTATGAAGCCGGACAGTTTGCTGTTCGCGGGGGCATCGTCGATATTTTCTCGTTTGCGCACGAGTTACCCTGCCGCATAGAACTCTTTGGTGATGAAGTAGACAGCATCCGCACCTTTGAACCCGGATCACAGCTTTCGGTAGAATCGCAGAAGTCCATTAATATCATCCCGAACGTTCAGACGAAGCTGATCCAGGAAGAGCGCCAGTCATTCCTGGATTTCATCTCTGCGGGTACGCGTCTGTGGTTTAAGGATTTTCAGCTGACCGGTGACCTGATTGACAAAAGTTTCCAAAAAGTAGAAGCCTCTTTTGAAAAGATCCTCAAGGAAAGTGGAAATACCCAGGTCGTCTCGAGCCCTGAAGAATTGTTTGAGCCTGCCTACAATTTCATCAAACGTTCGGAGGGTTTTACGCGGGTGGAATTCGGAAACCGGTTCATCCTCGAACCAGCCAAAACATTTGACTTTGTTTCTTCGGGCCAGCCATCCTTCAACAAGAATTTTGAGCTGCTCACAGCAAATCTCTCCGACCACCAGATGCAGGGTTATCAGAGTTTTATCGCCGCAGACATGTCGCGGCAACTGGAACGACTAAAAGGGATCTTTGAAGAGCTTAATCCGCAATTGAATTTTCAACCCCTGGAATTCTCATTGCGACAGGGGTTTGCCGACGAGACTCTGAAGATCGTTTGCTACACCGACCATCAGATATTTGAGCGATTCCACCGCTACCGTGCAAAAGAAAAATTCACGAAATCAAAAGCGCTGACGCTTCGGGAACTACAGACCCTTCAGCCGGGAGATTTTGTAACGCATATTGATTACGGTATTGCCAAGTTTGCCGGTCTTGAGAAAAAAATTGTCAACGGTCATGAACAGGAGGCCATACGGTTGGTTTATCGCGATGATGATTTGTTGTACGTAAGTATTCACGCACTTCACAAGATCTCGAAGTATTCGGGCAGAGACGGATCCCCGCCGATTATCAACAAGCTGGGAACTCAGGAATGGGAAACGAAAAAGGCCAGGGCGAAGAAGCGCGTAAAAGATATCGCCAAGGAGCTGATCGAATTGTATGCGAAGAGAAAATCCGCACCTGGATATGCCTATCCAACTGACGGTTTCCTCCAGGCTGAACTGGAGTCATCCTTTATGTACGAAGACACCCCTGATCAGGGGAGGGCGACGGAGGATGTGAAGAAGGATATGCAGGCCCCGCATCCGATGGACCGTCTGGTCTGCGGCGACGTAGGGTTTGGCAAAACCGAGGTCGCCATCCGCGCGGCCTTCAAAGCTGTAACGGAAGGAAGACAGGTGGCGGTACTGGTTCCTACTACTATCCTGGCCATGCAGCATTATCGAACTTTCCGGGAACGTCTTTCAAATTTTCCAGTGAAAGTGGACTATGTATCGCGATTCAAATCCGACAAAGAGATCAAAAGAATACTGGCCGATGTAAATGCAGGCAAGATCGATATCCTTATCGGTACCCACCGCATTGTCAGCAAGGATATCAACTTTAAGAACTTGGGTCTTCTCATCGTCGACGAGGAGCAGAAGTTTGGCGTAAAAGTGAAAGACAAGTTAAAAGAAATGAAGGTTAACGTCGACGTGCTCACACTCACAGCCACGCCGATACCGCGCACCTTACATTTCTCTCTTATGGGCGCCAGGGATCTGAGCATTATCGCTACGCCGCCGCTGAACCGGCAGCCAGTAACCACTGAGTTGCATACCTTCAATGAGGCCCTTATCCGGGACGCCATCAGTCATGAGCTCAAAAGAGGGGGACAGGTCTTCTTTGTGCACAACCGTGTAAGCGATATTGAATCCGTTGCAAACACCATTTACAAACTTGTCCCCGATGCCCGCATTGGCATCGCCCATGGGCAGATGGAAGGGGACAAACTCGAAAAGGTGATGGTGAAGTTTATTGACGGCGAATACGACGTTCTCGTCTCCACTAATATCATCGAGTCCGGCCTTGATATTCCAAACGCAAACACCATCATCATCAATCAGGCGCACATGTTCGGGCTATCGGATCTGCACCAGATGCGCGGACGCGTTGGCCGGTCGAATAAGAAAGCATATTGTTATCTGCTTACACCACCAGCTTCGCTGCTGACAGCGGATTCCCGGAAACGCCTCGCCGCCCTCGAAGAATTTTCCGAGTTGGGTGACGGATTCAAAGTTGCCATGCGCGACCTGGATATCCGCGGCGCCGGAAACCTCCTGGGTGCTGAACAAAGCGGTTTCATCAACGACCTTGGATTCGACACCTATCACAAGATCCTGGATGATGCCATTCAGGAGTTGAAGGAGACTGACTTCAAAGATCTGTTTGCTTCCGAACTGGCGGAGAAAGCAAAACTCATCGTCCAGGATTGTATCATCGAGACAGACCTCGAGATCCTCATCCCCGATAGTTACATTAATAATACCAGTGAACGCCTTCAATTGTATTCACGCCTTGACAACATCAAGGATGAAGATCAGCTTCAGACGTTTACTGGCGAAATAAAAGACAGGTTTGGGCCCATTCCTCCTTCCGTCAATGAACTGATCAACTCAGTCAGGCTCCGGTGGTACGGCGAGCGGTTAGGCTTTGAAAAACTCAGCCTGAAAGGAGACAAGCTGCGGGCATATTTTATAACCAACAACGACCAGTATTTTAATTCTGACACGTTCGGACAAATCCTCAATTTTGTCAAAGCGCATTCGCGTCAATGTAAAATGCGGGAGTCGGCCGGCAAAGCAATGCTTGTCGTTGAAAATATAACTTCGGTGGATGCAGCAATAGAACTGCTGCACCACATGAGTCATCAAACTGCTAAACCGTCCAGCGAAATTTTGTCCAGGTAGGGTTCAAGACCACTGGCCTTGTCAAAAGCATTGATCATGAGTACTTTCTGGTGTTTTGGTGAATAAAACACCTCTACAAAGAACTGGTTAGTGTGATACAAAAAGACTTTGCAGTCTCCCAAAGTCCTTTGGGTTAGAAAATTGCCTCGGAAAGTGATATGATCACATTTCTTTTCAAACGGCATAATTCTGAAATCCTGTAACGTGGTCATAGATCGGTAAATTTAGAGTCTGACATAACCGAAAAATTATACCATTTGGCCAAATCCTTACAGGCACGATGTAAACCGCGTTTTTCATAAAAATCCCCTACGGGTATTTCCCAAATTTGGAAGGTTTGTTCTCAATACAATACCAGACTGGTTCTTATCGTTTTAGGAATACTTTGTCGGACAGACAGCTGGAGATGAAGTCCGGGCAAATGCAGGTACGGAAAATGCAAAATAACGGGTCCGCCAATCGATCGGGGCTTTGAAAATTCGACTGGTGGGAGAATCTGAGATTCAGGTTTTGGAAAACATGAGATTATCTTTTTATATTAGCATTTAGTTTAAAGCAAAAAATGAAAATGAATCATTCATTCCGAGTTCTTTTGTGGGTCGTTGCGGGATCCGTAGCCTTGTCAGGCTGCTCATTGTTTGGTGGCAAAGGCGGTAAACCTACGGCTTCCAATCCCGGACAGGTCAGTACGGCTACCGGGCTGGCTTTCAACGACGAAGATGCTGGAGGGTTTATTGTAAACCCATATGAAGGACAGCCTGACGCTCCAAACATGGTCTTCATTGAAGGCGGCAGGGCGGTAATGGGCTCCTACGAGGAAGATGTGATGTCCTTCCGCGACAACCTTGAAAGAACCGTTTCAGTAGCTTCCTTCTATATGGATGAAACTGAAATTGCCAACATCCACTGGCTGGAATACATTCACTATCTGGCAAAAGATTCTTCGCAGGAGGCCTATGCTGCAGCTTTGCCCGATACCATGGTTTGGGTTGGTAAACTTGCTTTTAACGATCCCTATGTAGAGCATTATTTCCGTTATCCCGGTTTCCGTTATTTCCCTGTTGTGGGAATTTCCTGGAGCCAGGCCAACCGTTATTCGGTCTGGAGAACACGGGCTGTAAATATCAAGTTTGCGCAGGACGCAGGTGAAGAGTATGCTGAAAGCGATGGCCGCATTCCCCTTGAATCCGGTATCGTCGTTCCTTCCTACCGCCTTCCTACAGAAGCGGAGTGGGAGTACGCTGCACAGGCGCTTATCGGAACGCAATGGCTTGAAGAAATGCAAACACACCAACGTATCTATCCCTGGGATGGCCATGCTGTCCGCAATCCTTATGGAAAGCAAATGGGCTATATGCTTGCCAACTTCAAACGCGGTCGTGGCGACTATGCCGGTATCGCAGGTCGTTTGAACGACGGTGCGCTGATCACGTCTTATATATATGAGTTCCCTCCGAACGATTATGGATTGTACAACATGGCGGGTAATGTGAGTGAGTGGGTTCAGGACGTTTACCGCCCCATGTCTTATCAGGACTTTGATGACCTCAACCCTATGCGGCGCGATGGATTTTTGGATGACGCCAGAAACTACAACAGTGATTTTGAAAAAAATCCGGAAGCATTTACTTCGCTCATCACAGACCGCGCGCGCGTATTCAAAGGCGGTTCATGGAAGGACGTAGCATACTGGATGTCTCCTGGTACCAGAAGGTATCTCGATCAGGATTCAGCAACAGCAACAATCGGTTTCCGTTGCGCCATGATCAGGGCAGGATCCAACTACTAAAGTTTTTCAACAAAGATATTTTTCAAGCCCCGCCCTCAGCGGGGCTTTTTGTTGTGCCTTCGACAAGCTCAGGCACCGGGACGTCATTGAAATTTTTCGAACAACCAGTGCACCCGCGCGGCTCTTGGTGCCTGCGACAAGCTCAGGCACCAGGGGTTGCCGAATTCGATAGCTGCCGGTAGTTTAGCTGGTGCACGACCCTGCCGAAACGGTGCCTGAGCTTGTCGAAGGCACCGGTCGCTACTGTGTCGCAGCAATGCAGGCGATGCTCAGCTCCCTGCATCCGGCCTGGAGCAGGGCCTGACCACAGGCTTCGAGGGTAGCTCCCGTGGTCACAACATCGTCCACGAGCAATATCCTCTTTTCTTCAATCGTGCCGGGATTGACCACCCGGAAGATCCGGTTCACGTTTTCCCATCTTCTCAATTTGGATTTGTGCGTCTGCGTTTCGGTCTTCGCCGACCGCATCATATAAGCATCATTGCAGGGTACTTCCAGCATCTTCGAAAGTCCTTTGCCGAACTCCTCACTCTGATTGTAACCACGGATCCTTCTACGGGAGCTGTGCAGCGGCACGGGAATGATAAGGTCAAAGGAGTTTTTATAGTCGGCGTCCACGAGATCTTTTCCGTATATCCGTCCAAGCATTTCGCCCAATTCCGGCTGCTGCTTGTATTTCAGGGCATGAAGAACCTGCTGGACGCGGCTTTCTTTCACAAATTTGAAGAGCGTCATCACATATTTTACCGGCAGCCGCCCCCTGAATTTCAGATAAAAAGGGTTTTCCTGCTGAAGGTGGTAATGCGATTTGGGCATTTCCAGCAGGCATTGCGTACAAATCAGGTCCTCACCCTTTACCAGGGAATTAAAACACCCCCTGCAGTAGCGGGGATAAACCAGGGAGATGAAATCCTCCAGGATGGTATTGGAAGTTGAATTGGCCAATGAATAATATCTTTGCTGAAAAACTAAAACTAATTTAATCAGGTTAAGCCATAAAATATATGGGTATTGTAGAAGACTTTAACAGGTACCGCGGCAAAATGAACGAAAAGATCCTGGCTTCCGACAGCCTGATCATCAAGCGGATATTCAACCTCGATACCAATGCCTATACAGAAGGCGCCCTCGATGTCCGCTCAAAAGAATTGATCGGCTTAACCTGTTCCCTGGTATTGCGCTGCGACGATTGCGTGCGGTATCATCTGGGAAAATGCAAGGAAATAGGTTTCTCAACAGAAGAAGTAAACGAAGCTATGGGCGTTGCCACACTGGTGGGCGGAACTATCGTTATCCCGCACCTGCGAAGGGCGTTTGAATACTGGGAGGAGCTGCAACATGTTTAAACGAGACCTTGATCAGGATAGAAGATGGAATTCCCTTTTGGAAGAACTCGGTTCGGTTATTGGTAAAAAGCCCAAAGATCTCAACGCGGTTCTTTTCCTTATCGGCGTGCAGGAACTGGGACACGGCACCAAAATTTTCTCCAAGGAAGAGAAGCAGGATCTGATGCATATCGGGATCTGCAAAGTGCTGAGCCTTTCCGGTTATTATGAACTCGAAGGGCTGGATAGTGAGGGATGGCCTCACTGGAAACTGATCAAAAAACTCCCCCATTTTGATCTCCTGGAGCAAGAGCGATTACTCAAAATGCATGTGCTGGAGTATTTTGAAAAGGAGTATAACTGGTCATCCCCCCATTCCGGCAATACTGCTGAGCCGCTTTGACTCTTTCTGCAAAATTTTTTGTTGTAAATTGAATACAACTTAACTTAGGTGTCGGCCAACTTTGGCAGTAGAGTCTGCGTTTTTTTACTTAAACAGTTTGGAAGATGAGCGATGGAACAGGACGCATTCATGAAAAGATAAAATCTTTTCAGCGAAAATATTATCTCAACCTCTTTATACGGGGAGGTATTCTCACACTTTCAATCATTATCGGCTATTTCGTTATTGCTTCTGTTCTTGAGCATACCCTTTGGCTGAGCCAATGGGCGCGATTACTCATCTTCATCACCTTCTTCGGGGTAGCGGGTTTTTGCGTCCTGAAATTCCTCAACCAGCCCCTGCAGTGGTGGGTTGCAAAACGAGGTCTCAACGAAGAGCAGAGCGCAAGGCTTATCGGTAGCCGGCTTCCCACAGTGAAAGACCGTCTCGTAAATCTTATCCAGCTCGCCACTTCCCCGAAACCGTCCGACCTCACTTTCGCGAGCGTCCAGCAAAAGTCCAGGGAATTTGAACCTATCGCTTTTGATACCGTCATCGACCTGAGAGAAAACACAAAACTCCTGCGGTACCTGGCAGTTCCGGTAGGGTTGGTGTTGCTGATCATGCTGATCAATCCAAGCATCCTCACAAAAAGCACAGACCGAATTGTCCATTTTAACCGGGCCTATGAGCCCGATGCCCCTTTTACTTTCAGCGTCACTAATAATTCCCTCACGGCATTTTATAATGAAAATTTTACTTTGCAGGTGGAATTGTCTGGCAGTGCCATCCCGCAGAATGCGTATATCGTTTCAAAAAATCAGCGCCTGAAGCTCATCCCCACCGGTCCCGGAAAATTTGAGTACACACTCGAGCGGATACAACAACCCATGGACTTTCAGATCGAAGCCGCGGGCTTTTTCTCTGATGGATTTACGATTGAACTGGTGAACCGGCCGGAACTGACCAGGTTCAACGTGGAACTTGAATATCCCCGTTACCTGCAGCGCAGCAATGAAAAACTCACCAATGCAGGTAACCTGGATGTCCCTGAAGGTACGAACATCCGGTGGAAGCTAAGCACGGCCCACGCAGACAAAGCCACCATCCAGTTCACGAGTGACAGTCTGGTTCACGAATTCAAATCCTCTGACAATCAATCATTTGTATACGCAAAGAAGTTTTTGAATCCCGATCAGTACGAGATCGGCCTGGAGAATGACAAGAGCAGGAACAAAGAGCGGATCGCCTATTCCGTCCATGTGATCAAGGATCAGTATCCACAGATCGTCGTCAATAATTTCAAGGACACCGTTTTGTATGAGCGGGTACTGCTGGGCGGTATGGTTAGTGACGATTATGGTGTTACACAACTGGCACTGAACTACCGCATCCGCAATGAAGATCAGAAGGAAATCCTAAACCGTTCCGTGAGCATTCCGATCACCCGGAATCAATTGCAGCAGAGTTTCTTCTATAACTGGTCAGTCGATTCGCTGGATCTGAAACCCGGCGACCAACTCGAATACACCTTGCAGGTTTGGGACAACGACGGTGTTAATGGAAGAAAATCCACCCGATCAGCGACCTATACTTTCCTTGTACCTACTTCCGATAATCTGGTGGCAGAGATCAGCCGCTCTCAAAAGAGCACGCAGAGTCAGATAGACAAGAGTGTCACCAAAGCAAATAAACTTCAGGACCAGATCGAACAGGCTACGCAGAAATTAAAAGGGAAACAGAATCTCGACTGGCAGGATAAAAAGATGCTGGAGGATATTATCCAGCAGAAACAAAGTCTCGACCAGATGGTGGAGCAGTTGAAGCAGCAGAATAAACTCCTCGAGGAAAAGAAGGATGCGTTTACGGAACAGGATGAACGCATCCGGCAAAAGGCAGAACAGATCCAGAAACTCATGGAGGAACTTCTAGATGAAGAAACCAAAAAGCTTTTTGAAGAGCTTCAGAAATTACTGAAGGAGAATACTGACATGTCGGAGATCCAGAAGCTTTTGGATAAAATGAATCAGAAGGCCGACAATCTTGAAAAAGAGCTGGAGCGGACGCTGGAGTTGTTCAAACAGCTGCAGTATGATTTCAAACTTGACCAGGCGATCGAAGACCTGAAGAAACAGATTGAAAAACAGAAAGAGATCCTTGCTGAAACAGAAGACCTTGAAAAAGACAAAAAACCTGGCGATAAGAACAAAGGTGCAAAAGAAGACAAGAAAGGCCAGGATGAAAAAGATAATAAGAAGAAGGTCGATGAGTCAAAGGACGGAGATAAATCCAAAGAGGGAGAGAAAGAAGCTGCTGATAAAGAGGACGCGGAAAAGGCTCT
>Ga0105107_10002968_pt1 | contig 11229 bp, 14 predicted proteins | sample PPLLaktember2015_6_FD_79335 | JGI IMG/M metagenome (GOLD analysis project Ga0105107, IMG submission 79335) | Freshwater sediment microbial communities from Prairie Pothole Lake near Jamestown, North Dakota, USA - PPLs Lake P8 Core (1) Depth... | ecosystem: Environmental > Aquatic > Freshwater >... | reverse complement strand
CGCGACGCGTCCCGTTGCCGCGCGGGTTCCGGTCGGAGCGCGTCGAGGTGACGATCAAGGGCCGCTGCGCCGAGTGCGCGTGAGCGGCAGATTCGGGAGAAACAGTGGCGCAAGAGCAAATGGTGCCCGTCACGATCCTGACGGGCTTTCTCGGGAGCGGCAAGACGACGCTCCTCAACCGCATCCTGCGCGAGCAGCACGGGCACAGGATCGCGGTGATCGAGAACGAGTTCGGCGAGGAGGGCATCGACAACGACCTCCTCCTCGAGGCGGCCGGCGAGCAGATCGTCGAGATGAACAACGGCTGCCTGTGCTGCACCGTGCGCGGCGACCTGATCCGCATCCTCGGCGATTTGAAGCAGAGGCGCGAAGCCGGCGAGATTGGCTTCGAGCGCGTGATCATCGAAACCACCGGCATGGCCGATCCCGGCCCGGTGGCGCAGAGCTTCTTCATGGACGACGAGATCGGCGAGTACTACCTGCTCGATTCCGTCATCACGCTCGTCGACGCGAAGCATGCGCCGAAGCAACTCGATGAATTCGGCGAGGCGCAGGAACAGGTGGGCTTCGCCGACCGGATACTGCTCTCCAAGACCGACCTGGTGGCCGACAATGACGTCGCGGCTCTCAAGGAGCGACTGGCGCAGATGAATCCGCGCGCCCCGATCAAACCGGTGCACTTCGGCCAGGCGCCGATCGAGGACATCCTCGACATCCGGGGCTTCAACCTGAACGCGATCCTCGAACTCGACCCCGAGTTTCTCGAGGACGATCACCATCACCACAGCGACGACGTGAGCTCCTTCGTGTTCCGCGCGCCGGCCCCGTTCGACGGGCTGAAGCTGGAGGAGTTCCTGTCGTCGATGATCCAGGTTTACGGCCAGGACCTGCTGCGGTACAAAGGCGTCCTCAGCCTGAAGGACAACCCCCAGCGGGTGGTCTTCCAGGGGGTCCACATGCTGATGGGCGGAGACGTCGGGCGCCCGTGGGGCGCGGACGAGAAGCGCGAGAGCGTGATGGTCTTCATCGGCCGCAAGCTCCCCAAAGACGTGTTCATGCAGGGGTTGGAACAATGCCTCGTGAAACCACAGTGAAGAAGCCGCCCTCCGGCGGTGCGCCGAAGCCTCTCACCGAGGAGGCACTGCTGAAGATGCCGGAGTCCGACTACATGAACGCCGCGCAGCTCGCGTTCTTCAAGGACCGCCTGCTGAAAATGAAGCAGGAGCTGCTCGACAACGCCGGGCTCACCTCCGAGCACCTGCGCGAGAACGACATGGTGCCGGACCCGGCCGACCGCGCCACGATCGAGGAGGAGCACGCGCTCGAGCTGCGCACCCGCGATCGCGAGCGCAAGCTCATGAAGAAGATCGACGAGTCGCTCATGCATATCGAGGATGGCAGCTACGGCTGGTGCGAGGAGACCGGGGACCCGATCGGCCTGCCGCGTCTGCTCGCGCGCCCCACCGCGACGCTGTCGATCGAGGCGCAGCAGCGACGGGAGCTCAAGCAGAAGATGTACGGAGATTGATCGTTATTGCGCCACCAACGGCGTGGCGCAATAACTGTCCGTGTTCGAGCGCCGCCGGAAGGCGGCGCTCAACGCGGACGAGACCGATCTCGAACGCCTGCCCGACCGCAACCGCCGTCGCCCCAGCGGAAATCATGATCGCGGTTCACGCCCTCCGGCATCGTTACGGCGAGAACACCGTACTCGCGCTGGATTCGTGGCGTGCGGGGGCGGGCGAGCACTGTCTGATCCTTGGCGCGTCCGGTAGCGGCAAGACCACGCTTCTAGGCATTGTCGCGGGCCTGCTGCGGCCGAGCGAAGGCCGCATCGAGGTGGCCGGGGAGGATCTCGCTCGACTCTCCGGGCCCGCGCTCGACCGGTTCCGCGGCCGGTACATCGGGTTCGTGCCGCAGAAGCTCCATCTCATCGCGAGCCTGAACGTCGAGGCGAACCTCGTGCTCGCGCAGTTCATGGCGGGGGTCGCGCAGGACCGCGCGCGCGTGCGCGAGGTGCTTGCGGCGGTCGGGCTCGCGGAGCGCCTCGCTGCGAAGCCTGAGCAGCTGTCGCACGGCCAGGCGCAGCGCGTCGCCGTCGCGCGCGCGGTGGTCAACCGTCCGCGCGTGATCCTCGCCGACGAGCCGACCTCGAACCTCGACGACGCCCATTGCGCCGCCACGCTCGATCTCCTCGAATCGCAGGCGTCCGCGTGCGGCGCGACGCTGGTGATCGCCACGCACGACCAGCGGGCAAAGAGCCGGTTCGCGACGCGGCTCGAACTTTCCTCCCGCGGGACGTCGTGAACCTTCCCCGTCTCAGCCTTGCGTACCTCAAGGCGCGCCCGCTCAATACCGCGCTCAACATGATGTTGCTCGCGCTCGGCGTCGGAACGATCGCGCTGCTCCTGCTGGCGAGCCACCAGCTCGAGGAGCGCATGGGCCGCGACGCCCGCGGCATCGACCTCGTCGCGGGCGCCAAGGGCAGCCCGATGCAGCTCATCCTGTCGGCGGTGTTTCACATCGACGCACCCACGGGCAACATTCCGCTGGCCGAGGCGAAAAGGCTCGCGCAGAACCGTGCGGTCAAACGAGCGATCCCGCTCGCGCTCGGCGACTCGTTCCGCGGGTTCCGCATCGCCGGCACGACGCACGATTACGTCAGCCACTACGGTGGCGAGCTCGCGGCCGGCCGTCTGTGGGAGGCGCCGATGGAGGCCGTGCTCGGCGCCGAGGCCGCGCGGGCCGCCGGCATCGCTGTCGGCAGCAAGTTCGTCGGCAGCCACGGCTTTGCGGAGGGCGGCGACGAACACGGCGACTATCCGTATACCGTCGTCGGCGTGCTGAAGCCCACCGGCTCGGTGCTCGATCGCCTCGTGCTCACGAACGTGGAGAGCGTGTGGTTCGTACATATCCATCCCGAGAAGCACGACGATCCCAAGGCGGTGCTCGCGCAGCTGCGCGAGGACGAGCAGGAGATCACCGCGCTGCTCATCCAGTACGCCACGCCGATTGCCGCCGCGACGCTGCCGCGCATGATCAATTCGACGAGCGTCCTGCAGGCGGCTTCGCCCGCCTACGAGAGCGCGCGCCTCTTCAGGATGCTCGGGGTCGGGATCGAGGTGCTGCGCGCGTTCGCGCTCGTCCTCGTCGCGGCCGCCGGGCTCTCGATCTTCATCGCGCTCTATAACGCGATGGAGGAGCGCCGCTACGACCTCGCGGTGATGCGCATGCTCGGCGCGTCTCCGGGAAAGCTGATGCGCCTGGTGCTTGTCGAGGCGCTCGCGCTGGCGATCGCCGGCGCGGTGATCGGCCTCGCGCTCGGCCACCTCCTCACCGAGGTGGTCGGCGGGATGCTCGCGGCCGAGCAGCAGCCTGCCGTGACGGGGGCGGCGTGGCTAGGGAGCGAACTGTGGCTCGTCGCGCTGGCGGCCGGCGTCGGTCTGGTGGCCGGGCTCGTACCGGCCTGGCGCGCCTACCGCACGGACATCGCCACTACGCTTGCCCAGAATTGATCGACAGCACCGCGATGAAAGAGCCACCGATGAAACCGTCAGCCCTTTGGTTCGTGATTCTTGCCGCGGTCTCCTATCCGGCGCTCGCCCAGGACAAGGCCAGCCCGCCAAACCCCGACGCCATCAAGCGGGACATCGCCGACCACCGTGCGCTGGCCCAGGTGCATGAGAATGCCGCGAAGTGCCTCGAAGCCGGTAAGTCCGAGAAGGAATGTCACGACCAATTGGCCAGGGAGTGCAAGGGCATTGGCATCGGCAAGTATTGCGGGATGCGCCACCGACACTGACCCGGGTGCGCCCGGCGCGCGTTCTGGCCTAAACTATCCATCTCAATCGGGAGGTTCCGATGAAGCGCACCGTTCTAGCCCTCGTCGCTGCCCTGGCCGCCGCGCCCGCGCTCGCCTTCAGCCAGGGACCGGCCGACAAGTCGGGTCATGTTCCGCCCGCCGGCGCGCCTGCAGTCGCGCCGGACGCGTTCAAGCCGCTGCCGGAGGTCAAGGGCGTGGTCTCGTGGAAGACGCTCGGGCAGGTGGAGCTGGTGAAGGTCAAGGACCGGGTCGTGCCGCAATTCAGCGACGGCGTCCTCAAGATGAACGCAACCGAAGTCAAGCTGCAGGGCTTCATGATGCCGCTCGAGATGGGCGACAAGCAGAAGCACTTCGTTCTGACCGCGATGCCGCAGACGTGCTCCTTCTGCCTGCCGGGCGGCCCCGAGTCGCTCGTCGAGGTGCGCACGAAGACGCCGGTCAAGTACACCTTCGAACCGGTCGTGCTGAGCGGCAAGCTCGCGGTGCTGAAGGACGACGCGAACGGCCTGTTCTACCGCCTGACCGACGCGGTGCAGGTCTCCAAGTAACGCTCGCGCTGTGGCCGGCTTCTCGCCGGTCGCCTCCTCGCGCTTTTCCTCGCGGTCGCCAGGCCGGCAGCAGACGTCCGCTCGTTCACCCGTCTGGGCGAAGCGCCTCCATCTTCAGCACGCCGTCGAGCAGGGCAGCGTCACGCTGCGGGCGTACGTCAGTCCGGATGGGGTCCCGACGCAGGTTGAGCTGGAGCGATCCAGTGGGTCGAACGCGCTCGAATCCGCGGCGCTCGAAACCGTGAAGAGTTGGCGCTTCGCCCCGCCGCGGCGCGCCGGGAACCCGGTCGCCGCGTGGGTAATCGTACCTGTCGTTTTCCCTCGCACGTCCGGGTCGTAAAATAGGACCGCTTGTGCACGCGACCGATGCCGCGCTGGGGGCGTACTGGTTTGCCCCATGCGCCCCGGGTGTGGTAGAAGACTCGAGCGGCTCCTCGGGCCGCTATTTTCTTAATCGCTGATTCAATTTGGCTTTTTCCCTCTTCGGCAAGAAACCGGACAAGAAACCGGAGAAGCCACCCGTCAAGGCTCGGCCGTCGCCCGCCGCGCCGGGTGCCCGCTCGCCCGGACCCGCCCCATCCGAGGACGAGGGCGAATCGCTCGACTTCACGAACTACGTTCCGCCGTCGGGGTCTCCGTCCTCGGTCGCGCCGTCGGCGCCTTCGATTTCACCGCCCTCGGTCGCACCACCCTCGGTCGCGCCGAAGCCGGCTGCATCCGTAGCTCTGCCCACCGGCCTGGATTTCGGCTCCCTCGCGGCCGCCGCAGCCCCGCAGCAGGCGCCGGCGCCTGCGCCCAAGCCGCCGCCGTCTCCGGTCTCGGTCATCCCCGACTTGCCCGGGCCCGGCGCGCCCGCCTCGAAGGCGCCCGAGAAGCCTGCCGACGCGAAGAAGAAGGCGGCGAAGAAGCCCGTCGATTCGATCCTGTGCATCGAGGTCGAGGAAAGCGATCACGAGGTGCCGCCGGCGATCGAGGAGGCCGCGGTCCTGTACGCGAACGGGCAGGCCGCGGAGGCGCACGCGCGACTCAAGAACGCGCTGGAGGGCGAGGACCTCGGCGGATGGAAGTTGCAGACCTGGCTGATGCTGTTCGACGTGCTGCAGCAGCTGGGTCGCAAGCAGGAATTCGAGGAGCGCGCGCTCGATTTCGTGGTCAAGCTGGAGCGCTCGCCCCCGGTGTGGACCGATGCGCCGCCCGCGCCGAAGCAGAACCCGTCGCTGCGGACCGGCGGCGCGGCGTCTGTCTCGCTCACCGGTGCGCTCGGTGCGCAGAGCGCCGGCGCGCTCGAGCAGCTGCGCAAGGCGGCGGACAAGCAGCCGAAGCTGCGGCTCGACTTCGGCAAGCTGCAGGGCATCGAGCCGGCGGGCTGCAAGCTGCTCCACGCGACGCTGAAGTACTTCAGGACGGCGAAGAAGGATGTCTGGCTCACCGGCGAGGCCACGCTCCTCAAGCTGCTGCGCGACGGCGCTAAGGCGGGCGACAAGTCGGTCGACACGAGCGTGTGGCTGCTGCTGCTCGATCTGTACCAGATGCTCGGACTGCAGAACGAATTCGAGGAGGCGGCGGTCGATTACGCCGTGACCTACGAGGTGTCGCCGCCCTCGTGGGAGGCGCCGCCGCCGCGGCCAAAGGGTGAGCCGATGGCCGAGTCGCAACCGGTCGCCACGCTGGTGGCGGACGAGTCCTTCCACGTTTCCGGCGAGGTGGCGGGACAGAGCGATCAGCTCTTCACCGACCTGGGCGCATACGCCGCGGCCGCCAATCCCGTCGTGCTCGACTTCGGGGCCGCGCGGCGCGTCGACTTCGTGAACGCCGGCCGGCTGCTGAACGTGCTCGAAAAGCTCAAGGCCGAGGGCAAGCAACTGGTCATTCGCGGCGCGGGCGAGATGATCATCGCGCTCTTCGCCGTCATGGGCATTCCCAAGGTCGCGCGGATCATCCCGAGAAAGTGATCCTTGCGTGAGCGTCGCCGCCGGCGACGCGGCGCAGGTCATCCTGGCACACGCCGGGATCCAGACGTCTTGAGATCGCCCCAGCCGCCCCAAGCTCGTTAGTTCCCGCGTAAGCTTTCGTCCATGGAACCATTCCACGGCACCACGATCCTGTCGGTCCGGCGCAAGGGCCAGGTCGCGCTCGGCGGTGACGGGCAGGTCACGCTGGGCAACGTCGTCATCAAGGCGGGCGCGCGCAAGGTGCGGCGTCTGTACCAGGACCGCATCCTCGCCGGTTTTGCCGGCGGAACGGCGGATGCGTTCACGCTGTTCGAGCGCTTCGAGGCGAAGCTCGAGAAGCACCAGGGCAACCTGCTGCGCTCGGCGGTCGAGCTCGCAAAGGACTGGCGCACCGATCGCATCCTGCGGCGGCTCGAGGCGATGCTCGGCGTCGCCGATCGCGAGACCTCGCTCGTGCTCACCGGCGCCGGAGACGTGCTCGAGCCCGAGCACGGGATCATCGCGATCGGCTCGGGCGGCGCGTTTGCCCAGGCTGCGGCCCGCGCGCTGCTCGAGAACAGCGAGCTCAGCGCCGAGGCAATCGTGCGCAAGAGCCTCTCGATCGCCGGCGAGCTGTGCATCTACACCAACCAGAACATCGTCGTGGAAGTGCTCGAGTGACGCCCGCATGTCCGCAATGACGCCGCAAGAGATCGTCCACGAGCTCGACAAGCACATCATCGGGCAGGCCAAGGCCAAACGCGCCGTCGCGATCGCACTGCGAAACCGCTGGCGGCGGCAGCAGGTCGCCGAGCCGCTGCGCCAGGAGATCACGCCGAAGAACATCCTGATGATCGGGCCGACCGGCGTCGGCAAGACCGAGATCGCGCGGCGCCTCGCGCGGCTCGCCGACGCGCCGTTCATCAAGATCGAGGCCACCAAGTTCACCGAGGTCGGGTACGTCGGGCGCGACGTCGACACGATCGTTCGCGATCTCGTCGAAGTGGCGATCAAGAACGCCCGCGAGGCCGCCACGCGCCAGGTGCGCGCGCGCGCCGAGGACGCGGCGGAGGAGCGCATTCTCGACGCGCTGCTCCCGCCGGCGCGCGATTTCGGTTTCGGCGCCAAGCCCGAGAGCGCGGACGAGTCAACCACGCGCCAGAAGTTCCGCAAAAAGCTGCGCGAGGGCGAGTTCGACGACAAGGAAATCGAGATCGAGGTCGCGGCCGGCCCGGCGGGCATGGAGATCCTCGCACCCCCCGGCATGGAGGAGCTCACCCAGCAGCTCCAGGGCATGTTCCAGAACCTCGCCGGCGGCCGCAAGAAGCTGCGCAAGCTCAAGGTCAAGGAGGCGCTGCGCCTGCTCGTCGACGAGGAGGCGGCCCGCCTCGTCAACGACGAGGAGCTGAAGGCGCGCGCGCTCGCGAACGTCGAGCAGAACGGCATCGTGTTCCTCGACGAGATCGACAAGATCGCGAGCCGCTCCGAGATGCACGGCGCCGACGTCTCGCGCCAGGGCGTGCAGCGCGATCTCCTTCCCCTCGTCGAGGGCACCACGGTCTCGACGCGCCACGGCATGGTGAAGACCGATCACGTCCTGTTCATCGCGAGCGGCGCATTCCACATGTCGAAGCCCTCGGACCTGATCCCCGAGTTGCAGGGCCGGTTCCCGATCCGCGTCGAGCTCGACTCGCTCACCGCGGCCGACTTCGAGCAGATCCTGACCAACACCGATGCGTGCCTCACGCGCCAGTACGAGGCCCTCCTCGGCACCGAGGACGTGAAGGTCGAGTTCCGGCCCGACGCGGTCAAGCGCATCGCCGAGATCGCGTTCGCCGTCAACGAGAAGACCGAGAACATCGGCGCGCGCCGCCTCTACACGGTGATGGAGAAGCTCCTCGAGGAGATCTCGTTCGTGGCCGGGCGGGGCGGCGCGCAGGCGGTCACGATCGACGCCGCGTACGTCGACGCGCGGCTTAAGGACCTCGCGGCGAGCGAGGATCTAGCGCGTTACGTGCTGTAGACTCGAACGCGATGCGTCGCTTCGTCTCCCCGCTCCGACTCGCGGCTGCGTTGCTTGCTGCGGCGCTCTCGGCCGCGGGGCCGAGCCTCGCGTACGCGCGACTCGCGCTGCCGATCCACTCGGGATACGCAGAGGTCTGCACCGACGCGGGCCTCAAACGGATGCCGGTTGGTGCGCCAGCGAGCGGGGACGAGCAACCGCCGGAAACGCTCGCGCACTGCGTTCTCTGCGTCGTATCGGGCGGCGCGCAGGTGGTGGGCGGTGCCGCGCCACAGTTCCACGCGCCGCGCCGGGCCGAGCGGCCGGTGCACATCGCTCCGCAGGAAATCAAGCCGGTCGAACCCGTGCGCGCCGCACGGCCGCGCGGCCCGCCCGCGATCGATCGCTCCGCCTAAAACCACCGCGGCAAGCCGCGGCCTTCGCGCGCGATGAATTGACCGCGCAATCCGGTTCCATTTGAGGAGTTCAAGATGAAGCAGCTTTCCATCGCCGCCACGCTTGCGTTGAGCGTTGCGGCAGCGCCCGCGTGGGCGCAGGTCTCGGTCAGTCAGGCCTGGGTGCGCGGCACCGTGCAGGGTCAGAAGGCGACCGGCGCCTTCATGCAACTCAAGAGCGCCGACGGCGCAGCGCTCGTCGCTGCCCAGAGCCCGGCCGCCGGCGTCGTCGAGATCCACGAGATGAAGATGGAGAACAACGTGATGAAGATGCGGGCGATCCCCAAGCTCGACCTGCCCGCGGGTCAGGCGGTCGATCTAAAGCCGGGCGGCTATCACGTGATGCTCATGGACCTGAAGCAGACGCTGAAAAAGGGCGACACCGTGCCGATCACGCTCAAGTTCCAGGGCAAGGATGGCAAGCCCCAGGAAGTCGTGGTGAAGGCCGAAGTGCGCGAGCTCGGCGCCGCCGCGGCGAAGCACTGACGCCGCGGTTGACGGGGCGCGCCCTAAGCCCGCGCCCCGGCCAACGCCCGCAGGCAACGCGGACAGACACAGCCTGCCAGGGCCGCGTCGATCGCGACCGGCGGGACGTCGACGCACCAGCAGTGCTCGACCCCCGCCATCATGCCGCACTCGAACGTCGCGCCGCAGCGCGCGCAGACGTCGCCCGACAGCGGCGTGAGTGCCGCGTAGTGGAACCCGCCGCGCGCGGCCGATTTGCGGCGCTCGAACCGGACCGGGTACGCGAAGCCAGGGCCGTCATGGACGAAGCTGTGAAACTCGCCGTGCTCGCCGCACGGGTCGACCTCCGCAGGGAGGGCGGCGAAGAACGCCGCATCCATGTCGCGGTTCGCCCACTCGGCGCCGAGCTTGGCAGCGTCCACGCAGACCGTCACGCCGCGATAGCCGTCGCGCACAAATGACTTTGCCATCTCACGGGTGTCGTTGCCCCAGAGCGGATAGACCGGCTCGAACCCCAATCGCGCCATCAGCGCATCGCGGTACGCCTTGATGTCCGCGAGGAACAGATCGCCGAACCCGATGTGCCGCACGCCCTGCGCCCGCAGAGGCTCGAGTGCGGCGGCGAGCCTTTTCTCGTAGACCTCGTTGGAAGGCGCGCGCGGCACGCGAAGCGCGACGAGCGGGGCGCCGAGGCTCGACGCCTGCAAGGCGACGAGCCGCTCCGGGACCTCGTGCATGACCAGCGTGCCCTCGCCTTCGATGAACGCCCCGAGCAGCGCCCGCACGTCCCATTGGCCGGACGCGCGCAGGCGCGCGAGCGCGAGGACGCTGTCCTTGCCACCGCTGAAGGAGAGGACGACCGGGGTCTGCACCGTGCGGCGCAACGCCTACTTGCGGGGTTCGTCGTCGGGGCCGGGGTATGCGCGCGCGGCGCGGCGCAGGAACTCGAATTGCCGCGTCATCCTTGTGCACGCGGCGCAAATCGCCAGATGCACCCGCAGGCGGGCGCGCTCGGCGACCCCCAGGTCGCGATCGAGCCCTTCGGAGATGAGGCTCGAGGCCTCCCTGCAGGTGAGCATCAGTTTCATCGTGCACCGCCGGCGGCGAACCAGCGTCCCTCGAGGCATTCCCGCAGCGCCATCCTGGCGCGGTGGAGGAGCACCCAGCAGTTGGACGGGGTGATCGCCAATTCCTTACAGATTTCGTCGGTTTCCAGGCCCATGACCTCGCGCATCATGAAGGCCCGGGCGGTCTTCTTCGGCAGACCCTCCATGCAGTGCTCGAGGACCTCGAAGAACTTGCGCTGGTTGAGCGCCGCCTCGGGGTTGCCCCAGTCGGCCGGGCTTTCGCGGAAGTGTCCGTCCTCGCCGTAGACGGCGTCCTGCAGGTCCTCGATGTCGGTCTCGTCGTCCGCGCTCTCGAGCGGCTGCTCGCGCGACTGCTTGCGGATCGCGTCGATGATCTTGTGCTTGAGGATGCCGACCAGCCAGGTCCTCACCGACGACTGACCGGCGAAGTTCGACGAGGCTTGAAGCGCGGCGAGCAGCGTCTCCTGGACCACGTCCTCCGCGGCCGTGGCATTGCGGAGCTGGAGCATCGCGAACCTGACCAACTGGGGCCGATGCTTCTGGAGTTCAACCGGATCGATCCCCGGCGTCGTGGACGCGGCCATGGTTGACGGTTTCCCTTTTCGCCGCGGCATCTTACAGCGCCCCCCAGGTGGCGCAAGCACCTCTTGAAAGCCGCTCCCGGTTCCCCATGTAGAGACATGTGGGGATGAACCCCGTTCGAATCCGACTGTGAGGAGACTGCCATGGCGAATGTGACCCGTTACGACCCGTTCGGAGACCTGTTTGACGACCTCATGAAGGGCTTCCTCGTCCGCCCGATCGCCGCCGAGGGCGCTGCGGCCGCCCCGCGGATGAAGCTCGAGGTCAGCGAGCAGGCCGAGGCCTTCAAGGTGCTCGCCGAGGTCCCGGGGGTTAAGAAGGACGAGATCCAGGTG
>Ga0105107_10002967_pt1 | contig 11230 bp, 7 predicted proteins | sample PPLLaktember2015_6_FD_79335 | JGI IMG/M metagenome (GOLD analysis project Ga0105107, IMG submission 79335) | Freshwater sediment microbial communities from Prairie Pothole Lake near Jamestown, North Dakota, USA - PPLs Lake P8 Core (1) Depth... | ecosystem: Environmental > Aquatic > Freshwater >... | reverse complement strand
GTAAGGGACAGAACCATTGAATTGTACATTTTTAGTCGGCTTAACGTTTTGCTGAGAGTTGGATACTGTTATTGTCAGGATAGAAATCATAAAAATTAAGAGTGTTGTTTTCATTAACTTAATTGTTTGTTGATTAAATATTTCCTGACAAAGGTTTGAGATATTATGTGTTTATAATAATTTAATACGACGGGTTGTTGAATTTTGCAGATGAGTTGTGAGAATGACAGAATAAAGACTGATTAGCCGTTGCAAGTTGTCCATCCAATCAAGAGTTAAATCCTTGATGTTTCCAAATGTATGTTAATTGTTTTCAGACCTTCTTTTGAAATGGTCAAAGAAGGACGGATTTCTATAAAAATGGGAGTTTTTGACCAAAAAAATCAAACGGAATTATCCTTTAAATATGAACACACCATGGAGTGTGCTTTTCATAGCATTATCCGTGTTATGTGCTGGTGATTTTTGTGCAATCAAGGTTTTTTAATATTTGAAATAGAAAACACCAGGTATTGGATAACCATAATTTTCACCATTTGCAGTTCTGCCCTTATAGTCAACAATCTGTTTGCCATTTAACCAATTCTTAATAACACCATCCTGTGTTCCGGTAAACCTGACTTGAAATTTAAAATCCATCCATTTAATCAGAGTTGTTTCTTCCTGACTGAAAAGGGTAATTTTTTCCGGTTCTGTTTGAAGGGTAATAAGGAATTTCCCTGAAGCATAACGCAATGCAATTACAGGATTATTTATGAGTTAGTGCAGGAAAATACAGATTCAGAGAGCATGAATTGTCAACATTCAGCTCACTTACACGTTTTTCTGAATTCACGGGGTGTGCAATTGTTAAACTTCCGGAAAGCTTCATTAAAACGACTTATGGAATTAAAGCCGCATTCAAAGGAAATCTCTGTGATGCTTTTGTCGGTTGCTACCAATTTCCGTTTGGCATTTGAGATTCTTTCTTCAGTGATATAATCGATTAAAGTGCAACCAAAAGCTTTTTTGAAAAGTGCATTTGCATAATCGGGATGCAGTCCGACATTTTCTCCAATTTCAGCAACTTTTATTGGATTATGATAATTCTGGCCAATGTAAATCGCTATTCGTTCCACCAGGCTTATTTCATTCAGATATATTTGGGAATGAACATTTTCCTTTTTTGACAAATTACTTACAGCCATTCGGTGCAAGCGGGAATGCATCTCCAGCACGGCAACTTCAGAAGAATTATTTTTGTTAAGGTCATGAAACCAGTTATTTAAGAGGAACTCATCAAAAGATGAGGAATTCTCAGAAACTTCGAAGAGAACTTCGCCCTTTAATATTCTGTCAACAAATGAATCCGGGAGTTTCCATTCCAGAAACTGAGAAAAAGGAATTGTGCAAACATAGTAAGGCTTGGTCCCCTCAAAATTTATTATCTGGTGTGGAACCAACCCCCAGAAAATTGCAAGCTTTTTAGCAGGAATAGTTATTTTTTTATCCTGAATAAGATAAGTAACCGTACTTTCAGAAGAATAATTGATTTCAATTTCATTATGCCGGTCAGGCTTTCTCATTAAACAAGGCGACCAAATTTCGCAGGTTAATCCATAGGGTACAAACTCATCCCGTTTTTCATTAAATGTTTTTAAAATCTCGGAATTCGATATATTTAAATCCATATACAGGTGGTTTTAATGTAAAATCGAGGCTAATTTTGGATAAATATCTCAGATTTCAAATGATTTTTGTTATGAAATACATTTTAATCTGAAAGTAACGGACAAGGGATTGGCAAAATTATCCCGTTACAAAAGAATAATAATTGCTATTTAACCGAAATACGATGAATTTATTTCGGGATACGAAATTGAGTTGATAATTGCTAAAAAAACGTAGAGGAACAAAAAATTGAAAGAAAAACAGGAAAGCGTTGTCGCGCTTCCCTGTTGAAAATGCAGTATTAAAATGTCGTATAACACTACAGTTTGCAAATGTAAAAAATTTCCACTGAATCAACTCTGGTTGAACGAACTTTTTTTTCTCTGCTTCCTGTAAATAATACTACACATTTTCATTTCAGTTTTTATTTGTATTTGTAAGTATTTAAGGTATTTACTTTTTTCTGACAACTAACATTCATGGTTAGTCTTCGGCTGAATTAAAGTTCTGCTGAAGATTTGTATGGTACAAATATTACTAACATGACTAAACAGGCTCAATTTATTCTGACCATCGATCAAAGTACTTCGGCCACTAAAGTGATGCTTTTTGATGCATCGGCTAATTTGGTTCATAGGGTAAGTTTAGCGCACGAACAATTCTATCCGGCTGAAGGATTTGTTGAGCATGATGCTGTGGAAATATTTGAAAATACAGTTGCCGGCATGCTGGAAGTGTTAAAAGCCACGGGTAAAAGCGCTTCTGATCTGGCTGTTGTTTCCATTACTAATCAAAGGGAAACCAGCCTCATTTGGAATCGAAAAACCGGTAAGCCCATTGCCAATGCTGCAGTCTGGCAATGCCAGCGGGGTAAAGATTTCTGTAAAACTTTGAATGACCAGGGTTATGGACCAAAAATCAGGGAAAGGACAGGATTATTAATTGATCCGTATTTTTCGGCAAGTAAACTTCGGTGGCTTATAAATCATGTTGAAGGAGCCAAAGAATCGGCCCAAAAAGGCGATTTGTTACTGGGAACGATCGACAGCTGGTTGCTTTGGAAACTAACCAACGGTAAAGTACATGCAACCGATTTTTCGAACGCATGCCGCACCATGTTGTTCAATATCAATACACTGAAATGGGATGAAGAACTGATTGGGTTGTTTGATTTACATCCATCCATGTTTCCTGAAATAAAGTATAGCGACCAGATTTTTGGAAATACAGAACCAATGGTTGTGTTTGACGAACCTGTGGCAATTGCCGGATTGCTTGGCGATTCACATGCCGCTTTATTCGGGCAAAACTGTTTTAAACCGGGAATGGCCAAAGCTACTTACGGTACAGGTTCTTCCATCATGATGAACATTGGCAACGAGCCTGTTGCAGCTCCTCCGGGTCTGGTAACATCGGTTGGTTATGGCCGTGCCGGGAAAATTGATTACGTCCTCGAAGGAAATATCCATTGTACCGGCGACACCATTAACTGGCTGGTAAATGATGCAGAACTGATTTCAAATGCTGCCGAATCAGAACAACTTGCGTTATCGGTAAACGACAATAATCAGGTTTATTTTGTTCCTGCTTTCGTTGGTTTGGGAGCACCCTACTGGGATAATCAGGCCCGCGCTTGCATCTCGGGAATGTCGCGAAATACCAAAAAAGCACACATTGTCCGGGCAGCACTCGAAAGCATTGCCTACCAGATAAAGGACGTGATTGACTTGATGGTTGAAAAAACCAGTATTCCGTTTGTGGAAATGCGCGTGGACGGTGGACCAACCCGGAATAATTTTCTGATGCAATTCCAAAGCGATATTCTTCGCAAGGAAGTAGTCCTCAGCAGTATTGAAGAGATTTCGGCTTTGGGTGCGGCATTTATGGCAGGACTAGCCTGTGGTTTGTGGAAAGATCTGGATGAAATAAAAGCACTTCGGAAAACAGACAAAACTTTTAAACCGGCAATGCCGGCAAATGAAGTTGAAAGGCTTTATTCAGGATGGAAAATGGCTGTCAGACGAGCAAGATTAATTGAATAACGAACCAACAAAATATTAAAATTATGGAATTAAAAAAACAATCGTTTGGTGTAATTGTCGCCACACGTAACATCTTCAACTTTCAGCTGGCAGTTGGAGCGCGTAAAAAAGTACTCTCAAAACTTGATGAAATAGGTTTCGGAAGCGTTATCCTTCCTGAAAACGAAACCCCAACGGGTAATATAGAAGGGTATGAAGATGCCATAAAGTGTGCCCGGTATTTTAAACAGAACGCCGAAAAAATTGACGGAATTATTGTGGTGCTTCCCAATTTCGGAGATGAACTGGGTGTGGTAAATACCTTAAAAATGGCCGGGCTGAATGTTCCTGTGCTGGTTCAGGCCTGCGATGACGACAACAACAAAGTGAATGTAAAAAGCCGCCGCGACGCGTTTTGCGGAAAACTTTCGGTTTGTAACAACCTGTATCAATATGGTATAAAATTTACTGATACAACCTACCACACTTACAGTCTCGACAGCGCTGAATTCACCAGCGACATTTACAAATTTGCTGCTGTTTGCCGGGTTGTAAAAGGGATGAAAGGTCTGCGGGTTGGAGCCATCGGAACCCGCCCCATTGGTTTTCAAACCATGCGCTTCAGCGAGAAAATTTTACAAAAGTCCGATATAACAATCGTCCCGGTTGATATGTCGGAAATAATTGCTGCGGCCGAAAAAATCGATGTCAATGCACCAGAAGTTGTGGAAAAAGTTGAAGCTATTCAAAAATACGGAACCTGTTCCATCCTTCACAAAGGACAAATTTCGAAACAGGCACGTTTTGGCCTGGCTGTTGAACAATGGATTGAAGAAAACGACATCAATATTTCCGCTCTTCAGTGCTGGGAGTCGATTGAGAAAAATTATGGTTGTGCAGCCTGTGTAACCATGAGTATGATGGGAGAAAAACTGATGCCTTCGGCCTGCGAAGTGGATGTGGCCGGAACCATAGGGATGTATGCTCTTGCTTTGGCGGCAAGTAAACCTTCGGCTCTGCTCGATTGGAACAACAATTTTGGCGAAGAACGCAACAAAGTGGTTTGTACACATTGCAGCAACTACCCGAAATCGTTTTTTGAAAATGAAATTGAAATCGGAAGCCTCGATATCCTGGGAACAGTTTTAGGCCAGGAGAATACTTTCGGCGCTGTTAAAGGCAAGGTTGCATCGGGAAAAATGACCTATTTCCGCATTTCGACCGACGATACAAAAGGGGTAATAAAAGCTTACCTGGGAGAAGGCCGGATTACTGATGACCCTTATGGAATGGACGGAGGAATTGCGGTTTGTGAAATCCCAAATCTGCAAACCCTGATGAAGTTTATGTGTAAAAATGGTTTCGAGCACCATGTTGGTATGGTTCGCGGCCATGTTGCCGACATTCTCGAAGAAGCCATTGGTAATTATCTTGGATGGGAAGTCTATAAACACCAATAATACTAAAGCGATATGGTACTGGTTCATAATTATACATTAGCCGTTTTCTTTTTTGTAGTTGCCATGACCTGTTGGGGATCGTGGGCCAACACACAAAAGCTGGCTGCCAAAAGCTGGCGATTCGAACTTTTCTACTGGGATGTGGTATTGGGTTTACTCATGTTTTCGCTGATTACTGCATTTACCCTGGGAAGTATGGGAAATGAACCCGGTGGCAGAACTTTTATGGAAGATCTGGCACATGCTGAAGCTAAAAGCATTGCCTACAGCATGTTGGGTGGAGTTATCTGGAATATTGGTAATTTATTGCTTGTAGCCGCCATTGCAGTTGCCGGACTGGCAGTTGGATTCCCAATCGGAGGCGGAATTGCCTGGCTGGGTGGAACTATTCTTGGTTTTACCATTGAAATAGCAACCAAGGGAAGCAGCAACAGTAATCCATGGCTGCTTTTTACCGGAATGGCTTTGGCCATTATTGCAATTTATCTGAGCATGTTATCTTATAAACGACTGGCAGCTTACCAAAAGAAAGCCAGCCTGAAAGGTATTGTCCTGTCGGTTTTGGCTGGTTTGTTTATAGCTCCGTTTTACACAATTACCATGTACGGAATGGACCCCGCTTTCGGGTTAAGTGGCGCCGGTACTTTAACTCCCTATTCCGGAGCCGTATTTTTTGCACTTGGAGCTTTTTTGAGCACGTTTATTTTCAATCCTTTCTTTATGGCACGACCGGTGCAAGGCGCTCCGGTAAAGATGAGTGAATATTTTAAAGGTTCGTTTAAATCACATTTCTGGGGAGTTTTGGGTGGTTCAATCTGGATGTTCGGGATGGTGGTAAGTTTCATGTCGTCAGGCGAAGGATCTACTATTGCTTACGCCCTGAGTAATGCTGCCCCTGTTGTGGCCATACTTTGGGGTGTGCTTGTGTGGAAAGAATTTAAAGGAGCCCCAAAAGGAACCAATTCACTGTTGGTCAGCATGTTTATTTTGTTTCTGATTGGGCTTGTATTCATAACAATGTCGAATTCATAGATGTCAAAAACAGGTAAGAGGGGAATGGTATCGCTTGAATACAGTAAGATTTAATGAACACTATACTTTAACCTTAAAACTAATTATTATGATGAAAATGACCAGAAGTTTGCTAAAAAAAACTTGTCTTCTATCACTGATAGTAATTTTTGCGGGTGCTCAATTGCTCGCTCAAAAAGTCGCAGGAGTGGTTGTTGATGAGTTAAATGCCCCAATTCCCGGCGTTAGTGTGGTTGTAAAAGGAACAACCATTGGAACCCTAACAGGAAGCGATGGATCTTATTCCGTCGTTGCTGAAAACATCCAAAAGGATGTACTTGTATTCTCTTTTATTGGTATGGAGAAAAAAGAAGTGGCACTAAATGGACAAACCACTGTTAATGTTCAATTAACAAGTAGTTTACTTGAAATTGATGAAGTTGTTGTAATTGGATATGGTACTGTAAAACGAACTGACCTAACAGGCTCTGTTGGCTCAGTTGACGCCCAAACAATAACCGGAAGAGGAACTACCGGGGTCTTGCAATCAATGCAGGGATCTGTTGCTGGTGTAAACATTACCCAATCGTCATCCAGACCAGGTGCCGATTATAATATTCAGGTGCGCGGTCTGAATACTTTCAACGCTGATGGAAGTCCTCCACTTTATGTGGTTGACGGAATTGTGACAAATGATATTAGTTTCCTTAATCCACAAGATATTGTTAAAATAGATATTTTAAAGGATGCTTCATCAACAGCTATTTATGGTTCGAGAGGTTCAAATGGTGTTGTAATGGTTACAACCAAAACTGGCCAGACGGTAGGTTTTAAAGATAATACTGTTGTATCTTACAACGGATCTTTTGGAGTAAAAACGCCTGCACGGTTACCACAACAATACACCAGCCAGGACTGGTTTGATTACCGTGCACATGCATATTTGCAATATGCCCCGGGAGCCGGAGATAATGGAATGGCTGACTGGAAAATGGTACCCTCAGGTGTCTATATGCAGAATCCGGAAGCAGCCCGCAGGGCTTATGAAGGAGATGAAACCGACTGGCTTGACGCTCTCACGCGAAATGGGGTGCAGCAAAATCATTATCTTAATGTTGCCGGTAATACAGGTAAATTGGATTTCAATCTCGGTTTGGGATATCAGGATGAAGATGGTATCTATATTAAGGAAAATCTTAAAAGAACCAATCTGAAACTTAGTCTTAATTATCAATTATCCGATAAGTGGCTGGTAGGTGCAAACGCTAATTTTAGCAACACTGTAATAGAAGCAGGTGATGCTGATGCATATACATATACATTCCGTATGCCTCCTGTTTTTAAAATATATGACGACAATGGTCAGTTACTTATTCAACCCGGTTTGGTAGAAAATATGGGTGGTGTAGGCGCCAACTTCACCGGAAATAGAAATCCTATTTGGGAAATTGAAACCGGATCTGACAATCGCAGAAGGTATGATTTTTTAGGATCGTTTTACCTTCAGTTTTCGCCAATTGCCGGTTTGAATATCAAGACAAACCTGCAACCAAATTTCCAAAGAAGTAGACATGGCAGATACTCAGAGATGGCAACTACTCTGTTAGATCGTACCGGATATTCTGATAACTCTGAAAGGTTTGATTATACCTGGGATAATAGCATTGAGTATAGTAAGGGCTTCAAAGGGCATAATTTAAAGTTCATTGGTGTTTACAGTCTCTTTTATTCCAGATCAGAATCGTTACGGATAACAACAAATTCATTGCCTTATAATTCACAATGGTATAACTTATATTCCGGTACTTTAGTGACTGGTAGCAGTAGTTCTGGATATTCTCAAGTATCGATGATCTCTTATTTAGGTCGTTTAAATTACGATTATAAGGGAAGATATTACTTGACAGCTTCATTGCGTTACGATGGCTCTTCAAAACTGGCTGATAAATGGGCATTGTTCCCTTCTTTTGCAGCTGCCTGGAGACTATCGGAGGAGAGCTTCATGCAAGCCGATTTTTTGTCTAATTTAAAACTAAGATATAGCTACGGACAATCAGGTAATAACAATGTTGGTGCTTACTCAACCTTTAATGGCCCTCAAAGCGGAACTCAGATTTATTACAATTATGGCGCTACTGCTGTTAGTGGGTTTGCTCCCGGTAATCCGGTAAATCCTGCATTAACATGGGAAAAAACCAAAGAAAGTAATCTTGGATTGGATTTTGGATTTTTCCGTGGAAGAATAGATGGTTCTATAGAATTATACAACCGGCTATCTGATGGTCTGTTAATGCAAAGAAGGCTGGCTGTAGAATCAGGTGTAACACAGATGACTGATAATATTGGATCTGTAAGAAACCGGGGTATAGAGTTATCATTGAATACAGTGAATATTCAAACCGGGGATTTTAGATGGAGTACCAGCTTCAATTTTGCCAAAAACAATAATGAGATCGTTTCACTTTACGGAAGAAAAGAGGATGTAGTGGGTGAAAAAAGGTTTATAGGAGAGAACATAAATGTAATATACGACTATAAATTTAATGGCTTATTTTCAACACCAGAAGCACAAGCAGCCGCAGGTAATGCACTATTCTCAAATTACAACCCAAATCCCGGACATCCTAAAGTTGTTGACACAAATGGTGATGGGGCAATTACTGCGGATGACAAGGTTATACTTGGTAATCCCGATCCAAAATGGCTTGGAGGTTTTTCAACGTCGATGGAGTACAAAAACTTTGATTTTAATTTAAGCCTTATTGCAAATCATGGCAGGTTTGTCAGAGATCAGTTTGCTGCTAATGGCATGAGCAGGAATTCAAGAAGTCAAATGATGTGGGCCGATCCGGAGGATTATTACTACCCACAGGGTGCGCCAAGACCGGATTGGGATAATCCAACCCTTGATGTAAACGGAAATATATCCGGTATCACTTTTGTACCGGCTGCCGAGGAAAATTTTGATGCAAAATACCCTGCTTATTCTGGTTATGACGGACCTTACTATTCAGCTGAGGCAATGAATTACATGGAAGTATCTTTTGTTAAAATAAAAAATATCTCATTGGGGTATACTCTTAACAAAGCATTCCTTGCAAAAGCGGGTATAAGTAAACTCAGGGTTTATGTAAATGTGCTTGATCCTTTTGTATTTAGCGATTATATGGGATGGGATCCTGAGTATGCTACTACAACGGCTGTAAATGGTAATGGGCCTTCATCAATTACTTACCAGTTCGGTGTTAATTTAGAGTTTTAACCTTAAAAATCTGTTAAAATGAAAAAATCAATAGTATATACAATCATAATTTTCTCCTTTTTTAGTTTTACCGGTTGTTCCGATTTTTTGGAAGAAGATAATTTAGGAGGAGTTGCAAATGAAGATTTTTATAGCACCGTCTCGGGCTATAACACGCTTAAAACTTCAACGTATGCTCAACTGAGAGCGCTTTATCGTGGAACACCCATTTTGGAGTTGGACGGTACAGACCTGTATTTAAAGGGATATGGCGTTAATTCAAATTATGCAGATTATAATTTTGAAGCAAATGCCAGTGCCGTAATGACTTTGTACAGAGGGTGTTACACAGGCATACAATATGCAAATGCCGGACTTTACTTTATTAATCGTCCCGCTTTGTTGACCGAAGCTGATAAAATAGTAACAGAGGCAGAGTTGAGATTTCTAAGAGCTTTTTACCACTTTTTGTTGGTAGAGCAAATGGGTGGTGTAGTTATCAATGCCGAATATACTAATTCTGTCAGGTTGAGTATACCCCGTTCAACTCTGGAAGAATCATACCAATTTATAATTTCTGAAATGGAAGCTGTATTACCAAATTTGAAAACAGCGGCTCAGGCAGTAGCAGGGCAGGTTAATCAGGATGTTGCAAAACACTATCTGGCCAAGGTGTATTTAACACGAGGCTGGGATCTCAATGCAAATGCCGATTTTACCACGGCCATTAGTTATGCAGATCAGGTTATTACCACCAAGGGTGGTATTACACAATCGTTTGCCAATGTATGGGACCCTACAAAAGAAAATAATCAGGAATTTATATTTTCGGTTCAGTTTAGCAATGCCACAGGAGCAATAGGCAACGCGCAAAATGATGGAAATAGTCAGTGTGCTCTTTATGCTTCTTATAGTGGAGGTAGCACAGGAACTACTATTTTGCGCAAACAAACAGCACAAGGATATTTGCCGGTTCATGCAGTGTACATGAATTTTACGCCTAACGACAAAAGATATCAAACGACCTTCATGCCTTTTCTGCTTAATAATTATCATAATTATTACACAGCATCTACGTGGGCTGCCGAACGGGTAAGAATGTATTTCCCCAGATTGTATACCGATAATGTTACCTTTACACAAGCAGACTATGATGCCTGGAAAGCTCAACTTACTGCTCAGGGACTAACAGCTGCCAGTAATATTTACATGTATCCTATTACAAACAATCAGGCTTATTATCTTTCACAAGTTTATGGACAGATTCAAGGTGTAACCAATAAGGACGAACGTTTACCTGTAGTGCGCAAGTTTGATGATTTGCAAAATGCAGCGGGCACAACCCAATCCCGCACTGCCAGTATGCGTGATGTGGTTCTTGCAAGGCTTGCCGAAACCTACTTTATGAAGGCAGAAGCACAAATAGCCCTCGGATTATATACTGATGCTGCGAACACTGTTCAGATTGTAATTAACCGGACCGGAAATAAAATTAATCCGGCCGGAGCCGATCTTCCTAACCGATTGGTAGGACAAACCACCGAACAAGGTGCTCTTGAGGCATTATTGATAGAATCCGGACTTGAGCAGTTTGGTGAGTTTAACGGAAGATGGCAGTTGCTCAGACGTACCGGAATGTTAAGATTTATGCTTGCGAAGTATAATACCGACTATAATGGAAGTGTTAATATCGATGCAAGATACGATTTACGACCAATACCAGAAGATGCAATTATTCTTAATGATGCATTGACAGAGGCTGACCAGAACCCCGGTTTCTGACGATTGTTCATATTAATAATTAATAATGAGGGACACTCAATGTTGTTAACATATTTTGAGTGTCC
>Ga0105107_10002965_pt1 | contig 11231 bp, 10 predicted proteins | sample PPLLaktember2015_6_FD_79335 | JGI IMG/M metagenome (GOLD analysis project Ga0105107, IMG submission 79335) | Freshwater sediment microbial communities from Prairie Pothole Lake near Jamestown, North Dakota, USA - PPLs Lake P8 Core (1) Depth... | ecosystem: Environmental > Aquatic > Freshwater >... | reverse complement strand
GCGTCCTCCTGCTCTCGGACGGGCTGGCGAACGTGGGCATCACCGATGTCCCGTCCCTCCGGGGGTTCGCCGAGCGGACGCGGGCCGAGGGCGTCTCCACCTCGACCGTGGGGTTCGGCGACGGGTTCAACGAGGACCTGATGACCGCCATGGCGGACGCGGGCGGCGGCGCCGCGCACTTCGCCGAGACGCCGGACGACGCGCCGGGCATCTTCGGGCAGGAGTTCGCTGACCTCGTGAGCCTCGTCGCGCAGAACGTGAGCGTCGAGATCCGCCCCGAGCCCGAGGTCGGGTTCCTGGGCATCCTGAACGAGTTCCCGCTGGTCGCGGTCGACGGCGGCGTTCAGGCACAGCTCGGGGACGCGTACGGGGAGGAGCGTCGGCGCGTCGTGTTCCACCTCCACGTGCCGAGCGTCGCAGGGCTCGGGCCCAGGCGCGTCGCCGAGGTCGTGCTGCGCTACGTCTCGGTGGGACAGGAGGTCGCGCACCACGAGGTCCGGATGCCGCTCACGGTCAACCTGGTGTCTGCGGACGAGGCGGCGGCGACCGCTCCCGACGCGGAGGTGACGGAGGAGGTCGTGATCCTCTCGAGCGCCAAGGCGGCGCAGGAGGCGCGCGAACTGGCCGACCGCGGAGACCTCGAGGGCGCCGAGCGCACCCTGCGTGAGGCGGCCAACAAGCTCGCGGCCACCGCCGAAGGCTCCGCCCGTGCGGATGAGCTGCTCGAGCAGGCCCTCTTCTGGCATCAGCGGTCGGACGCGCTCGCGACCGACATGTACGACATGATGGAGCGCAAGCGCATGCTGTACCGCTCCAGGAGGACCAGCGAGAGCCGTCGCCGGCGCGACCCCTCCTGAGCCGATGCTCGAGGTCCGACGGCTCGAGGCGAGATGGCTCCGTGCCGCGGTCCTCGCGTCGATCGTGGCCTCGGGCGCGTGCGCGACGACCGGATCTGAGGGCGCGCCGGAGGTCTCGGCGGGCGGATCTCCGACCGCCGACCGGACCACCGACGCGAACGCGCTCGTCACCCGAGTGATCGACGGCGACACGGTCGAGGCGCGGTTCGGGGGACGGGTCCTGGACGTCCGTCTGATCGGCATCGACACGCCCGAGTCGGTGGCGCCGGGCCAGCCCGTCGAGTGCTACGCGCTCGCGGCCTCCCGGTTCACGGGACACGAGCTCGAGGGCGAGCGCGTGCGGCTGGAGTTCGACGTCGAGCGTCTGGACCGGTTCGGGCGCACGCTGGCGTACGTGTGGCTCGGACCCGAGCTGTTCAACGAGACGTTGGTTCGGCTCGGGTACGCGTTCGTCACGACCTACCCGCCGAACGTCCAGTACGTGGATCGCCTCCGCGAAGCGCAGCGGGAGGCCCGCGCGAACGAGCGCGGCGTCTGGGGGCGCTGCATCGACCGGTAGCTGAACACCCAGGTCAGTCCAGACGGAAGTGCAGCGCCGGGCCGACCCGTGTGCCCTGGTCGCTGCGCCACCTGAGGGTGTACCGGCCGCGACCCTCGTCGGGGAAGTTGTCCTGCCAGCGGATGCGCCACACGAACAGGCCGTGCGAGCGGTGCGGAGCTCGGCTACGGCAGACCCGGGTCTCCTTGGTGACGCACGCCTGCGAGCGCCCGAAGTAGTCGGCGAACGCCCGGATCTGGAACTGGATCGCCCCGCTGTCCTTCTCGATCACGTACGTGCAGAAGTCGCCCGACTCGCTGCAGAAGCTGTCGAGCGTCTCGGCCGCGCTCGCGGTGGCCATCGACGCTGCCATGAGCCCTAGCGCCACCATCGCCGAGACGAGGCCCCCTCTCGAGATCATCCGCATCGCCAACCCTCCGTCGTTCGTGGACGCGTGAGTGAAGCACGACATGGGTCTGTGGGCCAGTCGGCTCGTGGACCTACGGTCGTGGGCCCGCGGCCGGGGTCCCCACGCCAGGTACGCTGGCCCCTCGATGCGCATCGACACCGGGTTCGATCTGCTGACGACCTCGCGCCTGTGCCTGCGCCGGTCCCGGCCCGAGGAGGCCGAGGCGATCTCCGCGTACCGGAGCGACCCCTCGGTCCATGTCCACCAGGGATGGGACCGGACCGACCCCGAGGGCATCCGTGCGGAGATCGAGGAGATGGCCCGACGGGCGCCGGGCGAGCCCGGCGGATGGGTGCAGTTCTCGGTCCACGAGCGTGAGGGCGGCACGCTGGTCGGGGACGTGGGTCTCGCCCTCGCCGACGGTGAGCGCGATGTGATCAAGGTCGGCTACACGATCGCCCCCGCCTTCCAGGGACGCGGCTACGCGACGGAGGCGATCAGCGCACTGGTCCGCTACGCCTTCGAGGTGCTCGGCGCCGAGATCGTCCGCGCGTACGCGAGCGCGGAGAACGTCGCCTCGATCCGCGTGGCGGAGAAGGTCGGCATGCGCCAGGTCGAGCGGATCGAGCACCGGTACGGCGACGAGGTCTGGTTCGGCGTGCGGTACGAGGTGCGGCGCGCGGACGCTCGCTCGCTCTGAACCTATGCGCATCAGACCGATCTCTGGTCCGAATCCGTGCAGGTCTCGAATGCCCCGCGTACGAGCCGGACGGATGGAGGAGGAGATCACGGTGCGGAAGAGATGGATCACGATGCTCGCGGTGGTCGCGTCGCTCTCGCTGCTGGCAGTCGCCTGCAGCAGTGACGACGACGCGTCGGAGGACGACATGGCCTCGCCCGAGCCGACCAGCATGACGATCGCCGACGTGGTCGCGGGCGGCGAGTCGTTCTCGACCCTGCTCGCGGCGGTCGACGCCGCCGACCTGGTCGAGACGCTCTCCGGTGAGGGGCCGTACACGGTGTTCGCCCCCACCGATGAGGCGTTCGCGGCGCTGCCGGAGGGCACGCTCGACACGCTGCTCGAGCCCGAGAACCAGGACCAGCTGAGCAGCATCCTGACCTACCACGTGGTGTCCGGTGAGGTCATGGCGGCCGACGTGATGCCCGGTTCCGTGGCGACCGTCAACGGTGAGAGCTTCGACGTCGCCACCGACGACGGCGTCGTCATCACCGATGGGCAGGGGAACCAGGCCATGGTGACGCAGACCGACATCGAAGCCTCGAACGGCGTCATCCACGTGATCGACGCGGTGCTGCTCCCGCCCGCTGCGTGAGCGGTACACGGATCGCCCCCGGAACCGCCGGAGCCTACGCTCCGGCGGTTCCGCGTGGGTTGTGCATGGGTTCGCACACGCGTGGCGGCCCGCGCCGTGTCTATCCTGTTGCCGAGGGGTGATGAGACGGTGATGTCGAAGAGCGACGCGGAGCTGAACGAACTGCTGTTCCCGGGGGCTTCCGAGGCCGACGTCGATCGTCGCATCGGGCGGCTGCGGATCTTCAACCTCGTGATGGGTCTGTTCCACGCGGTGCAGGGGCTCGCGATCCTCGCGCTCTCCACCGACTTCACGCTCCCGGTCGTCGCCCACATCCCCACCGGGCCGCCCGGAGCCCCCCAGGAAACCGTGCTGCTGTTCGATCTGCGTGTGGCATGGGCGGTCGCGGCGTTCCTGTTCATCTCCGCGATCGCGCACCTGCTGATCGCGTCGCCGGGGGTCTTCCCCCGGTACGCGCGGATGCTGCGGCAGGGACGCAACGACTACCGGTGGATCGAGTACTCGGTGAGCGCGTCGATCATGGCCGTCCTGATCGGGATGCTGCCAGGGATCACCGATGTCGCTGCGATCGTGGCGATCCTTGGCGCCAACGCCGCGATGATCTTCTTCGGGCTCCTGCAGGAGCGGTACGAGCGCCCCGGTGGCAGCCTCCTGCCGTTCTGGCTCGGGAGCCTGATCGGGATCACCCCGTGGGTCGCGATCGGGCTGTACCTGTCGGGCCTCGGCACGGGCAACCAGCCGCCGGGGTTCGTGTACGGCATCTTCTTCTCGATCTTCGCGTTCTTCATGTCCTTCGCCGTCAACCAGTGGTTGCAGTACAAGCGGATCGGGCCCTGGCGCGACTACCTGTTCGGAGAGCGCGTGTACGTGATCCTCAGCCTGGTCGCGAAGTCGGCCCTCGCGTGGCAGGTGTTCGCGGGCACGCTGGTCGAGAACGCCTGACACGGCTCACGCCGCGACGTCCACGCCGGCGAGCTCCGTGAGGACGTGCACGTACGCGCCCGCGGACTGCTCGAGAGCGACCTCGCTCACGTTCGCGGTCGTGTCGCAGGCCTGGTGGTAGCAGGCGTCGGCCGGCTCCCCCTCCTCGCCCCCGTACGCGTCCGCCTGGCGAGAGGTCTTGATCTCCCCGGATCCAGCGAAGAGCCCACCCACCGGGACACCTTCGGCCGCGAACGAGCCGTGGTCGGCGCCGCCGTACGTCTCGATCGGCTCCACCTCGAGCCCCCGGTCTTCGAAGTAGCGCGTGAACAGGGCCGTGATCGCCTCGTTCCCTTCGGCAGCCGAGGGGTCGGGCGGCGCGTCGGCCATGACGTAGCGGATGAAGTTCGGCGACGCCATCATGTCGAGGTCCAGGTAGGCGGCGAGCGCATCGACCTCCTCGTCCGACATGGCCTGCGCGTAGTCCCGCGATCCGAAGAGGCCTTCCTCCTCGCCGGCCCAGAACGCCAACCGGACCGTCGCCTCCGCTCGGCGCGACGCCATCCAGCGAGCGATCTCGAGCAGCATCGCCACCCCCGATCCGTTGTCGTTGATCCCGGGGCCGTCCATCACGGAGTCGAGGTGGGCGCCGAGCATCACGACGCTGCCCGGGTCGCCTGCGGTCGTCTCGGCGAGCACACTCGCCTGCTCCTCCCAGCTCGAGGACGCCTCCACCCGGAGGTGGACCACGGGCCGTTCGCCGCCGGAGGGCTCGAGCGCTTCGCCGACCGCGGGGGTCACCGCGAGAACGGGCACCTCGATCCCGTCCGGGTACAGGAGCGTGGGCCGCAGGGGCCGCCCCGCCTCTGTGTCCGGGTACACGACGACGACGGCCGACGCGCCCACCTCCTGTGCGCTGACGACCTGGTCCCGCCGCAGGCATGGCCCCGGCTGGAGGAGCGCCACGTCGCCCGTTGGGAACCCGAGCAGATCGGCCGCGTCGCATCCCCCCTCGGCGACGGTCACCCGTGCCTCGACCTCGCCGGCCGCGGAGAACAGCATCGCTCGCAGGTCAACGTCGTCTTCCCAGGCCTGCGGGGAGGGCTCGACGCGCTCGAGCACTGTCGGGGCGCTCTGCTCGAACACGGGAACGTCGACCGGCTGTGTCTCGACCCGGTACCCGGCGTCGCCGAGCACGTCGATCACGTAGTCGACCGACGCCTGGTACCCGGGCGTTCCCACGGCACGGGTGCCACCGTGCGCGTCCGCGATCCGCTGCAACGCCTCGAGGTGCTCGAGCATGCCATCGACGGTGACCTCGGCGACGGGCGCCGAGGGGCCCCCTTCCGGAGGAGCGCTCGTCGTGGACCGCTCGGATGGGGTTGAGGTGGAGCACGCGGCAGCCAGGACCAGGAGTCCCGTCACGACGATGGTCGATCGGGTCGTAGGTCCCATCTCCCACCATCGCCGCGGGATGGCGAGCCTCCACCGGTCGATACGTGCCGGAGCAGCCCGTCGGCTCGACCTCGGCTGCGTCGGCTCAGAGCTGGAGGGGACCCGCGGTTGGCGACCCGGGCGGGCATCGGCCAGGATGAGGCGTCCATGCCTCGCTCGCGCTCGGCCATCCTCGCCTGGACGCTGTACGCGATCACGCTCGCGGCGGTCGCCCTCTCGGCGATCCTGCTCGCGCTGGCGCTCGACGCGCCGGACCCGACGGGCGCGTTCGCGTTCCGCGGGTTCTCATCGTTGTACGCCATCGCCTTCGGAACGGTCGGGCTGTTGATCGCCCTCCGGCGTCCCCGGCATCCGCTCGGCTGGATGCTCTTGGCCTCGGGCGGGCTGCTCGGCGCCGTCCAACAGGTCGCGCTGCAGTACGCGATCTGGACGGTCCTGGGCGATGGGACCGGCCCGGGCGGCGACGTGGCGGCTTGGCTGCAGGACTGGATCTGGCTGCCGCAGTTGGGGGTGCTAGGGCTGGGGCTCCTGATCATCCCGGACGGGCACCTGTCGTCGGGGCGCTGGCGGCCGGTGCCGTGGGTGTTGGGTGTGTCGGTCTCGGTCGCGATCGTCGCGAGGGCCCTGCACCCGGGGCCGGTGGAGTCCTTCCGCGAGGTGATCAACCCGTTCGGCCTCGAGGGCGCCGCTGACACGCTCGAGGCGCTCAACTGGCTCGCGATGATCGTGACGCTCATGGCTGTGATCGCCGCCGCGATCTCGCTCGCGCAGCGGCGATCGAGGTCCACGGGCGAGGAGCGCGCGCAGGTGCGGTGGGTCGCGTACGGTGGCATGCTCGCGTCGGTCGTCTTCCTCACCTACGCGATCGCCTACGGGCTCCTGAACACCGGGTTCCTCGTCGACCTGCTGGAGGTCGCCTTCGTCCTGTCGGTGATCGGGTTCGCGGTGTCGCTCGGCATCGCGATCCTGCGGTTCCGGTTGTTCGACATCGACGTCGTGGTGAGCAGGACGGTCGTGTTCGGTCTGCTGGCCGGGTTCATCACCGTCGTGTACGTGGCGATCGTCGTCGGGATCGGCGCCGTCGTGGGCAGCCGCGGCGACGCCGTGCTCTCCGCCGTTGCTGCCGCGCTCGTGGCGCTCGCGTTCCAACCGGTCCGGCGCCGCGCGCAACGCGTCGCCAACCGGATCGTGTACGGGGAGCGCGCGAGCCCGTACGAGGTCCTGTCCGAGTTCTCGCAGCGGGTCGCCGGTGCGTACGAGGCGGAGGACGTCGTCGTGCGCATGGCGCGCATCCTCGGCGAGGGCATCGGCGCGGGCCGCGCCGAGGTCTGGCTGCGGGTCGGCACCCGCCTCGAGCGTGCGGCCGTGTGGCCGGAGGGCGAGGGGAGCCCAGCGCCCGTGACGCTCCGCGGGGACGAGCTGCCGGCCCTCCCGGACGCGTCGCTCGCTGAACCGGTCCGTCACGAGGGGGGACTGCTCGGCGCGCTCGTCGTATGCAAGCCGCCGTCCCAGCCGCTCACGCCGACCGAGGAGCGCCTGGTGGGCGACCTCGCGCACCAGGCGGGGCTGGTGCTCCGCAACGCCGCGCTGATCGCCGACCTGCGGGCCTCGCGCCAGCGGCTCGTCGCGGCGCAGGACGAGGAGCGCAGGCGGCTGGAGCGCAACCTGCACGACGGAGCGCAGCAGCAGCTCGTGGCGCTGTCGGTGAAGCTCGGCCTGCTGAAGCGGACCGCCGGCGATCTCCCACCGCAGGCCGAGGCGCTGATCGATCAGCTCCAGGGGGACTCACAGGACGCCCTGGAGGACCTCCGCGACCTGGCTCGCGGGATCTTCCCTCCGCTGCTCGCGGACCAGGGTCTCGGCGCCGCGCTCGAGGCGCAGGCGCGCAAGGCTCCGATGCCGGTCACGGTCGAGGCGGTTGGTGTGTCGCGCTATCCGCAGCCCGTCGAGGCGGCGGTGTACTTCTGCTGCCTCGAGGCGCTCCAGAACGTCGCCAAGCACGCCGGAGCCGCGAGTGCAGCGATCCGGATCGCCGAGGACGACGGCGAGCTGACCTTCCGGGTCCGGGATGACGGCGCGGGCTTCGACGCGACGGAAGCCCCGGCCGGGACCGGTCTGCAGGGCATCCGCGACCGGCTGGCCGCGCTCGGTGGGACGCTCGAGCTGCGCTCCACGCCGGGGGAGGGCACCACCCTCCTGGGGCGTATCCCGCTCGACGACTGAGCCGCTCCGTCCACCGAGCTCGGGTCCCCGCCCGAAGGGGTCCTCAGCCTCTGATGCACGGGACCGTCGTCGTGTCACCTCCGGTCGGGAGGATCATGAGGTTCCCGACGTCGCTGAGACCCGTGATGGTGTCCGGGGCGCTGGCCCGCTTCACGCGGATGCGTCCCTGACCGGGGACGAGGGGGTGACAGTGGTGAAGAGACCGTATCGCCGTTGCATCGTCGTGGCGCTCTCGGTGGTGGCGCTCGCGCTGGCGGGGGCTCCGGCGTCGGGACAGGTGCCCGACGACGACCTGACGTCGGCCGAGCAGGCGCTCCAGGGGACGCTCGACGTCGGGGCAACGATCGACCAGATCGAGCACATCTCCGAGATGGGGGAGAAGGTCGCCGGCACGCAGGAGGAGCACGCGGCCCAGGCGTACGTCTACGACACGCTGAGCGCGATGCCCCTGGACGAGGTGGTGATGGAGAGCTTCCCCACCACCAGCTGGACCCACGACGGCGACAGCCTCCGGGTGGTCGGGCCCGTGCGCGAGGCGTTCGCGACGAGCGTCTACGGGTACGACCGTGCGATCTGGGGCCAGTGGTTCGGGGACCGGTACCGCCTCGGCAACCGTGAGCACGGGAAGGTGCTCCGAGCACGCCTGGTGGACGTCGGGTACGGGACCGCGGCGGACTTCGACGCCGCCGGCGATGTGGAGGGCGCGGTCGTCCTCGCGCGGCGGGACGACAACGTCCAGGCGTGGTTCACGACGATCGGGGAGGAGGCGGCCCTGCGGGGGGCGGCCGCGGTCGTCAACTACGGCTACTACGGGAACGTCGTCGACCCCCAGGGCATCAGGCAGGACGTGGGGGGCGCACCCGTCCCCGAGTACGCGGTGTCCGTGGGCACGGCCGAGCGCCTGCAGGAGCTGCTCGCGGAGGGCCGCGTCACGCTCGAGCTGGGCGGACGTGCGGACGCCGTGACCGAGGACGTAGGGGAGGCCGTGAACGTCGTCGGCTACCTGGAGGGCTCCACCCACCCGGACGAGTACATCCTGGTCACGGGGCACATCGACTGCTGGTGGACCGGGGCGAGCGACAACAGCTCGTCCATCGCGGCGATGCTCGAGCTCGCGAGGGTCTTCTCCGAGGCGCGCGAGGCGGGGACGTTCGTGAACGAGCGGACGCTCGTCTTCGTATCGTTCGCCGCGGAGGAGTTCGGCGGACCGTCCGAGACCTGGTACGACTGGCTGATCGGCTCGTACGAGTTCGTGCAGGCCCATCCCGAGGTCGTGGAGGGCCTCGTCGTGGACCTGAACATGGACGGCGTGAGCTTCAGGAAGCCGTCCGGGAAGTACTGGCTCGAGAACACGTGGGAGATCAACGGGTTCGTCGACGAGGCGATCGGCGATCTCGACCTCGCCAAGCAGGTCTCCTTCTACAACCCGACGTACTCGTGGACCGACGCGTGGTCCCTGTCGGCGAAGGTCGGAGGCTCTGCGGTCCAGGGGTTCTGGACCGCGGGGTTCGACGCGATCTACCACACGCAGCTCGATGACGTGAGCCTGGTTGACAGGCAGCCGGTGCGACTCATCCTCCGCCTGTACGCGCTCATGGCGGCGCGAGCGGATCACGCGCTGGTGCTTCCGCTCGACCTGTCGGAGACGACGGTGTGGGCAGGCCCGAGCCTGGAGGCGCAGGCCGACGACGTTCCGGACCTCGCGAGGTCGTTCGACCGCGCCTCGGACGCGCTCGGCGAGCTCGAGCTGGTGGCGGAGGCAGCGAACGCCGCGGCCGACGATCTCCGGGCGACGTTCGCGGCGGCGACGACGGACGCCGAGAGGCGCGCGATCCGCGCCGATGCCGACCTCCTCAATCGTGCGCTTCTCGATGCGCGGCGGATCGTCACGCCATGGACGCTGGGCGAAGGCGGCACGATGGGATCGTGGGACGTGTTCCTCCGTCCCGAACAGCACGTCCGGGACCTCGTCCAGGTCGAGGCGGCCATCTCGGCGCTCCGCGCCGGAGGCGTCCCCGCCGCTCTGCGGGCGCTGGGCAAGGTGTCCTCGATGGAGTGGGGCCGGCTGTTCAGCCCGGAGACCTACCGAGCGACGATGGACTCGATGATCGGCGGCGAGATGTACTGGGGCGACGACTTCGATCAGCAGCAGGCCTACGTCGACGTCCACGGGATCTACCTCGGTCTGAAGGACGGGACGCTGTCCACGTCCGATGCCATCGGGGATCTCGCGTCGATCAGGCGGACGGAGCTCCGTCCGTGGCTGCGGGAGGACCTCGAGAGCCTGCGGACCGCGTGGAGGGAGGCCGCCGCGACGCTCTGAGCCCGCCACCGGTCGGCACGAGGTTGACCGACCCCCGTCCACGTGGGCATGCGCGGGTGCCCGCGGGGAGGGGGAGCGCATGGTCGCAGCGAGTACGTACATGCTCGTGTTCCGGCTCCTGCACATCGGTCGGGCGTCGCGGGGGCGGGGTCGGTGTTCCTGTTCGTCGTCCTGATCCAGCCGAGCGCGGCGTCGGTCGGGCCGGCCGCCGGCCACTTCATGATGGAGCTGATGGGTCGACGCAAGATCGTCTCCTGGCTCCTGTCGCTCGCGGACGACGATCGTGGCCGGTCTCTCCCTGCACTGGCGCGCGAGCGACGGGTTCACGGACTACGGGGACTTCGTCACGTCCCGTTACGGGCTCGTGCTCACGCTCGGATCCCTGGCGGCGATCGGAGCGTTCCTGATCGGGATGTTCGGAACCCGACCGAACGTCGCTCGCCTGCTCGAGCTCTCGGCCCGCGCCGCCGCATCGGAGGGAGCTTCGACACCTGAGGTCGGCCAGGCGATCGGCCGTGTGCAGGTGCGGCTGCGGCGGCTCGCCCGTACCGCGCTGGGGCTGATCGCGATCGCGGTGCTCGCGATGGCGACCGCCCGTTACTGGTGAGCCCGATCCGACTCCCTCAGGAGACGGGTGGGAACAGCGTGAGCAGCATCCGGCAAGGCTCGACGGCGACCAGCGCGTGCGGCGTGCCAGCGGTCATGTGGAGCCAGAACCCGGGGCCTGCGTCGAGGTCCTCACCGTCGACGGTGAAGCGCATGCGCCCCGAGAGCACTTGGACGATGGCCGGTCGTGCCGCCAGGTGCTCGGTCAACCCCTCGCCCGCGTCGAAGCCGAACACCGTCACGTCGAGACCCTCGTCGCGGTGGATGACCTTCGAGACGACGGCTCCCTCCTGGATCGTGACGACCCCGGCGACGTCCTCGATCGTTGTGTGCGCCATCTCGACCCTCCTACCCATCCTCGGAGCGTAGCGGCTCCATGCCATGCATCAGCGCATCCATGCCGAACGCGAACTGGCGGTCCCAGTCGAACTCGAAGCCTGCCAGGGCCTCGAGGATGTGGGGGAACTCCTCGGGGGTCATGGTCTGCAGGAGTGCGGCCCGCTGGTCGTCGCTCACGTCGGCGTCCGAGCCGGGCGGCAGGCCGACCTCGCCGAGCACGAGCCCG
>Ga0105107_10002964_pt1 | contig 11233 bp, 6 predicted proteins | sample PPLLaktember2015_6_FD_79335 | JGI IMG/M metagenome (GOLD analysis project Ga0105107, IMG submission 79335) | Freshwater sediment microbial communities from Prairie Pothole Lake near Jamestown, North Dakota, USA - PPLs Lake P8 Core (1) Depth... | ecosystem: Environmental > Aquatic > Freshwater >... | reverse complement strand
CGTAATCGCCGCCGTCAGCGTCGTCTTCCCATGATCAATATGCCCAATCGTCCCCACATTCACATGCGGCTTCGTCCTCTCAAACTTCTTCTTCGCCATCGCTCTTACCTCCTTTGGATCACGAAATCGGTGAGGTGAATCTCTATAAGAAACGCTCTACCAACGATAGTGGGCAAAAGCCTTGTTGGCCTCAGCCATCCGATGGGTATCTTCTCGCTTCTTCACGGCGGCGCCTCTTCCACCAGCGGCATCCATGAGTTCCCCGGCCAACTTGGCGGGCATGCTCTTCTCGCCCCTGGCTTTGGCAAAAGAGATGATCCAGCGAATCGCCAGGGCTTGTCCACGGCTCGCCCGCACTTCCGTGGGCACCTGGTACGTGGAGCCGCCCACCCGCCTCGACCGCACTTCCACTACGGGTTTCACGTTGCTCAAGGCCTTCTGGAAAAGAGGCAAGGGTTCTTCCTTAGCCTTTTGTTGGATGATGTCAAACGCTCCGTAGAGGATCGACTGCGCCAGACTCCTCTTGCCTTTTTTCAGGAGGGAACTTACAAACTTGGCGACCAAGAGATTATTGTATCTCGGATCTGTAGCAATCTCCCTTCGGACAATGACTCTCTTCCTCGGCATAGTCGACTCCCTTAAATCCCTTTAGGCCTCTTGGCCCCATACTTGGACCGACCGCGCCGGCGGTCATCCACCCCTGCCGTATCCATAGTTCCTCGGATGATGTGGTAACGGACTCCGGGCAGGTCCTTCACACGCCCTCCTCGAATCAGCACAACCGAGTGCTCCTGAAGGTTGTGGCCCACGCCGGGGATGTAGGAGGTCACCTCGATCCCATTTGTCAACCTCACGCGCGCCACCTTTCTCAGGGCGGAGTTGGGCTTCTTGGGCGTGGTGGTGTAGACCCTCACGCACACCCCACGCTTCTGCGGAGAATTCTGAAGCGCCGGGGTTTTGTTTTTCTTTTTGGCTTTCTCTCTTTCCTTGCGGATGAGCTGATTAATCGTCGGCATGCCGTCTCCCTCTAAGCCTCGTATTGAACCCTTCGTTCATTTCATAAGGGAAAAATATGCAAAAGATTTTTATAAATTTCACCTGCTCCGTTGTCAAGTAATTTTCTCAAGAAAATGCAGATATCTATTCCACCCGCTGAATGGCCAAGCCTCGATAGGTCGGGAGACCCGTGCCTGCTGGAATCAAACGGCCCATAATCACGTTTTCCTTCAGCCCCTTGAGAAAATCGATTTTTCCGGCCACCGCCGCGTCGGACAGGACTTTCGTTGTCTCTTGGAAAGAGGCTGCCGAGATGAAGCTCTCGGTGCTCAGAGAGGCCTTGGTGATCCCAAGCAGCAGAGGCTCTGCGATCGCCGGTTTTCCGCCTTTTTCGATGAGCTTGCGGTTCTCCTCTTCAAAGCGCCATTTTTCCACGTGTTCGCCCAGTAGGAAATTAGAATCCCCCACCTGGGTCACGCTCACCTGTCTCAGCATCTGCCGCACAATGACCTCAATGTGCTTGTCGTTGATGCTGACCCCCTGGAGCCGGTACACCTCCTGAACCTCATCCACCAGATACTTGGCTAGTTCCTTGATGCCCCGGATTCTGAGGATGTCATGCGGATTGGCCGATCCGTCCATCAAAGGCTCCCCAGCGCGAACATAGTCCCCTTCAAGGACGCTCACGTGTTTCCCCTTGGGAATTAAATAATCAATGGATTCTCCGATTTCGGGGGTAATGGTCACCCTCCGCCTCCCCTTGGTATACTGGCCGAAGGTGACCGTACCGTCAATTTCCGTGAGGATGGCATTCTCTTTGGGTTTGCGCACTTCAAAAAGCTCCGCCACTCTGGGCAAACCGCCGGTAATATCCTTGGTCTTCGTGGTCTCTCTAGGGATTTTCGCCAAGACGGTTCCCGGGCCCACTTTCTCACCTTCGTTGACCATGATGATGGCGCCGATGGGAAGATGATAGCGAGCCAGCCCCTTGGTTGCGCCTGGGGTTGCGGCGGTGCCGCCCTCCGAATCCTTGATGGAGATCCGCGGCCGAGCATCGACATCTCTTGACTCCACAATGACACGGCTGATCTTGCCCGTCACCTTATCCCTCTTCTCCTGCATTGTGACTCCGTCCAGGATGTCCCCGAACTTCACCTCCCCTGGCACCTCGGTCAAGATCGGAATATTGAAGGGGTCCCATTCGGCCAGAACCTGATTGGGCTGAATCGCCTGCCTGTCTCGGACTTTGAGCACCGCACCGTAGATGATGGGGTAGCGTTCGACTTCCCGTCCGCCTTTGCCTAGAATAGCGATCTCCCCATTACGGTTCATCACCACCGAATGGCCTTCGGCGTTCTGGACCGTCTTGAGTTCCTCGAAGGAAACGGCGCCGGCATTTCTCGCTTCGATCGTCGTCTGTTCTACCCGCTTGCTTGCTGTCCCGCCGATGTGGAAGGTTCTCATCGTGAGCTGGGTGCCGGGTTCGCCGATGGATTGAGCGGCGATGATGCCGATGGCCTCTCCGATGTTAACCTCATGGCCGTGGGCAAGGTCCCGACCGTAGCACTTCTTACAAACCCCCCGCCGAGTTTGACAGGTCAGAACCGACCGGATCCTCACCTTTTCGAGACCGGCGGCCTGGATTTTTTCCACCTTTTCCTCGTTAATCTCTTGATTGGCCTCCACCAGGAGTTCTCCGGTGACCGGATCGTAGATGTCTTCCAACGCCATTCTGCCCAGCACGCGATCCCCGACCCTCTGGATGATCTCACCCCCTTCAATGAGGGAAGAGGCGGAGACCCCGTCCACGGTCCCGCAGTCCTCTTCAGTGATCACCGCATCCTGAGCCACGTCCACAAGCCGTCGGGTGAGGTACCCGGAGTTTGCAGTTTTGAGGGCCGTGTCGGCCAGCCCCTTTCTGGCTCCGTGGGTGGAGATGAAGTACTCCAACACGGTTAAGCCTTCCCTGAAGTTTGAGGTGATGGGCGTTTCAATGATTTCCCCGGAGGGCTTCGCCATCAACCCCCGCATGCCGGCCAGCTGCCGCATCTGGTCTTTGCTCCCTCTGGCGCCGGAGTCCGCCATCATAAAAATCGGGTTGAAGCTGTTCGCTCTCACCTTCTGGCCTTTGCGCCCGGAGACCTCCTCCACCGCCATTTCCGCCATCATTTCGGACGCAATAGACTCGGTCGATTGGGCCCAGATATCCACCACCTTGTTATACTTCTCTCCATCGGTAATCAGGCCGCTTTTGTACTGGTCATCGATCTTCTTCACCTCCCGCTCCGCCTTGTCGATGATTTCCGCCTTGCGTGAAGGAATCGTCATGTCTTTCATGGAAATAGAAATACCCGACAGAGTCGCATACCGGTAACCAACATCCTTCAACCGGTCCGAAAGGATGACGGTCGCTTTGATTCCTTCCCTCCGGTAGGATTCATTGATCAGGGAACGCAGCTCCTTCTTGTTCATCACTTTGTTGATCATGGAGAAAGGCATCTTCTGCGGAAAAATCTCATACAGGAGAACTCGCCCCGTTGTTGTGTTCTCCAGAATGCCGTTGATCCTAACCCGGATCGCCGCATGAAGGTCCAGTTCTCCGGAATCATAAGCGATCCGCACCTCTTCAGGGCTGGCAAAGGCCTTCCCCTCCCCTTTGCATAGGGGCCGCTCCCGGGTCAAATAGTAGATGCCCAGCACGATGTCCTGGCTGGGGACGATGATCGGATCTCCGTTGGCCGGGGAAAGGATATTGTTGGTGGACATCATCAGCACCCGTGCCTCAATCTGGGCCTCGATGGACAGAGGCACATGGACCGCCATCTGGTCCCCGTCAAAGTCCGCGTTAAACGCGGTGCAGACCAGAGGATGAAGCTGAATCGCTTTCCCCTCGATCAGGATCGGCTCAAAGGCCTGAATGCCCAGTCGATGGAGCGTGGGAGCACGGTTAAGGAGAATACAATACTCTCTCACCACCTCGTCCAGAGCATCCCACACTTCTGGAGTCTCCCGTTCCACCATCTTCTTGGCGGACTTGATGGTATTGGCAATGCCCTTTTCATCGAGCTTGTTGTAAATAAAAGGCTTAAAGAGCTCCAAGGCCATCTTCTTGGGAAGACCACATTGATGGAGTCGGAGGTCCGGTCCCACCACGATCACGGACCGGCCTGAGTAATCGACCCGCTTGCCCAGGAGGTTCTGCCTGAAACGTCCCTGCTTGCCCTTCAGCATATCACTGAGGGACTTGAACGGTCGCTTGTTAGCCCCGGTCACGACTTTGCCCCGCCTTCCGTTATCGAATAGCACATCCACTGCCTCTTGGAGCATGCGTTTCTCATTACGCACGATAATCTCAGGGGCGTTGAGTTCGAGAAGTCGCTTCAGCCGGTTGTTGCGGTTGATGACCCGCCGATACAGATCATTCAAATCCGAGGTGGCAAACCGGCCACCGTCGAGGGGAACCAGGGGCCTCAGGTCCGGAGGCAGCACCGGAATCACATCCAAGATCGTCCACTCCGGACGGTTTTTGGAATCCCTGAACGCATCGATAACTTTCAACCGCTTGGCGAGTTTTTTCCGCTTCGCGTCCGACTTGGTATCCAGCATCTCTGACCTTAAAGAGGCCGAGAGCACCTCGAGGTTCAGCTCCTTGAGCATCGCCTGGATCGCTTCCGCTCCTATGCCCGCGACGAATTTGTGCCCATACTCTTCCCGGGCACGGCGCAGCTGGTCATCTGTCAGCAGAGTCCCTTTGACCAATGGAGTGTCCTTGGGATCAATGACAATGTAGTTTTCAAAATAGAGGACCCGCTCCAGGTCCTTGAGCGTCAAATCCAGAAGGTTTCCGATCTTGGAGGGCAGGCATTTGAGAAACCAGATATGGGCGACGGGCGAAGCCAGTTCGATATGCCCCATTCGCTCCCGCCGCACTTTGGACTGGATGACTTCCACCCCGCACTTCTCACAAACAATGCCGCGGTGTTTCATCCTCTTGTACTTGCCACAGTTGCACTCGTAGTCCTTGATGGGACCAAAAATCTTGGAACAGAAAAGCCCATCCCGCTCCGGCTTGAAGGTCCGGTAGTTGATGGTCTCGGGTTTTTTGACCTCACCGTGAGACCGCTCCCGAATCGTCTCGGGCGACGCCAGGGAAATCTTCACCGCATTGTAGCTGGATGGATCCTTCGGTTTTGCGAAAAAATTGTACAATTCTTCCAAGGGTGACTCCTCTGGAAAAGGTTAATCTCGACCCTCTCAGATCGAGGTATCTTCAAAAAGCTGAACATCGAGGCCAAGGGCCAGCAACTCCTTGAGAAGGACCTTGAAAGACTCCGGTAGCCCCGGCTCAAGCACGTTGTTTCCTTTGACAATCCGTTCATACATACGGGTCCTTCCCGCCACATCATCGGATTTGACGGTTAGGAACTCCTGGAGAGAGTAGGCGGCCCCATAGGCCTCCATCGCCCAGACTTCCATTTCGCCGAGCCGCTGTCCTCCGAATTGCGCCTTCCCTCCAAGGGGCTGCTGGGTGACCAGAGAGTAAGGTCCGATGGACCGCGCGTGGAGCTTGTCGTCAACCAGGTGATGGAGTTTAATCACGTAAAGAGTCCCCACCGTGACCTGTTGATCAAAGGGCTCACCGGTTCGGCCGTCGTAAAGCGTCGCCTGTCCACTCACAGGCAGTCCAGCCTTCACCAGGCATTTCTTGATCTCCTCCTCGTTGGCTCCGTCAAAAACCGGAGAGGCCATGTGGATACCGTTCTTCATCATCATGGCCCTGGAGACGAGCTCCTCGTCCTCCATCTCCTTGAAAATCTCCTTGAACTCCTCCGCAGAGAAGATCTCCATGAGTTTCTTCCTCAAGGCGGATGCGTCCTGCATCTTCTCCACGAGCTCTCCGACCTGCTTGCCCAGTTGGCGCGAGGCCCATCCCAGGTGGGCTTCCAGGACCTGGCCCACGTTCATCCGCGAAGGAACCCCCAGAGGGTTCAGGATGACGTCCACCGGCGTACCATCTTCAAAGTATGGCATGTCCTCCACAGGGAGCACCCTGGAGAGCACCCCTTTGTTGCCGTGCCTGCCCGCCATCTTGTCGCCCACCGCCAGCTTGCGTTTGACCGCCACATACACCTTCACCATCTTAATCACGCCCGGTGCCAGCTCGTCGCCCTGGCTGAGCCGCTCTATCCGTTCGTCAAAATGGGAGTTGATCTGGGAGACCCTCTGGCGGTAACGCTCGACGATAAACTCCATCTTCTCAATCTCGTCCATGGTCGCTTTGATGTCTGCGCCGGACCAAGCTTCCACCGGGACTTTGAGAAGCTCCTCCTCCCCGATCTCCTTTCGGTTGCTGCACAGAAGCTTGCCGCTCTTCTTGTCCCGGAGGTTGGTTTTGAGTTTCTTGTCCAGAAGAAGGTCCCTCAGCTTGGCTCTGGCGCTTCGCTCCATGATGTGGATTTGGTCCTGTCGGTCCCTGTCGAGCTTGGCTCGCTCCTGTTTTTCAATGGAGAGGCTCCTAGGGTCTTTTTCCACCCCGCGGCGCGAGAAGATCTTGGTATCGATTACGATACCCTCTACGCCCGGAGGCACTTTCAGGGAGGTATCTTTGACGTCTCCGGCCTTGTCCCCGAAAATGGCCCTCAGGAGCTTTTCTTCCGGAGAGAGCTGGGTTTCGCCTTTCGGAGTGATCTTCCCGACCAGGATGTCTCCCGGGCTGACCCCGGCCCCGATCTTGATGATCCCACTCTCATCCAGGTTTTTCAACGCCTCTTCGCCCACGTTGGGGATATCTCGAGTAATGTCCTCCTTACCGAGTTTAGTGTCTCTGGAGACCACTTCGAACTCCTCGATGTGGATCGAGGTATAGATGTCCTCTTTGATGATCCGTTCACTGATGATGATCGAATCTTCAAAATTGTATCCCCCCCAGGACATGAACGCCACGGTCACGTTCTGCCCCAGAGCCAGTTCGCCCAGCTCCGTGGCTGGCCCATCGGCAATGATCTGCCCTTTCCGGACCACGTCCCCTTTGCGCACAATCGGTTTCTGGTTGTAGCACGTGTTCTGATTCGACTTCTGGTACTTGATGAGTTTGTAGATCTCGACCTCACCCTCGTCTCCAGCGACCCCCGTGGATCGAATGACCAACCGCGAAGCATCGACCTCTTCAACCACCCCGTCCCTTCTGGCGATGACTGAGACACCTGCATCCCGGGCCACGACGCTCTCTACTCCCGTGCCGATCAGGGGAGCCTTTGCCGCGAGCAACGGAACCGCCTGGCGCTGCATGTTCGATCCCATGAGCGCCCGGTTCGCATCGTCGTGCTCCAAAAAGGGGATCAGCGAGGCCGAGACGCTCACCAACTGGTCCGGGGAAACGTCCATATATTTCACGCTGGCCATGCCCACCTGACTGGCCTCGCCTGCAATCCGAACCGCCACTTCCTCTGATGTGAAGTTGCCCTTCTTGTCGATAGGAGCGTTGGCCTGAGCGATGGGGTACTCCTTCTCATCCAGGGCGGAGAGGAAATGAATCGTCTTGCTCACCTTGCCGCTCTCCACATCGCGGTAAGGAGTCTCAATGAATCCGAACTCGTTCACCGTGGCGTAAGTGCTGAGGGAGACGATGAGCCCTATGTTGGGACCTTCCGGGGTCTCGATGGGGCAAATACGACCGTAGTGCGTTGGATGCACGTCCCGCACTTCAAACCCCGCTCTCTCCCGTGTGAGGCCTCCAGGCCCAAGTGCGCTCAAGCGTCGCTTGTGGGTCACTTCGGAAAGAGGGTTGGTCTGGTCCATAAACTGGGAAAGCTGGCTGGTTCCAAAGAACTCCTTCACCACCGCGGAAACAGGTTTGGAGTTGATCAGGTCGTGAGGCATCAGGGTTTCCACCTCCTGCAGGCTCATGCGTTCCTTGATGGCCCGCTCCATCCTCACGAGGCCGATGCGGTATTGGTTTTCCAGGAGCTCTCCCACGGCCCGCACTCTCCGGTTGCCCAGATTGTCGATATCGTCCACCATGGCTTCCGTGTTCTTGAGGCGGATCAACTCCTTCACCGTATGAGTGATATCCTCCCTTCGAAGGGTCCGCACCTCCAGAGGGACGTCTAGGTTGAGCCGGTAATTCAATTTGAGTCTTCCCACTGGAGAAAGGTCATAGGTTGAGATATTGAAAAAGAGGCCGTTGAAAAAGTTGTTGGCCACCTCCTGGGTTGGAGGGCTGCTGGGCCTCATTTTTCTGTAAAGCTCCAGGACCGCTTCCGCACTCTCATCAATTTTGTCCAGGAGCATGGTATCCCGGATGGTTGAGCTCACCCCGGGCGCATCCAGAACCAGACACTCCACCTCGGTCATCCCATTCTGCTTCATCTTCACCAGAAGCTCTTCCGTCAGAGGATGGTTTCCGTTACCCAGGAGCTCACCGGTAGACGGATCCACCAGGTCATTGGCCAGAATACGGCCGACAAGGTTCTCCAGACGAATGGGGATGTGGGTCATCCCGGCTGACTCCAGGGCCGCATGCAATCTCTTGGTGTATTTCTCCCCTTCCCTGGCCAGGACCTTCTTCGTTTTCGGATGGACCACATCCTTGGTTATCTTCTGCCGAAAAAGGTTCTCGATTTTGGCTGCACGCAGCCACTCCCCCTCTTTCAGAATGAATTTTTCCGCGTCATAAAAAATGGAGAGGATATCCTTAGGGGAATACCCCAGGGCCTTCAAAAAGGTAGTGACCGGAAACTTCCGCCTTCGGTCGATGCGAACATAGAGCAGGTCCTTAGGGTCAAACTCGAAATCGAGCCACGAGCCACGCAAGGGGATGATCCGGGCCGAGTAGAGCAGCTTGCCGCTCGAATGGGTCTTGCCCTTGTCGTGGTCAAAGAACGCCCCTGGGGACCGATGGAGCTGACTAACGATCACCCGCTCGGTTCCGTTGACGATGAACGTTCCCCGGTCGGTCATCATGGGGATGGTTCCGAAATAGATTTCCTGCTCCTTAATGTCCCGGATGCTCTTGGTCCCGTCGGTGACATCCGTATCGAAGACCAGCAGGCGAACCGTCAACTTCAAAGGAGCCTCGTAGGTGAGCCCCTTGCTCAGGCACTCCTCCTCTCCATATTTGGATGGTTCGAAGGTGTACCTCACGAACTCCAGCGAAGAGGTGCCGCTGAAGTCGCTGATCGGGAAAACACTTCGAAAGGCACCTTGAAGGCCAGTGTCCTTTCGCGCTTCCGCCGGCACCCCCTTCTGAAGAAAACGCTCATAAGATTGTTTCTGAATTTCGATCAGATTGGGGATATCGATGATTTTCTCGATTTTCCCGAAATTCCTTCTGACCCGCTGGCTTACGCCGCCGTTTCCTTTCATCGAATCTCCTCATGTGGTGACAGATGATAAATCCCAAACACAGGCCGTGCTACTTGATTTCAACGGTTCCACCGGCGTCTTCGATCTGCTTCTTGATTTTCTCCGCCTCCTCGCGGGAAATCGCCTCTTTGACTTTGCCAGGCGTGCCGTCCACCAGGGCTTTAGCCTCTTTGAGCCCCAGACCCGTGATGGCCCGGACCTCTTTGATCACTTGGATCTTCTTGTCGCCGGAAGCAGTCAGGATGACGTCAAACTCTGTTTTCTCAGCCGCTTCCTCCTTGGCTTGCGCCGCCGCCGGAGCCGCCATCATGGCCACAGGCGCCGCCGCACTGACGCCGAACTTCTGCTCCAACTCTTTCACGAAATCTGAGAGCTCCAGCACCGTCATGTTGGAGATAAACTCAACCACATCGTCTTTACTGATATTTGCTGCCATCTCTTCTCTATCCTCCTTGAGTCTTGTTTGCGGTGAAAAGTGAATCCTAATCACTGTCCCTGTTCTTGTTTCTTGCTCTCAATCGCCTTGAGGGCAAACATCAGCTTGGTCAAAATCCCGTTGAGCGTCCTGACCAGAGAGGACGGGACCGCCTGCATAGCCGAAAGGACCTGCGCCAGCAAAACCTCCCGGCTCGGCAGCTCCGCCAGTCTCTTGATGCCTTCCAACTCAACCACCTTTCCTGCGATCTGTCCGATCTTGATCTTGAGGTGTTCGGACTTCTTTTCCTGCTCAATCAGAACTTTGGCAGGCGTCACCACATCGTCATAGGTGATGGCGAGAGCGCAAGGCCCGACAAAATGCTCTTGGATCACCGAGGTGCCCGTGTCCCGGCTGGCACGCTTCAAAAGGCGATTCTTGACGACCTGGAATTCGACCTGGTGCTTTCTCAGCTCTTTCCTGAGCGCCGTCATGGTCCCCACGTCTAGGCCCTGATAGCTCACCACAAAAGCCCCCTTGGCTCTTTTGAGCTTGTCGGCCATCCGATGGATCGCTTCTTCTTTTTCTTGTTTGTTCAAAGACCCTTTCCCCCTCTCCCTCTCACGATCAAAACAGTCAAAATGGACACCGAAAACTGGGACCTTCAGGATCAACTTCTTTTCCCCGGTCTCGGTAGGCTGGAACCTCTGTTCCATTAAGCCTTGGCCGCCATGGAGATGGCCTGACACCCACTGTCTTCGACCGCAAGACTTTTTTTGTCACTCTATGCCCAAGGCCCAACGGGCCTTCTGCAACAACCCACTCCTTTGGCCGCAGCCAAATCTCAACCTCCAAGTTCCCAAAAAACCGAATATCGACTGATGGGGCGTGATGACCTTTTGGGTTTCCTTCGAAGCTCTTGATTCGCCGTTCTAGCTCCTGCGATTCGCCCTTGAGCGCCATTAACCGAACAGATCCTTCACCAGGGCGGGATCTACCTTGATCCCCGGACCCATGGTGGTGGAAATCGCAATGGTCTTCACATAAGTCCCTTTGCTCGAAGGCGGCTTCAGCCGCATGATGGTTTCCATGAAGGCCGAAATGTTGGCCACCAGTTTCTCCTCACCAAAGGAAACCTTACCCATAGGCGCATGCACGATCCCAGCCTTCTCAGCTTTGAAATCAATCTTGCCCGCCTTTATTTCTTTGACCGCCTTGGCCACATCAAACGTCACGGTCCCAAGTTTGGCATTCGGCATCATTCCTCTTGGACCCAGAATCCGTCCTAGCTTGCTCACCGCCGTCATCATGTCGGGCGTCGCAATCGCCTTATCAAACTCCAGCCAGCCCTTTTGAACCTTGTCAATGTATTCTTCGGCGCCTGCGAAATCGGCGCCCGATTCGAGCGCTTCTCTTTCCTTTTCTCCCTTCGCGAAGACAAGGACGCGTACCGACTTG
>Ga0105107_10002963_pt1 | contig 11237 bp, 8 predicted proteins | sample PPLLaktember2015_6_FD_79335 | JGI IMG/M metagenome (GOLD analysis project Ga0105107, IMG submission 79335) | Freshwater sediment microbial communities from Prairie Pothole Lake near Jamestown, North Dakota, USA - PPLs Lake P8 Core (1) Depth... | ecosystem: Environmental > Aquatic > Freshwater >... | reverse complement strand
TTCGGCGTAGCCACGCCGACCGAGGCGGCCGCGGTCGGTTCCGCCGCTTCTTTCCTGATGATTATTATTTACCGCAAATTCGCATGGAGGAATTTCAAGGACACGATTTTCTCCACCGGCAAGACCGTGACCATGGTGATCACCATCCTGATCGGGGCCACCACTTTCACCGGTGTCTTTCTGACCCAGGGAGGCGGAAAGGCAATGGTTGACACCATCATGGCTTTAGGTCTGGGACCCATGGGAACCTATTGGATGATGATGATCATTTATGTTATTCTGGGCTGCTTCATCGACTGGATCGGGATCATCATGATCACCTTCCCGATCTTTCTGCCCATTGCCAAGGCCATGGGGTTTGACACCCTTTGGTTCACAGCCATGTTGGCCATCAATTTGCAGATGTCCTTCCTGACCCCGCCCTTCGGATATGCCCTCTTTTACCTCTCGGGAATGGGCCTGGAAGGAATCAAGCTGAACCACATCTACCGCGGGGTCATGCCGTTCCTGCTCCTTCAGTTCATCGGGGTTATACTTTGCACCTATTGGCCCGAAATCGTCATCTGGCTGCCGAACGCGATGCTCGGAAAATAAAATAAATCCCCCCTTACCCCCCTTTATTAAAGGGGGGTCAAGGAGGGATTTTAGCAGACTGCCGGATTTCTATCGGATACCAGGCTTTGGGCTTAAGAAAAAAGAGGGAAAAGATCCATGATTCCAAGAATAAAGAAAATTTTGTATGCCACGGATCTGACGAAGAATTCCGCTTACGCTTTCCGCTACGCGGTGAATTCGGCGCAGAAGCACGGGGCGGAAATTCACATCTTTCACGTGATTGAAACCATGTCTCCCCAGACCCAGGGTCTTCTTTCCATGTATATGGGGCCGGATAAGATCAACAAATTGCATGGGGAGACGAAACGAAATCTAACCCGTCGGATCGAGGAGCGGATCTCGGAATTTGCCCGTAGGGAACTCAAGAATGATCAGGAAACTCTGAAGCGCATCGCTTCGGTCCAGGTCGTAATGGGGGATCCCGCCGAGGAAATCCTCAAAAAAATGGAGGAACTGAAGGCCGACATCCTGATCCTCGGCATGCACGGAAGAGACATCATCAAGCACACCTTCCTCGGCCGGGTTTCCGAAAGGGTTCTGCACCGCATCCGCAAGCCCGTATTCATCATTCCCTTGCCGGAGGGAGAAACGGACATCACCCTGGGAGAGATTTGAGGGTTGAAGTCTCGAACCCTCCCTCGCCCCGGCGGGCCGGATCCCGCCGGGGCTCAGCTTACCTGCCTGCCTGATTTATTCTCCTTTTGGAATTCACTCAGCAAATTTGCTCTTCCACTCGCCCTGATACCTGGAGGGATTTATGGATGAAATCAAGTCAGCAAAAGAAATTTCCCACCCCATGATTTCCACGTTTCAGCATCCCCGGCTGAAGAAAGGGAAAATCGTCACGGCAGAGGAGGCGGTCCGGGTCATCCGGGACGGCGACACGGTGGCCACCAGCGGTTTTGTGGGGGCCGGTTTTGCCGAAGAAATTGCCGCCAAGTTGGAAGAAAACTTTCTGGCCACGGGAAAACCCCGAAACTTGACCCTGGTCTATGCCGCCGGTCAGGGGGACGGGGCTGAAAAAGGATTGAACCACATGGGCCATGTGGGCCTGGTTCGGAGGGTCGTCGGCGGGCACATCGGCCTGGCCCCCAAACTCCAGAAACTGATCCGGGAGAATAAAATCCTGGCCTACAACTTCCCTCAGGGGGTCATCTCCCATCTCTTCCGCGACATCGCCGCTCATAAGGTGGGGACCATCACGACGGTAGGCATGGGGACCTACATCGATCCCCGGAACGACGGCGGGAAGTTAAATGAGTTGACCAAAAAAGAAGGGGAAGATCTTATCAAGGTCATTCATCTGGAAGGATCGGACTATCTCCTGTACAAAGCCTTTCCTATCAATGTGGCCTTGATCCGGGGAACGACGGCGGACCCCAACGGCAACATCACCATGGAGAAAGAAGCTCTCACCCAGGAAGCCCTGGCCATCGCCATGGCGGCAAAAAATTCCAACGGATTCGTTATTGTTCAGGTGGAAAGGATTGCGGAGAACGGAACGCTGAACGCCCGGAATGTGAAAATCCCGGGCATCCTGGTGGACTGCGTGGTCCTCAGCCGGCCGGAGAACCACTGGCAGACCTTTGCCACCCAGTACAACCCGGCCTTCAGCTGCGAGATCAAGGTCCCCATGCAATCCATCCCCGCCATGGATATGAGCGAAAGAAAGATCATCTCCCGGAGGGCGGCCTTTGAGCTCAAGGCCAATATGGTGGTGAACCTGGGCATCGGGATGCCCGAGGGGATCGCCCAGGTGGCCAACGAAGAGAAGGTCCTGGATCTCCTCACCCTCACCGCCGAGCCCGGCGTGATAGGAGGAATTCCGGCCGGCGGCCTTAACTTCGGCGCGGGGATCAACATGGAAGCGCTCATCGATCAGCCCTACCAGTTTGACTTTTACGACGGAGGGGGGCTGGACGTGGCTTTTCTGGGCCTGGCCCAAGCCGATCAACACGGAAACCTGAACGTGAGCAAATTCGGGCCCCGCTTCACCGGTCCCGGCGGGTTCATCAACATCAGCCAGAGAGCCAAAAGGATCGTTTTCGTGGGAACCTTCACCGCAGGAAAGCTGAAAGTGGGGGCTGAAGACGGCAAGCTTACGGTTGTCCAGGAAGGGAAAGAGAGAAAATTCCTAAAGCTGGTTGAACAGGTGACCTTCAGCGGGAAATACGCCGTGGAGATGGGACAGCACGTCCTTTACATAACCGAGCGCTGCGTCTTCCAGCTGACTTCCCGGGGAATGGAGCTCATCGAAATCGCCCCCGGGGTCGATCTGGAAAGGGACATTTTGGCCCAGATGGATTTCAAGCCGGTCATCCAGAAACCCCGCCCGATGGATGCCCGGATCTTTTGCCCGGAACCCATGAACCTGAAAGAAGAGCTACTCTCTCTGCCCCTGGAGGAACGATTGATTTACAGCCCCGACGAAAATCTATTTTTTGTGAATTTTGAAGGGTTCTATATCAAGAACCGGGAGCAGATCCAGAAGATCAAATCCCTGGTGGAGAGGGCCTTGGCGCCTCTGTGCCGGAAGGTGTACACCTTTGTCAACTACGACAACTTCAACATCCTTCCCGAGCTGGTGGATGAGTACACGGACATGGTGAAAGACCTGGTGGTAAATTATTATGAAGGGGTGACCCGCTATACGACGAGCACCTTCCTGCGGATGAAACTCGGCGAGTCCCTGGAGAAGCGCAACGTGGCTCCCCATATTTACGAGAGCCGGGAGGAGGCGCGCAAGGCGTTGAAAAAGGAATAGGCGGAATAACCCCCTTCCTTGCCTCTCGAAGAGGCCAAGGAAGGGGTTCTGTTCCTTCTCCCGGCTATTCTATTGATGGAAGGCGGTTCGTGAACCGCGAAGGTGAGCGTCCCAGCCTCCGCGCCACCGGTTCCGCCCGAAACCGGCGCATCCACCATGGGATTATCCTGTTTTGCGGCCGCCGCCGCCACTTCCCGGGCCGTGTGGGGATCAATGGTGCTGGAGTCCACGGCCATGATTCCCGGCCTGCTGTTCACCAGAACCCCAGCGGCAGAAAGATTTATGAGAATTTACAAGTGATTCCTCCATCCACCACCAGGTTGGCTCCGGTAATGTATTTTGCCTCGTCCGAAGCCAGAAACAAAGCGGCATAAGCCACATCCCAGGCGTCTCCCATTTTTTTCATCGGGCACTGCTGATTGCGGATTTCGATCATTTTTTCGATATCGCCGCCGGCATAGAACTTTTTCAGCGGTTCGCGGATCATGGGGGTGTTCATGAGCCCCGGGAGAACGCAGTTGGCGCGGATCCTTTTGGCCGCGTATTGCACGGCAATGTTCTGGGTGAGCTGATTGACGGCTCCCTTGGAGGCGTTGTAGGACACGCAGGGGTAACCCAAGAAGCGCAGGGCTCCGATGGAGGATATGTTGACGATCGCCCCGATTCCCTGCTTTTCCATAACCGGAAGGCAGTACTTGCACGTCAGAAACATGCTTTTCAGATTGATATCGATCAGGCGGTCCCAGTTTTCCTCGCTGATCTCCACGGGCCCCCCGGACTCCACAATCCCCACGTTGTTCAGCAGGATATCCACCCGTCCGTAGATTTCCAGGCATCGGCCAACAAAGGCCTTCACCTCTGCCGATTTCGTCACGTCGGCTTGGTGAAAAGTGCATAGGCCGCCCTCCTGGTCGATAAGGCTTTTCGTCTCCTCGGCGGCAGCTCGGTTGAGATCCACCGCGAAGACCCTCGCTCCTTCGCGGGCAAACAAGACCGCCGCGGCTTTGCCGTTCCCCCATCCGGGACCGATGGAGCCGGCGCCAGTGACGATAGCTACCTTCTCCTGCAAGCGTTTGCACATTTTCTACCATCCTTAAGATTGATGCTTTTGTAAAGAGTCGTCATCAAGCCTGTGAAACCGGGAGGCTAAAGTAATTTGAGGCTTTGAAAATCCTGGATTCCGGCTTCCGCCGGAATGACGGAAATCCTTATTCCCTGACTTTTTGCGAGATCATCATTATTGAGCCTTCCCGGGCAAGGGGTTGCTTTGCGGGGGAAGAAAATAAGGAAGGAAAAAGAAGGCGGGGATCAAACCCCGCCTTCTTACCGTTTACCTCTTGCCTCTCTCTTCGGCATCCCGGCGGATGGAGCGAGGCAGCCGATCGAATTTAAAGATCGTTTCCATGTCCTGCAGGTTGCTGATGGCGACAAAGCCCATGCGGATCATGTTCACCAAAGAATCCCCGTTTGTCCATTTGACGAGGTGGGTGGGATCCTCCATGACCAACGTCAGCTCCGCCTTTTTCAACTCCGTATCTTTGACCAGTTTGAACTTCTGTTTGGTTAGAACCATCCCGAACTTCCCGCCGCCGGTCTTGACCAGAATCTTGCGGTCCCAGTTTGTGAGGTCCCTCTGGGCCCGGGGGCTCTTGGGAATTTCCCCGACAAATTTGCGCACGGCCTCCAAAATTTTCGGGAATCCTTTTTGGGCCTCGGCCGTGACTTTCGGAGCAGCCAATTTCTGGCTTTGCCACTTGAGTTCCGTCTCTTCCAAACCCTTCTTGCTGCGCAGTTTTTCGGGAACTTCTTCCAGCGGAACGGCGAAGTAGTCCGTCGAGAATCCCATCCGGTTTTTTCGGAAGACGATCTTGACCTGGGTCCCCCGCTTGAAAATTCCCGGTTTTAGGAAGCCCGTGGTGGTAAAAACCTGAATGGGCAGGGCGGATTGGGAATCCCCCAGGATCACCCGGCCCCGACCAAAGGGGGCATACCGTGCAAACCGCGCGTTGGCAAAAACGGTTATCGGCGGGGTTCCGAGCATATAGCCGACCTGCGGCATTTCGACCCCGAGTTCGAGGTCGACGAGGCTCTTGTCTTCTTTCTGGCAAACAGGACAGCGGGTCATGTACGGAGGGCAGAGGATCATCTTGCATTTTGGACAGCGGGCGCCGATGATCTTCTTCTCCTTCATGACCGCTAAGAAGAAGGGGGAAATCTCCCCGGCGCTGGCCCAATACGTGGTAAACATGGCCTCGGTGCGCTCCAAGCAAACGACCTTGTCTTCCGGAGATACGGAAATTCGCGTCATGATTTCCGGGACGGCCTCATGGGGAATTACAAATTCGCCCTTGCGTCTCATCACCTTTTCCATCAGATTACCCCCCTTCGCAGAACGACCGCGCCCCCGTACTGGGCCGATGAGGCACCGGTTCCATGGATGAGGGCATATTCCAGATTTCGATGAATCAATTCCCGCCGGGCCGACCAGGCGGAGAACATGTTGCTTCCGCCGACGAAATGCCCGCCGTAAATCAGCCCCCCCGAAGGATTGATCAGCAGTTTGCCGTGGGGGTGCATGATCTTCTTTTCAATCAAATCATCCGCCTGGCCCATGGGAACAAAGCCCATTTCGGCCATGGTGATTTCCAACTGGGGCAGGAAGGCATCGTGAAGCTCCACCACGTCGATGCGCTCGGGGCCGATGCCGGCCATTTCGTAGGCGGTTTTGGCCGCGAGGTGGTCGGATTCGATCCGCCCCGGGAGTTTATGGGGGTGCTGGATACCCCACCAGTAGGGTTCATTGGCAAAGCCGACGCCTTCGATCCAGATGGGCGGTTTTCCCGATGCCCGGCAAATTTCCTCGGCCGCCCCTTCCGCCGCGAAAATCAAACAGCAGGCCCCTTCGGTATAGACACAGGTTTCCAGTTTCTTGAAGGCCGGCTCGATGATCCAGGGGGAATTGGCCACGCGCTCCGGCGTGACAATTTCGTCACGCCTTTGGGCATTCGGGTTGTTCTTGGCCTGCTCGCACATGATCCGCAAGATCTCGCCCCGCACGGGCATCTTGAGGTCTTTGGGATAGTGGTCCATGTAAGACAGGATCACTTCGGCATAAGAATCGGCAGCCGTGGCTCCTTGATCCCGTTCAAAGAGAGGATCCCAGGACCAGGCGATCGTCTGAACCACCTCGGGGGTCTGGGTTTCGCTCAGGAAGTCGTAACAGTCCGTGGCCTTTTCCGTTCCCACACACAAAACAACGTCATGGCGGCCTCCGGCGACCATATCAAATGCCGTCCCGAAGGCGTAAATGCCGGTGGCTCCTCCGTTGGTCACCCGAGTCAAGGGTTTGAAGGCCAGTCCCAAATGCCCCTGGAAGGCGCATTCCGGAATGGCCTGGCGCGCGAAGATGTCATTGTACAACCCGATGACTCCCGCTTCCACCCGGGACAGATCCAATTTGGCATCCTGCAGCGCGCCGGAAACGGCCCACTGCCCCAACTCCCAGAGAGTTTTCGAAAGCCATCGCCCCCGGCAGGGGGTTGTAAACGCTCCGACGATTGCAACTTTCCTTTTTGGAACTCTTTTCATGGAACCTCCTTTCCTGGAAAAATCCCTTGCGAAACTACGGTAGGGCTCCGCCGTTTCCCCCCTCCTTCCCTCCTTTCATTTGGCGAACTTGTGTTGCGGCCTTCTTCTTTTCCCTACATTCCATCGGCCTAAACCGCAAATTATCACTGATAAAAAAATAAAGTCAATTCCTATTTGAATTTTTTGCAAATTTTATAAATATTTTCCTTTTTTATCAAAATAAAGGCCTCCGGGGGATTTTTTCCTACCCTCGGTCCATCCCAGGGAAAGGGGACGTCCCGGACGTTGGCAAGAAGAATTTGTTCGGATCGATAGGCGGGTGTAGGGGCGGTTCGCGAACCGCCCCTACGGGTGCTATTCGCAGGATCTTTTTTTGCGCGCGAGGGCAACAAAATAGTCCCGGCTATGCCGGATTAAGGGTTATTTCACGCCTGCCGGGCGAATGGGGAAGGATTCGTTCCCGAAGGAAGGAAAGAGCCTCTGCGGCAGGAGACCCCCCTTTTTTTTGGCAAGAGGTTTCGGTCCCATGCCCAGGGAAAAAGACTATAAATCATCCTCCTGGGCGCCTGCCGTCTCTCCTTTGGCGGCGTTGCCCTCCTCTTCCATCGCTTCATCCACCATGGCGTCGATATCTTCGCCCATGTCCTCCCCTAACTCTTTTCCCATCCGTTTCATCCAGCGAGCCATGCCGGCGGGATCGTTTTCGTCCAGCCCGCTTAGTTTGCTGGGATCGGCCAGGGACTCCAGGCGGTTCTCCTCGGATCGCACCCGGGAGACGCGGGAGATGAGACGGGTCATCTTTTCGCTCTGGCATCGCTTGCAACGAGGCTGCAGAGGCTCGCGAATCGTCCTCACCAAAAAGCTGGATACTTTTCCGCAATCCTCACACCGGTATTCATAGATGGGCATAAATGCGATTGCCTCCCCTGATGGCTTCGTAAAAAGTCCATCTGCCGCGTTGCGCTTCACTCCTCGGTTTTTGCGCGCCTTGCATCTGGAGCTTTTTACGAAGCCCTCGTCTTGGTGATTTTTTACGAGACTCTCTCTCTTGACAGTCAGGCATATGCGGGGTTTCATAAAAAGTATCGTTTGCCCTTTGGTTGGCCAACCCGATTTCCTTTGGTTTTACCCGGGCAGGGGCAGAGATCGTTCCCCGGTAATCCGCTCGGGGGACCGCCTTTTTACAGGACTCTTCATGTCCTTTTAACCATTTTTCCCCGGAGGAACAAGATAGGGCGGGGCCGGGGGCCCAGCGCTTCCGAGGCGAGAATTCTCCGCCATCTGGGGCAGACCTCATGAAAGATCTCCCGCTTCTGCCGAAGAAACGGGAGTCGGTTCCGGCCTTCGGGGGTACCGGTCGCCGAAAGGCGTTTCGCGCGGGGTGGTGCTACGGGTTTTCGCTTTCCCCGCTTTCCTCCGGGCCAGTCTCGATATCCTCTTCCCCGGATTGCCCATTGAGCTCTTCATCCTTCTCGGCTAAGCGCGCCAAAGCCATCACCTTTTCTCCGGGTTCCAGCTCGATCAACTTGACTCCCTGGGTATTCCGTCCGATGACCGAGATCTCGCCTCCCCGGAGACGAATAATCTTGCCTTTATCGGTGATCAGCATCACGTCGTCCTGTTCCGTGATCTGTTGAACGCCGAGCATCTTTCCATTGCGGGCGCTGGTCTTGATCGTTATGACCCCTTTGCCGCCCCGGCTTTGCAGCGGATACTCGTCGATCACCGTTTTCTTGCCGTATCCGTTTTCGGTTACCGAGAGAATCGAAGCCCCCTGGTTTTGCGGGGAGACGATCTCCATCGCCACCAAACCGTCCCCCTCCTCCAGCGTAATCCCTCTCACGCCTCGGGCCGTGCGGCCCAAGGCCCGGGCATCTTCTTCTTTGAAGCGGATTGCCTTTCCGTCCCGGGTGCTCAGGAGCACTTCCTTTGTGCCATCGGTCAGGCAGGCGGAGATCAGTTCGTCCCCGGGGTCCAGGGTCAGAGCGATGATCCCGCCCGTGCGGGGGTTGCTGTAGGCCATCAGATCGGTCTTCTTGATCACGCCCTGTTTCGTGGCCATGAGGATGTTCTTCCCCTCTTCGAAGTTGCGAACCGGAAGAATGCCGGTAATCTTTTCTCCGCCCGACAGGTTCAAAAGGTTCACGATCGCCTTGCCGCGGGACATGCGCCCGCCCTGCGGAACCTCATGGACCTTCAGCCAGTAGACCTTCCCGGCGTCGGTGAAGAAAAGAAGGTAGCTGTGGGTGGAGGCGATGAACAGATGTTCGACGAAGTCCTCTTCTTTGGTGGTCATCCCGGTCTTGCCCCGGCCCCCGCGCCGCTGGCTCCGATAGAGGCTGATGGCATTCCGCTTGATGTAGCCCGTATGGCTGATGGTTACCACCATATCCTCTTCCACGATCAAGTCCTCGAGTTGAAGATCCTGGGCCTCCTCGACGATTTCGGTGCGGCGCTCGTCGCCGTACCGCTCCTTGATCTCTTTCAGTTCTTCGATGATCACATTCAAAAGGAGCCGCTCGTTGCTCAGGATCTCCCGGAGGCGGGCGATCAGTTGGATGAGCGCCTTGTACTCCTCGTTGATTTTTTCCCGCTCCAGGTTGGTCAACCGCTGGAGCCGCATCTCCAGAATGGCCTGGGCCTGGATCTCGGAGAGCGAAAACTTGGCCATCAGGCCTTCCTTGGCATCCTTCGGCGTCCGGGAGGCCCGGATCAAGGCGATGACGCGGTCGAGGTTGTCCAGAGCAATTTTCAGGCCCTCTAAGATGTGGGCGCTGGCTTCCGCCTTTCGCAGCTCAAACTGCGTCCGGCGGGTGACCATTTCCTTGCGGTGGTTGATGAACTCCTGGAGCAGCTCCTTGATATTCAGAATCACCGGTTGGCCATGGAGGATCCCCAGGAGAATGATGCCGAAGGTGATCTGCATCTGGGTGTGCTTGAAAAGCTGGTTTAGGACCACCTGGGCGATGGCGTCCCGTTTCAGCTCAATGACCATGCGCATTCCTTCCCGGTCCGACTCGTCGCGCAGATCGGAGATCCCCTCGATTCTCTTGTCTTGTACCAGTTCGGCGATCTTTTCCAGAAGCTTGGCCTTATTGACCTGATAGGGGATCTCGGTAACGATGATGGATTCCCGCTCGGTCCGTTTCTGTCTTTCGACCAAGGCCCGGGCGCGGAGTTGGATCGTTCCCCTTCCGCTCTGGTAGGCTTCCCGGATGCCGCTGCGGCCCAGAATAAATCCGGCCGTGGGAAAATCCGGTCCCGGGAGGATTTGGATAATCTTCTCGATGGCGATCTCCGGGTCATGGATGGCGGCGATGGTGGCGTCAATCACTTCGTTCAGGTTGTGCGGAGGGATGTTGGTGGCCATCCCCACGGCAATTCCGGAGGAGCCGTTCACCAGCAAATTCGGAAATCTTGCGGGAAGAATGACCGGCTCGCTTAAGGATCCGTCATAGTTGGGAATGAAATCGACGGTTTCCTTCTCGATATCCGCCAGAAGCTCTCCGCCCAACCGCGACATGCGGACTTCCGTATAGCGCATCGCCGCCGGCGGGTCCCCGTCCACGGAGCCGAAATTTCCCTGCCCTTGAATCAGAGGATAGCGCAGGGAAAAGTCCTGGGCCATCCGCACCAGGGCATCGTAAACCGCCGATTCTCCGTGGGGATGGTATTTACCAATGACATCTCCGACAATGCGGGCCGATTTTTTAGACGGTTTATTCCACTCATTGCCCAGGTCATACATGGCATACAGGACGCGGCGGTGGACCGGCTTTAGGCCATCGCGCACATCCGGCAGCGCCCGCCCGATGATAACCGACATGGCATAGTCCATGTAGGACTTCTGCATCTGATCTTCAAGTTTTACGGCAAGCCGATTGGAAGGCGTCGCAGACTGCATAGCGATTTCTCTTGTCCTGTCAAAATCCGGAACTTACCGATAGCGTTTCCCGGATCCTAATCTTTGATTTTTGAATTGCTTCAAATGTGTGACAATCTCATGAAAAGTCGCAAGGAGGATGGTTTCGTAAAAAGCTCCAGATGCAAGGCGCGCAAAACCTGAGGAGTGAAGCGTACAAACCGGTACGCTGCAACGACGAAGGTGAAGCGCAACGCCGCAGATGGACTTTTTACGAAACCATCAAATGTCCAGATTGGTCACGCTTAAGGCGTTTTTCTGGATAAATTCGCGCCGCGGTTCTACCTGGTCTCCCATGAGGACCGTAAAGATTTCATCCGCTTTTACCGCATCTTCCACGCGAACTTG
>Ga0105107_10002962_pt1 | contig 11239 bp, 8 predicted proteins | sample PPLLaktember2015_6_FD_79335 | JGI IMG/M metagenome (GOLD analysis project Ga0105107, IMG submission 79335) | Freshwater sediment microbial communities from Prairie Pothole Lake near Jamestown, North Dakota, USA - PPLs Lake P8 Core (1) Depth... | ecosystem: Environmental > Aquatic > Freshwater >... | reverse complement strand
GCTAGAAACGTCGATATCGTAGCGCCCCAGATCTCTTTTACGGTGTGAGCGTTTTCAAATTCCTTTGAGATGTGAATTCCGAGCGCATCGGAAAAGGCATCAGCAATAGCGATAGTGAAAATTCCACTCAAAACAATCATCTTGGAGTGGGTCCCTGAATGTAGGCCGACCATTAGACCGAGGGTAGTTATGACTGCCGATGTCAGCCCGAAAGAAAGTCCTGTGCGCAAGGAATCCTTCATATCCGTTTTTCTCCTTTCATTCGACGAATGCAGAGGGGATGGCGGTTTAGCGCTTGTCTGTAGAGACTGAGTATCTCACGACGTCAGTCTGGAATAGCGACGTAATCATCATCGTAGATCCCCTCTTCAGCCCTTCTATGACAGGCCAAACAATTTGACAGTGAGCTGATTGAATCACGTTTGATAATCTCTGTTGAAATACGGTGATGTTTGTCTTTTATGTAAGGTACTTCCGTAATCCTCAATGGCACATAACTACGCAGGCTTTTCATGATTTTGACCGCTACCTTTGCTTTAGAGCGTTCTGAAGCATTGGGCTCAAGGTAACAGGAAATCGCAGTCTTTGTTGCTCGGTCCAGATCAAGAGCCTCGCCAAAATGATCATCGACTGTTTTCAAAATTCTGTTCCATGACGCATATGGCAGCAGTTCCGCTTGATAGGCAAAATGGCAGGCGCCACAATTGTCCTTATAGGTCGGATTAGATACTGGCGTTAGACAACTTGTTGTCTGACGATCCCTTCCTCCTGTTTCACGGTGTCTGGCGCGGTACTTCTGATTGTCCCTATCATCACCAAACGCGCTGTCGGAGATACCAATCGGTACCATCGCGAGTATAGCCACAAAAAGAAAACTCTTTCTGATTTTCATCAATGCCCTCTCCTTTATTTGCGGCGGTGCCTGTCGGATGAGCGAAACAGATGTGATCTCTCTTTTGCCAGGAGCAGCCTCGATATAAACCCGGAGATCAGATCAGCAGCAGGCACTAGCCATTTAAACCAGGAGATCCCTTCACGAGAAAGCGGCCATGAGGGCTTTCGAAGTTTTGGGCCTGGCGGCACATGAATGCGATTCCACAACGGTTTCCGAGAAGCAAAAGAGAATCTAGAGAAAACCCTGAACTGTCCTCTCGGCCGTTGGACACGCTTTGCGGCAGGCTCTTCGAAAAAGGCACCAATGCCCCTCGATTCTGCTTTCCCTATGCTAGCCTTGGAGCGTCCTCTTTCTGGTTGAGCTTGACAAGGCCGTAAGACAAGACCGGGGCTCCAGATCTTGGTCCCGTCCCACCTGGGCAACGTGGCAACCTTTCTGAAGAAGTCTCCCCTATTTGTTTTCTCATTTTCCTGCTCTTCGGTGCCGATGAACAGCACCCCCGAGCGAACGGTGCATTGACCAGCGATGACTCTGTTCACTCTCGCATGCGCTTGCCAAGAAATTTGGCCATCAGCCGCGACGGTAATCAGATATTTGTCAAGCCGGAAAGTGCCTGGACCTCTATGTGCGATTGGTGTTTCACGACTACTGGCGATAGTCACGGAGTAAAACATCCGATCGAGGAAATCATCATTAAGGCTTCGCCCGGAAGCAACGTCCAATAGCTCGGAAGCAAAACAGTAACTCTTTGTCTTATTCCAAAACGGTAGTTTTTCTATTCGGTCAAGAAACTCTCCTTTCAAGTATCCGACCTCTTCATGGCTACAAGGCCCGATGATAAGAATGTCGTTATGGATGAAGCACATGCCGTGCTGCTGTGCTCCGAACCCGTAATGCGTTTCCCACTCCAAGAGGCCATTCTCATGTTCGATAATTAGATATTCATTTAACCTGTATGTCGCCGTTTCCATATAAATCACTTTCAGGAAGAACTATGGAGACCTACAGCTAGTCTGCTTTGCTCGGCATGAAAAGCTAAACCACGCTATTCCCGCAAGAGAGGCAGAATTTTGACTGAGTTGGGACCTCTCTTTTACAGTTCGGGCACAGCAGACTTTTCTCTGCTGGAGAGCCGCAATTCGGGCAAAAACTGTATGAAGGCAGTAGCTTTTCCGAACACTTCGGGCAGGATAGAAATGCATTGTTTGGCTGATAGCCGTGCCGCTCGTCATATCGATCCTGATGATGGTGATCGTCATGGTGCTGGCCATGGCGGTGATGACCCTCATAATGACTGCTACCGTGCCGGCGTTTTCGTCGGAAGCTTTCAAGAACGTCTTCTAGGAAATCCATATTAGGTTTCTCCTTTCTCGCTTTTAGCAAATAATTTCGCCCGCATCTCAGGGTTTGTTTCTGGAATGATTCCTTGGCAGTCTTCTCACAGGGGATGAAATCTGCCGAAACCATCGCATTAGTTGATTGTACTTAAATGAGTGCAGCTTTCTCCTTGTCATGATACGAAGGATAAGCGAAGTCCACTTGAGATAAGGTGGGGGACTGCAAAGGTGAAATCAAATACGGAGTATGACTGAGGAAAGGCAAGCGATAGAATTGAATGGAAATGGCGAGGCATCAGTATTCAGAGCTATTGAGTGATCTTGCGTTGTGTTTCGGGGTGCACGAGATGATGGCCGCTCACGTTCTTTGCCCTTTGAAATCGTTTGGGTTGTTGTCGACCCTTGCTTTTCCGTATGATGATGTTCCGAATGAACCCCGGTGTGGGAAAAGATATGGAATCCTTCGTCCGTGCTGGCGACAAGGAGGGTTAGCGTCACAAAGGTGGTGACAAGAGCATTAAGAAAGACTGAAGGTGAAAATCGATTCATTCAATCCCCTACATTTGAACGAAATATAGAAGCAACCCTCACTCTGTGTCAACAGCAAATAATAACCACCTCTAATTCTTAACTTTCTTGGCATAGAGGTGAGCCTGGGAGACTCTGGTTTGGTGACGATTAGCAGCACAAGTCCATTTCGTCACAGGCAAACCGCCAGATAAGGACTTCCAAATTCATCCTATTGCGAGGCTAGTAAAGGGGCCGGTTATGATTTCGACATTTGAACCGGAGCCTGAGCCTCCCTTTGAAATTTTGACTTTCACATCAGCGGTCCGAGCGGAACCATGCGTATCGCAAGTCATAAGTCTGAGGTCTCGGAGGAGGCGATAGACTACCAACTCAAGTCACCACCTCGCTTGAAACAAAAAAGCGGAATGGAATCACCATTTTTAATCTCTCCCAAGGCTGGGATTGCTTCAGTCCGAGCCGCTGGCTAGATTCAATATAAACGGATATTCAGCCCGCTTCTGGATAGTCTCCGGGGCCAAACTCAGGGGATGGGTCGCCGCCTTAAGCCACAAGGCCACCTGGTCGCCGTAATGGGGCGAGAACAAAGGTCCCCACTCGCCGATGGTAATGGACCCGGTGGCTCTACTCGCTCTGAGGACGAAGTCTCACAAAAGCAGAAGACACCATGGGTGAGAGTCACAGCGAAGGTGTCCGCTCTTACTCACAGTCTATTCATTCAACAAAAGAAGGAAGATTGAGCCCATTGGATTTCTTCGCTTAACAGCATTGGGATTCGATGCAGAGAATTCAAGATCATCGTACGCTAAGCCCCCGCCCGATGTTCCTGTGTATCTTGCCTCAAACCGTCTAATCCCATTGGCGATTATAGAAAGCTGGGTGTACGGGAAACCCGACCAAGCACTTTGCCTGACAATCCCAAGACTGTTTCCTCCTGATGATGCGTCAAACACTTCCAGTTCCCAGGATTCTGCATTCCCTCCATCAATGTCGCTTGCATCTCCAGCCCATAAGCTCACAGAATCTTGAGGCGTGTCGAATACACCGACTATCGGGCCTAGGCCGTCTGGCGAAGCGCCTATCGATTTAATGGGAGATCTGTAGTATGCGCCATACCGGTTGTTTGCAACTACTTCCAAGAACTGTGTATCGGGAGAAAACAGTCTAATCCCACCGACATTGACGCCATGGAGGTTTCGACCATCATTGAAGGATTCGAAATCGATAAAATGCTGGCGAAATTCGAGGTCATCGTATGCGACGCCATACGTGCTGTTCCCTGTGTATCTTGCCTCAAACCGTCTAATCCCACTGGCGATTATAGAAAGCTGGGTGTACGGGAAACCCGACCAACCACTTTGCCTGACAATCCCAAGACTGTTTCCCCCTGATGATGCGTCAAACACTTCCAGTTCCCAGGAATGGTCCTGAATATTTGGATCCGGCCCCCCTGAATTGCCGGCCCATACGCTGACATAATTTTCCGGAAAATCAAAGATCCCCACTAAGGTTAATAACCCACGAGTCGTAGCGACTGATTTGTACGGTGACTTATATTCAGCGCCGTCATGATTGCCAAAGACTCCTATTTGTCCGTCGGGGGAAGACAAGACAACACCCCCTAGATTCCTTAAATTCAGATTTTCGCCATAATTGTAGGACTCGAAATCAACTAGGCGACAAGCCCCCGGCGTTGCATGAGCAAGAAGTATGCAAAATAATAAAGATGCTGAAAACTTGTTTCTCATAATCTGCCCTATTATTTCAGTTTCAAAAAAGTCCAAAACGTATTAGCTATCACTATCACGATTAGCATTCCAAGTCTAGCGCCCTACCAGGAAAACCCCCAGATATCGACTAGCCCAATTCATCCTATCGCGTGGATATAAAGGGAGCCGGTTACGATTTCGATACTGAACCCGGACCTGAGCCTGCCGTTGAAATCATAATCTTCGAATCACCCACCCACAGGGAAACTCCCACGCGGGACGTAAACCGAATGCCGTTTCAATCGTCTAATTTGATAAGAAATCGGCAGGTTCCAGCAAACCGCTAGACAGGGCGGATCATTGGTGGTTAATATAACAGATAGAATTCAAGCGAGGGATTGACATGAAGACCTTGAAATCCTTCCGATTCATAATGGCCTTTCTTCTGGCAATTCTCCTGGCGGTGCCCTCGGTGGTGCTCGCCCAGGACAGTAAGGCCTCAGCCGCAAAGAGATTCTCCCAGGAGGAGCTGGATCAAATTCTGGCCCCTGTCGCTCTTTATCCCGACTCGCTCCTCGCTCAGGTTCTGATGGCGTCTACCTACCCTCTGGAGGTCGTCATGGCCGAGCGGTGGGTCAAGCAGAACAAGAACCTCACGGGGGATAAACTGATTGAAGCCGCGGACAAACAGCCATGGGACCCCAGCGTTAAGGCTCTGGCACCTTTCCCCGACCTCCTCTCCACAATGGCAGAGAAGCTGGAATGGACGGAAAAACTTGGGGACGCCTTCCTGGCCCAGCAGACCGACGTCATGGAAACGGTCCAGAGCCTCCGCAAAAAGGCCTATGAGGCCGGGAACCTGAAATCGACCAATGAGCAGCACGTGATCGTGGAGAAGGAGACCATCTGGGTTGAGCCGGCCGACTCGAGGGTCGTCTATGTGCCCGTCTATGATCCTTGGCTGGTTTACGGATCATGGTGGTGGCCCTACTACCCGCCCTACGTCTTTTACCCCTATCCTTATCCTTCGGCGTTCTATTATCCCGGGTACATTGGGTTCAGTGTCGGTTTCGTCGTAGGTGCTTACTGGGGAAACTGGGGGTATTGCAACTGGCCTTATAGAACAGTCCATGTGAATCATCACTACCACGGGCGTCAATACCCGGGGTATCGCACGGCATCCATGGGCAGCGTTGTCGCGTCAAGGGGTGCGCCCACCATGCAGAAGTGGAGGCACGACCCCTATCACCGAAGGGGAGCGGCGTACAGGGACGCGGCCGTCGGGAACCAGTTCGGGCAGGCGAGCAGGACAACCGCGGATAACCGCCGTGTTTCCCGCACCTTCGAGGATAACATGGCCAGGAGGACTGCCGCCACGAAAGCCGATGCCGCAACGCGGACCGGGATAGCCAGTAACGTCGGGAGAACCATAGGTGGGTCTTACGCGTCGATCAACAGGGGTGGAAAACCCGAGGCCTCCGTCTCCCGAACAAAACCGGACCGCGCGGGCGCCGATCGGGTAATCGGTAGCCACAGTGAGGGAAAGACTTCTCCGACGATAGAGAGAAGTGGCCGGATTGACACATCATCCACACCACGCAAGGTGATCGAACAGCGGGGATTCGGCGGGCGGGCCACCGAGCGCGCATACCATTCCCCCTCTGCACAGGGCGGAGCCCCCTCCGCTCCCGCAGGGGTGAATCGTGGCGTCACTGTCCCAAAACCCGCTAACTGGGGCCGGGGTGAGAGTGTTTCCGCACAGAAGGCTCAAAACTGGAACGGCGTCATGGGCGGCCAGGGGAGTGTGGGCAGTGCGTTCTCCCGGCGAGGCGCCGTCGGGGCCGGTGGCAGCAGGATGGGTGGATGGAGTGGCGGAGGCGGTGGCGCCACCTCCCGCGGGGGCCCAGGCGGTCACGTCGGTGGCGGCATGGGTGGAGGCAGCTTCCACCGCGGCCGCTGAGTAGGTGATGGTGATAGAACTCCCTTTTTTTTGAGGCCGGAGTATAGGCGATTTTCGGCTTCTGTGTCAAGGAACAGCCAAATCGTGATGTTGTGGGTCGTTGCCATCCACCGGCATTGGCACGTGGTGGCGGGATGAGTAAGGCTTATGATTAACATCAGTAGCCCATAGCATTGTCAGATGAGACCTAAGTTATAACCAAATGCATGGTAAAATTTCTCAGGGCTTGAGATTCTTTTGTTTACAAAACGAAGTCTAGATGACCGGCCGGCTTCACCATCAAGTGCGTGGGGCCAGACCTTGCTTGTTGAGAATCGGATCTATTTAACCTTTTCAACGGCGTCACTGCCCTTGAATTTCATGGCAACCAGGATGTAAAGCTCAGGCTCGTCTATGAACGTTTCTATTTCAAACCCAAAGGGTCTCAACAGCCTCTCTGCGTCTGCCTTCTCCGGGAATGCATCAATTGGGAAGGAGGCCCTTTCGCTTAGAGAGCGAGTGAACGTTTTCCCCAGAGGATGACTGATCACCATACGGCCCTGTGGCGTCAGCATCCTGCTGAGGTTGCTGAAGGCCCCCGGCTTGTCAACAATGTTTCCATAACAGGCATTGATCAAGACTACGTCAATGCTGCTGTCGGACAACCTCAGATCGCGGACGTCAGCGACAATCGTCTCTAAGTGGGGATACTTCTTGCCGTTCAACTGATCGAGCATCGCCTCTGAGAGGTCGCACGCATAAATCCACCGGGGCTCGTACTTCTGGATAATGGGGATCAAGATTCCCGTGCCGGATCCAACATCGAGGACCGTATCCCCTTTGCTGATCTTGCCATGCTCCACGATTTTCTCAAGACGTTCCGGTACGCCCTCAGTCAACGGCGGCTCAAAGAGGCGATAGAGCTTGTCAAAAGTTTCTCGCTGGAGCTTGTTGATCCTCTGGATTTCCTCTTCGCTGAGTGTCTTGAAAGGGGCCATGGTGGCCTTCCGGAAACATTAAGGATGGCGTATTAATTCGTGCTTTAACTTCTTGGCCATGATCTTCTCATACAGTCCCGGGGTCAGGCGACTGAGCCAGTAAGTCATTTTCCCTGTCGGTGTCAGAATCAACGCACGCTTCCTCTTAATGACTCCCTGGAACACAGCCTCGGCAACATGTTCCGGAGTATCCTCTGCACCGACTTTAGACTGCGGATGACGGGTGATGCTGCCGTCACCATCAAGAGCCCTTTCCTGCAGGTTCGTTCGAGTAAATCCGGGACAGAGCATCATGACGTGCACGCCCATCTCCTTGACTTCCGTACGCAAACTTTCAAAGAGACCGTGAAGGGCATGCTTACTGGCGCTGTACCCCGTCCGTCCCAGCAGCGGTGCATATCCGGCATGGCTGGAGGTGACGACAATGACACCCCGCCGTTCAATCAAGGTCTTTATTGCCGCCTTGGTACAGTAGAGTGCTCCGAAAAAGTTCACAGCCATGATCTTCTTATAAACAGCGGTTTGTGTGTCGACAAAGGCGCTCCGCTGAGTGAGGCCGGCATTGTTGACAAGAATGTCAATTCCTCCGTAAACGTCAATGACAGCCTGAATGGTCTGTAAACATTCCTCTTCCCGGCTGACATCACAGGTGAAGGCTTTGGCTTCAATTCCCGATCCCCGCAAGGCCTTGACCTGGCGCGATGCCTCTTCCCCGTTCATGTCGATGACGGCCACCCGGGCGCCTTCGCGGCCGAAACGCCGGCAGATGGCCAGGCCGATTCCGCTGGCACCTCCTGTCACCGCGATCACTTTACCTTCCAGCAAAGCGCTCATCTTTCAGTCTTCGCATTCCAGAGCGATCTTTTCGACTTTGTTCAGATCCTTCTTGTAAGAAAAGGAGCCGGCAAAAAACAGGAGGGCCGAAACAAGAAGGAAAACGGGCAGAATCGACATGGCCACTTTGATACCGTAAGCATCGGAAAGCGCCCCTATGACGATCGGCGCCATGGACGCCCCGAAGAGATTCTGGAAGACAACGCAGACAGAGTAGGAGATGGCCCGAAGGCCGGGGTGGATAACCTCCTGGGTGACGATGATGGCCGCCGGAGCGAACATGCTGGCCAAGACCCCCATGAGCAGGAGCATCACGTACTGTGCCTTTCCGTCAAGGAAGGAAAAAGCGGCAAAGATGACGACGGCATTCAGGGCTATGGTTAGGCTAGGGAAGAGCAATCGTGAGCTCACATTCTTTTTGAACCACACATCGGTCAACCATCCCCCCACGGGAAGACCGATGATGGCCAATAACATGATCGCCCCCACCTTCGTTCCCGCCTCGCTGATGGAGATGCCTTCCACGCGGTGAAGATAGGTGGGAAGCCAGACAATGATGGCGTTGTTGACGAAGATGCAGCCGATAAATCCCAGATTGGTCAGAATCAGGGACGGGGTATGGATAAATTCCCGAAAGATATCCATCTTGCTCATCCTGGTCTTGGTGCTCCCCGCTCCCGAGGATCCCACGGTCTTGACCAGATCCACTGTTCTATAATCTTTGACGAAGAAGAAGAGAAGCGCTGCAACTGCGCCGGGAAGAGCCACCAGGCCAAAGGCATTCCGCCATCCCCAATGCTGGGCAACAAATCCGCCGACGGCGATCCCAACGGCGATGCCGAGGGGAATGGACATATTCCAGAGACCCATCATGCGGGAGCGTTTTTCCGGAGGAAAGAGGCCGGAGAGCATTGCCGTGCCTGCGGGAGCATACCCTGCTTCGCCGATACCGATGCCGGAGCGGGCCATCAGCAACTGGGGGAAGTTCTTGGTGAAGGCGCAGAGCGCTGTGGCCAGACTCCAGATCAGGGCCATGATAGCGATGGTTTTTTTCCGGCTCCAGCGGTCCACGAGGATCGACACGGGGAAGACGAAGGCGACGATGGACCAGTACACGACCGACACAAGCAGGCCGGATTGGGTATCTGTCAGCCCCCATTCTTTCTGAATGTAGGGGAAAAGGGATGTGACGATCATCCGGTCGACATAATCGAAGAAATAAAGAAGAAACAGGAGGGTGAAAATGTAATAGGTGCTGAATCTGGACAGCTTGTACTCTTTGGATGCAGGCACGGTATTCGTGTTTACCGACGGCCGTGACGCATTGACATTTCGTCTGTCCTCTTGGTTTCCATGAGCCAGAGATTCACCGTCTCCCCTACTCATATTGCACCTCCCCTTGCAGCACAGTGAAAGCGAATTTCACCCGTTTCCCGCTGAGGTCTTGGTTCAGCCGCCGATCTAGCCTTCTATGCTTTATATCCTCCCAGGTTCGCCAAGGCCATGCTGCCCGGACTGATGGTGGTCGGGTCGGTCAGGACGTTAATGCAAGTTGTCTTGCCTGACGCAAAGGCTTCTTCCAAAGCCGGCCGTATGTCCTCGGGCCGCTCCACCATCATTCCCTTGCCGCCCAGCGCTTCCACCAACCTGTGATAGTCCACGCGCCCGATGAACGTCCCATCCTGGATGGCGTGCCCTATCTTCAGTTCCTGGCTGTGCCGGATCATGCCCCAGCCCAGGTCATTGCTGATGACCGTCACAATGGGCAAATGCTTTCGAATAGCCGTCTCAAACTCCATGAAATTGAATCCCACAGACCCATCCCCTGTGATCAGACAAACCCTTTTGTCCGGATAACGGAGTTTCGCTGCATTGGCGTAAGGGATGCCCACACCGAGACAGCCGTAAAGCCCGGAATCTAGGTAGTGACCTGGTTGCCGCACGGTCCGGGTCATGCCCATCCAGACCTGGGTGTCCCCACCGTCGGCCACCACAATGTCTTCTTCCTTGTTCATGAAGGTGTTGACCTCCGCAGCAAGCCTCAAGGGGTGGATCGGGGTGTCTGGGTTTTCCCACTGGGCCTGAAAAATGGATTTGCCGTCTTCACTGGCTTTTCGCAAGGTGCCCACCCACTCCCGGAACTGTTCAGGCAGACCTTGATACCGATTCGATTCTTTCAGCATAAGGTTGCAGGAATTCAGCAGCGCCTTTATGTCGCTCAGGATGGCAAGATCAACACTCCGGTTGCGGCCGATCTCCTCAGGTTCTATGTCAACCTGGATGATCTTGGCCTCCTTGTTGAAGATGTCCCCAAAGATGTAGTAAAGACTGACACGGTTTCCCAAGAACAGAACTAGGTCGGCACTCATGTTGGCGAACATGGCCGCCCCGGGTCTGATGGCAAGGGAAGACTCGAAGCAGAGGGCATGGGTGTCCGGAAGGGTGCCGCGGCCCAGGGTAGAGGTGAAAACCGGAATCCCCGTCCTCTCGGCGAATTCCATTAGCTCCTTTCCCGCATCCGCATACCAGGTGCCGCTGCCTGCAATGATGACAGGTTGTCTGGCCTCACCGATCATTTCCAGCAGGTCTTTGCACTTTTCAAGATCAACGGGTCTTGATTGCACCACGGTCTGTGTCTTCTTGACGTTGGTTTCCTCGACCTGTCCGTTGAGAACATCTACAGGAAGTTCCAGGTATACCGGGCCCGGCCTGCCGCTACTTGCAATTCGGAACGCTGTGTCAATGAACTCGGGCACTCGCTCAGCCTTGTGGCACACCAGGGCTTTTTTCACCATGGGCTCGATCACAGGCGCCTGGCGCATGTCCTGGAGATCCAGCTTCTCAATGCATTCGACTCCCACACACCCTGAGAGGAGCACCAGCGGTGAATTGGCCAGGCGAGCATTGGCAATGGCCGTCAAAGAGTTTGTGAACCCAGGGCCGGCAGTTACCATGGCCACTCCGGGCTTTCTGGTCAATCGGCCCCAGGCTTCGGCCAT
>Ga0105107_10002961_pt1 | contig 11239 bp, 13 predicted proteins | sample PPLLaktember2015_6_FD_79335 | JGI IMG/M metagenome (GOLD analysis project Ga0105107, IMG submission 79335) | Freshwater sediment microbial communities from Prairie Pothole Lake near Jamestown, North Dakota, USA - PPLs Lake P8 Core (1) Depth... | ecosystem: Environmental > Aquatic > Freshwater >... | reverse complement strand
GGAGGAGGTAAAGGCGGTCGTGCAGCCTGTCGCGGGAGTCCAGGGCGATGAGATGCTGGCGGAGGAGCTGATGGCCTATGCGCGTGACCGCCTGGCGGCGTACAAGTGCCCGCGCTCCATCGAGTTCGAGCGCGCGCTCCCGCGCCTTCCCACCGGGAAGCTCTACAAACGGCTGCTGAAGGACCGGTACTGGGGACGCGGCGACTCGCGGATCGTTCAGGAGTAGTGGTATCGGCCGGGACACGGCGGTGCGGAGCTCGGCTCCTCGGGGCTTGAGCAGAGCTTGAGCACAGCTTGAGCACAGGCTTCCCGAGAAAAACCGTCACGATTCCGGGCCCTTGTCGCCGGGCTCCTCGGGTTCGAGTCCCGTCCGCCCCGCCAGAATTCGTTGCAACGCCGAGGCGCGCGGCAAGGGCGCGCCACGTGGCGCCTCGGGCGGCCACATCCCACGTAGCAGGCTACCGTTCGAGACCCGGCGGGCTGAGCCTGGGATCGGAACGGCTGGCCGCGTCCCGCGGCTCACGTTGCACCGACGGGCTCCCGCCGGAGGTGACGAATGAAGCCCTTCGTGACCGCCGCGTCTCTCGCCCTCCTCCTCTTGGGGCCGTCGACGGGTCTTGCAGCCGTCGTCTACGAGGAGGTGACAAACCTGGACGATCTACCGATCGATGCGCCGTATCCGGTCCTGGCGCTCGCCCCCGGCACCAACTCGGTGCTCGGCGGCACGTCCTTCTCCGCAGATGCCGTCGACAGTTTCGCGTTCTCCGTGCCGGCCGGGTTCGAGCTGGAGTCGATCACGTACGTGTTCACCTCGCAGGCATTCATCCGCGGCGGCGGGTCGCTGACGGAGGCGATCTCGGGGCTCTCGCTCGTTTCTGGCGACGGAACCGCGCCGCAACCCGGATCGCTGCTGGCCGTCCAGAACCTCGACATGGTTCCGGGGTTGTGCTCACCGTTCGTGATGCCATGCGGGCCGTCGAGCCCGAGCGCCGTCACGGTGACGCTCTTCGAGGACGCGTTGCCGCGGAACGTTGGCATCTATTCGATCGAGCAGCGAGCGCTGACGGTGAACGACCCGGGGCTCGTCAACTGGACGTCTCGCTATCGAATCGACCTGGAGGTCGTCGCTCCGGAGCCAGGGAGGCCGCTCCTCGTTGCTGCAGGCCTTTCGGCGCTGGCCGCGGTTGGCCGCAGGAAGCCGTCACGGGTTCCATCGACCACCTAGCCGTTCCGCGCGCGCGAAGTCGGGGAAGTCCTGGCGGGCGAGGACGCGGTGCGAGCCTCCGGCTTGCCGCTTGAACTCCGAGCCGAGCGCAGGAGCGCCGCGTAGACGCGTGCGGCGCGGGTCGCGGGCCAGCGGCTCACGCCGCGGCGGAGCTCGTCTCGAAGCTCACGCTCACGGGCCCGGCGGGCCACTCGCCGCCTGCGACGTGCCGACCGAGGGTATCCAGACCGACAGGGCCAACACGATCGCGGCGGCGCGCCATGCAGGATTTGCGGCAATCATGATTTCGACCTCCTCCCGTAGATCTAGCGCCGCTCCGCGGTCGCCGTGAACCCGCAGCACGCGAGCTCCTCGACCGCCGGGCCCGAGGTACCGCGGATGCGCACGGGCTCGAGCACCGCGGTCGTGTCGGCCTCCGACGCGATCACGGCGACGCCGACGTCGCCGCCGAGGATCAGGTCGCCGCGCGCGCGGAGCGCCGTCCCATCCTGGAGCGCCATGCCGAAGTCGTTCCCGATGAGGATGTTGGAGCGCAGGTCGGAGACGCCGACCGAGTAGATCCCGACCTGGTTGCCGAGGAGGGCGCTCGGCTTCGACCGCGGCGAGGCGCTCGGGCTCGGCCGAATCGCCCGTGAGCCACGCCGTCGTCAAGCCGCGCTCCGCCGCTGTCCGCGCGATCGCGTGCGCGAGGCGCGTGCGTCCGGCGCCGGGGGGGCCGGCGATCACGAGGCCGGACCTTCCCGCGTCGAGCTCCGTCGAGGCGAGCTCGACCTCGGCCTTCCGGCCGACGAAGGTCCAATCCGAAGGCGCCCGCGGAAGCGCAAGCATGAGGGCTCCGACGCCGCGAGCGTACCGTACACCGCGCGGTGATCCCGCGTCGATGCGGCCGCGGACGCGGTGGCCCGGCTCGAGGCGATCGCCTGGGAGGACTACTCGACCGGCCGGAATCGGAGAGGCTCGTCTCGTCGCTCTGGCGCACGCGGGGATCCGCCGCTGGACCGCGGCTAGGCGCGCCGCGGCCGCGGCGCCATTGCCAGCACGAGCCCACCCGTCAGCGCGAGGAGCGCCCGGGCGGGCTCGGGCACCGGCGTCGGCTCGTTCGGGAAGCTCAGGATGGGATCACCGTTCTGGTCGAGCGCCGTGAGCGTGACCCCCGGGATCGGGTTGTCGTTCTCGTCGAGGAGCTGGATCGCGACGATCTCGAGGGTGTCGGAGAAGTCCGCCACGACCTCGGCGTCCCAGCCGCCGGGATGGCCGAATGGCGCGACCGCTGCGACGTCGGAGCGCAGGATCAGGGAGAACCCCTGGCTCGGGATCCAGTCGGTCACGGTCACCTTGTGGAGGTCCGCGTCGGGCAAACAGTCGTTTTCCCCGAAGCACTGGACGCCGCCCCCGCTCCCGGCGTACAGCGTGGCGCTGGAGAAGGCCTGGATCGGGACGGAGGCATCGGAGGTCGTCTTGGACAGCGTGCCGCTCAACCCGAAGTAGAACGCGGCCCTGGTTGCGGTGCCGCCGACGTACCCCCCGATGGAGGTGATCGTGATCCTCGTGTCGGCGTAGGCTGCGGTTTCGGGGAACATCGGGTCGGCGTCCGTCCGCTTGAAGCGGACGCCGGAGCGCAGGAAGAGCCGGCCCCCGTTGATGCCGGCCTCGGAGCGCAAGCGGCCGCAGAGATAGTTGTGGGTCCCGGGGGCCGGACAGAGCGCACCGCCGAACGAGAACTCCGAGATGTCGATCGGCTTCGGTACGGGGTCGTCGCCGTGGTAGATGAAGAACTCCGGCTGCCGGAAGCCGACGCCGGTCTGGTACAAGATGATGGCGCTGGCGGACGCCGGGAAGGTGGCCAACGCCATGGCCCACAGGACGCCGAAGGCGCGCCTTCGGGCTGGCGTTCGGCGCGCCACCCTCGCGATCAACGTCAGCACCGGGGGGGGCGGCATCGCGTCCGAGGGTACTCCATCCGCCGTCCCGCAGCTGGGCGATTCCGCGGCCGCCCTTCCTGGGGGCCGCCCTCGCCAGCGGACTTCACTGCGGCGTCAGGTTGTCCCCGGATCCCTGCCTCGCGGGACCACCCGCTCTCCCGGTAGCGCTCGATTTTGGCGGCACGGATTCGAGCCGTCGGACCGGAGTCTCGAGCGTTCGCTGAGGCTCATCATCTTGGAGACGAGCGCCACGGTCCGGTTGGCCTGGGTCGGGGTGGTACGAAGGTCTGATGGAGCCGCGCGACTTCGACGCGGGTCACGTCCGCGGCGCGTGACGGCGCTGCTATCGGAGCTCGAACGCGTCGAGCTTCGGCTCGGACATCTCGTCCCGGAAGCGATCGAACGTCCAGGGCCAGCTCATCGGAATGCCGCGATCGTCCGGTGGGAGCCTCCGGCCTGCCGCTTGAGCTGCCAGCCGATGCGCAGCAGCGTCCCGTTGACGCGCGCGGCGCGGGTCGCCGGCCAGCGGCCCACGCCGCGGCGGATCTCGTCTCGAAGCTCAAGCTCACGGGTCCGGCTGGCCACGCGCCGTGCTCGAGGCGATCCGCCAGCACGTGGAGGGCGAGCCGGGGGCGAGGGCGACCTCGGCGCTCTCGCCGTAGGTCAGGACGCCGGGGAGATCGACCACCTCGGCGAGGAAGGGGGCCGTCGTCCTCCCGCTCGACCTCGACGCGGTAGCGCTGGGGCATCGGGGTCCTCCTCGGGCCGTCTCTCGCTCGAGAAGCGCTTGGTGCAGCTCCTCCCGCATCCTGGCGAGACCGGTGGGGTGGTGGCGAGGTCCTCGTCGACTTCGAGATCGGATCCGCCCTCTTCGCCCTCGAGAACCTGGCCTTCGGCGTCGGCGACGACGTGCTCTTCGCCAACGGCCTGGCTGAAAACCTGCCGGCCGGAGACGTCAACGTCATCGTGCTCCAGACGACGGACGACGACGCCAATCCCGGTACCCCATTCGGCGCCGGCAACGCCGCCAATCTGATCGCGGACCAGGTCGCGGCGCCGAGCCCGGGCTTCTTCGTGTACTTCAACAGCGGGCTCTCTCTTCCCCGCCTCGTGTACTCGCCGGATCTCAGCGAAACACCGCCGACCTGAAGATCCTCGCCCGCATGACGACCTCGCCGGCCAGAGCGATGCCCTCGCGACGTTCACCGCCGCGAACTTCAGCATCGTGCCGGAGCCCTCGCCGCCGCTCCTCGTTGCGGTCTCCGCCGCGCTGCTGGCCGGGCGCGAGGTCCGGCGCCGCGTGCGGGGGCGCGGCGACGCGGCACGGGGCTGACGCCATCACAGCTCGCCGGACTTGAGCAGCTCCATCGGGTCCCGGGTGTCCACCACGCCGAGGTAGCCGCCGCCGGAACTCAGCGCGTCGTGGGCCGCGTAGCCGAGCAGTGCCTGCGCCTTCTCGGGCAGAGTGCGGGCGACGTCCGGGGGCACCGAGAGGTAGTTGTTCTCCTCGGTGCGCAGCCAGCCGAGGTTGAAGCTCATGTGCATGCCGCGACGGCGGCCGGCGGCGCTGGTGTTGGGACCGCCGCCGTGGATCGTCGAGCCGAGGTAGACGACCGCCGAGCCGGCGGGCATCTCCGCGACGGCGATCTCTTTTTTCTCCGGTTTCCGCTCCTTTGCCCAGCGGTGGCTGCCGGGCACGAGGCGCGTCGCCCCGTTCTCGGCCGTGAAGTCTTCGAGCGCGATGATCGACGCGACCTGGACCTCGGGATGCGGCTCCGGCAAGTGCACCCAGACGAGCTCGTCGCGATGGAGCAGCTGCTGCTCGCTGCCCGGACCCCGGTCGAGGACGTGCGCGATGTTCAGCCGGTAGTTGGCGCAGCTCGGCAGCAGAATCGCATCGCAGACAGCGAGTAGTGCAGGGTGCACCAGCACCTCCTCGGCGAACACGCGCGACTTGGCCGCCACACCGGTGATGTGCCGGGTCTTCGCGCCCATGAACCACCGGATCGCCGGCGAGAGGACGGCCTTTCCCTCGGCCTCCTTCTCGAGCTGTACGTCGATCTCGGCATTGAACCGGGCGAGCACGTCGGCTTCGAGGAGATCGTCGAGCACGACGGCGCCGTGCGACTCGAGCTGCGAGACGATCTCGGAAGTCGGCGCCGTGGCCTTCAGGTGTTCGAGCGTCGGTTGCATCGTTGTTCCCTCGCGGAGCGAGCTTCTCAGAGCCCCCAGTCTAATCTCGACGGCCCGCCGCCGCATCGCGCCGTGTGGGGTAGCGTCCGCGCGGGAGGAGGGACGCCATGCGTGGTTCTGGCTCGTCGTCGAAGGCAAGGGTCGTGGTGGGCTGGGGGCTGCTCGCCGTCGGTATCGCCGTGTTCGCCGTCCGCTTTCAGCACGAGGGCGCCTACGCGGTGCCCCGGGGTGGGAACCTGTTCGGTGGGCTGGGTGCGCTGCTGCTCGGCGGCGTCCTGGTGTGGCCTGCTGCGCCGCGCGTGCTCGGGTGGCTTGCGCTTGCGGCCAGCCCAGTGGTGCTCTTCTTCGGGCTCTACGCCGTGATGTCGGAGCTCGAGGAGGTGGTGTCGCTCTACGCCACCGACAGCAACGGCCGGCCCGCGGAGCTCCGGCTCTGGATCGTGGACCGGGAGGACGGCGAGTGGGTGGGGATGTCGCGCTCGAAGGCGGTCGAGCACTCCCTCGACGGCGCGCGCGTCGAGTTGCTGAGACGCGGCGAGACCCGGTGCGTCGTCCCGGTCCTCCACGAAGACCGCGAGACCGTGAAGGCGATCCACGCCCAGAAGGTCGAGAAGTACGCGGTGGCCCAGAGCGCCGCTGCGATCCACCTCTATCCCCGCGAGGCGCGTGAGACTGCAGTCGCCCTGCGGCTCGATCCGTGCCCGCCCGGGTGAGGCGCGAGCGAGAAAGGCGAACGAGTTGTCACCCCGAGCCGCCCAGTCTGCAAGCCTCCCGACCAGCACCGTGACCTTCGACATGTCGTAGCGGGCGTCGACTGGTGGATCCACGCCGGATCCACAGTTCGCTGCGACGAAACCCCAACGATCCCGCTAGGGTTCGTCCTCCTCTTCCGGGTTCGAGTCCCGTCCGCCCCGCCAGATTCCGTTTGATTCCGAGGGAGTTGCGAGTAGCGGCTCCCTCCGTCCCCGCTACGCGGGGTCGGCGATCCAGTTGCCGTGGAAGCCGAACGGCACGCGGGCGGGGAGCGGGACGCGCGCCACCGGGGGGCCCGCGAAGCGCTGAGCGTCGAGCACGAGGAAGTCGCTCGCGCCGCGGGCGCGGTCGTACGCGTAGCCGACGAGCCAGCCTTCGTCCTCGCCGGCGGTCTCGCCGGCCGGGACGAACACGAACTCGGACGGGGCGACGCCCGGTCCGAGTTCGAGCTCCCGGCACGCGCCTGTCGCGAGCTCGTACTTGACGAGGCGTTCGGGTGAGGAGCCCGCGCCGAGGTGGTTCGCGGCCGCGTAGCCGTAGCGCGCCGGGGCGCCGGTGCGCCGCTCGTCGATGCGCGGGAACTCGATGGCGCGCTCGTCGAGCCGCTGCTCGGAGACCTTCGCCGCCGCGAGGTCGATCGCAAACCGGTGCAGATAGGCCGGGTCGAAGCCCTCGGGCGCGCCGCGCCAGAGCACGGGGTAGCGCGCCACGTCGAGCACGATGCGCCCGCCTTCCTCGAAGGCGTTGACCGGGTGGAAGACGTAGCACGGCTCGATCTCGAGCCAGCGAACGTCCGCGCCGCGGCCGCCCCGGGGCATGACGCCCAGGCGCGCACCATAGTCGTCGCTCCAGCGGTACGGGAAGCGCCCGGAGAGCGCGCCCTCCAGGAGCCGATGCGGCGCTCGAATCGTATTGGGGCTCGGTAGCCCGCGAGCCGTTTTGCCTCCGCGGCTACACGTCGAAACGGTCGAGGGTCATTACCTTGGTCGAGCTGACGCTCGTGCAGACGGCGAGGGAGGAGGGCGCTACGCGAGTGCTTCTCATTCGGTCGGCCACCGTTGGGGCACACGCTTCACCTTTGCGACGTCGTAGCCGAGGCTCGCTGCGTAGCTCAGCATCTGCTGATACTCGGCATCGCTCATCCGTGGATCTCGAGACATGATCCAGAGATTGCTCCGGTCGGGTACGCCGATGATGGTCTTCTGGTAATCCTGGTCGAGGTACACGATGAGGTAAGCCGCCTTGAAGGGCCACAAGAACTGCATGCGCCATTCGGCATTGGTTTCGTGGTCGTGCACCCATCCCTGTGGGGTAAAGCGCTTCTCCGGCCCGTCGAAACCGCCATCGCGAAAGGTGTAGGTGGTCTCGATGACCCCCGCACCGGTGAGCCGGTAGGTTTCCACGCCGTTGTGGGCACCCTCCTCGCTGAAGAACGGGAGGGTGATGGGAATGAACCCGATCACGTACCAGTCTCCCATGAACCGCTCCAGGTTCACCTTGCGATCCATGGCCTCCAGCGGCGGGACTCGATGGGTCGCGCAGGCGTTCAAAAGCGTCACGGAAAGCACGCATGCCAGCAGGTGCAACCAGCGGGTGGACCCACCGACGGAGACCTCTTCGACCTCAGACATTTGCTCATACTCCCGACGGCTTCGCAGCATCCAGGCGTTGTTCTCGTGGGTATCGATGCGGCGCACCCCCAACTCGGGCGGTCCCGCGGAGGAGAGGTAGGTAGGGGTCGTCATGGCGCTCACCGGGTCTCCCGAAATCTAGATAAAACTCGCTATTTGTCCAGCTAAAATATTGACAAAAATTCCCCGCCGCCTATCCTTTCCCTCGGGGCAGACGCTGCCTGCGAGCCACGCCTGAGCGCGAAGGAGGAACCGAACCCATGGCGGACGACTCCAAGCCTGCGACCGCCGGAAAGGAGTGCGTCTGGGACTATCCGCGGCCTCCGCGGCTGGAGCCGACCTCGAAGCACATTCGAGTCGAGTTCAGGGGCGTGACCTTGGCCGACACCCGTTCGGCCTTCCGGGTGCTCGAGACGAGCCACCCACCTGTCTACTACATTCCGCCGAAGGACGTGGCCATGCGATTCCTGGTGGAGTCGCCGGGCAGCTCGTATTGCGAGTGGAAGGGGAGGGCCGGCTACTACAGTGTCGTCGTCGGCGATGCGCGCGCCGACAAGGTCGCCTGGTCGTACGCCGATCCGACATCGGCCTTCCATCCGATCCGCGAGTACATTGCGTTCTACCCGGGCCCCATGGATGGCTGCTTCGTCGACGGCGAGCGCGTCGTGCCACAGCCAGGCGACTTCTACGGTGGCTGGATCACCTCGGACCTCGTCGGTCCTTTCAAAGGGGGAGCCGAAGCGCGTGGCTGGTGACGCGGGCGCCGTCGTCGGCGGCTGCGTCGGCTGCAGGGCTAGACCTAGATGATTCGCAAGTCCACGGCCCAGGCTGCTCTGTCAATCCCGGTAATCCTGTCCATCGCCGCCGCCATCGGCTGGGCGGGAAGCCAGGGCGGACAGCGGGTCGGGGGCATCCCCGTGTTCGCGCTGTGCGGCGCCCTGTGCTTCGCGCTCAACTGGCTGGTCTTCGTCCATGCCTACGCCGCTCAGACCGAGCGCTATTTCGACCTTACGGGCAGCCTCACCTACCTCTCGGTCGTCGCCTGCGCCGTTGCCCTCGGAAGCCGCGAACCGCGCGCACTCCTGCTGGCGTTGCTGGTCGGCGTCTGGGCGCTGCGGCTCGGCACGTTTCTCTTCCGACGCATCCGCCGCGAGGGCGCCGACCGCCGCTTCGACGTCCTCAAGCCGGACTTCGCGCGCTTCCTTCTGACCTGGACGCTGCAGGGTCTCTGGGTCTTCGTCACCGTCTCGTGCGCGCTCGCCGCCATCACGGCCGCCACCGCGGAGCCCCTGGGCCCGTTTGCGGCTCTCGGAACCGCCGTCTGGATCGCAGGGTTCGCGATCGAGGCTGTCGCCGATCGTCAGAAGTCCGTCTTCCGGGCCAATCCGGCCAACCGCGACCGCTTCATCACTACGGGTCTGTGGGCTTGGTCGCGCCACCCGAACTACTGCGGCGAGATCCTGCTCTGGATCGGCGTGGCGCTGATCGCCCTCCCGGCGCTCTCCGGTTGGCCACTCGTGACGCTGATCTCTCCGCTCTTCGTCTACGTCCTGCTGACGCGCATCAGCGGAATCCCGCTGCTCGAATCGCGGTCGGACGCGAAATGGGGCGATGATTCCGAGTACCAGGCCTACAAGGCGCGCACCCCCGTGCTGTGGCTCCGACCCCCGGCCTCGACGTGAGTGGCGTCCACCATCCCACGCTTCGCCTCGCCGCCTATGCGCTGCCCTCCGCGTCACGCCGCTGTACGCGCCGAGCTGGTGAGACGCGCGAGCGCATGACTCTGGACTCACTAGCAACGTGAACGGGGGCGCGAAGGATGCGAGGCATGAATCTCGAGGACGCGCGCGCCGAAGAGGCACTGAGGGAAGCGGAGCGGGCGCGCGAACGGGCTTACGCGCCTTACTCCCGTTTCAAGATGGGGGCAGCGGTCGTAACCGAAAAAAACGTGGTCGTGCCCGGAGCGTTGGTCGAGAACGTATCGCTCGGGCTCGCCATGTGCGCAGAGCGGGCGGCTCTATTCGGTGTCGTCGCGCAGGACCTCGGCAAGCCAGAGATTCTCGTGTTGGTCGCGCCACGCACCTCCGGAGAGCTCACCTGGCCGTGCGGAGCGTGTCTGCAGGTCGCCATGGAGCTCGGTGGGTCGGATCTCCTCGTCGTCGCATCGGACGGGAGCCGGGACGTCGCCCAGGCGCGGCTGCACGAGCTGGCGAGCCGTCTGCCGTTCAAGGGCGCGCGTCGTGTCGAGCCCCGGCGGTAGAGTGCGACGGCTCGAGCTTCCAACGCTAGTCCGGCCGAGAGGCGCCGGCGCCGAGCCCGACAACGGATCGCCGCGCGGGACTCAACGCTCCAAGAGCAGCGAGATACGCCCCTGCCGGCGCAGCGCCTCCAAGGACGAAACCGTTGGCCAGAGGAGCGCGCGCGCCGCGCGGTCGGCGCGCTGCGCGGCGCGGGGCAGCCGGCGCCACCAGGGCTGCGCATCGAGCTGCGCCATCACGAGCTCGAACACGGCCTCCTTCGCAGCCCCGAGCGACGGCCCCGCGAGAGCGCGCTTCCCGATCACGAGGAAACAGGTGAGGTCGCCGAAGGAGATCAGCGTCGGCTTGGCGGACGGCCGGAACGGTCTGAGCGGTCGATCCGCCAGCAGCCGCTCCGCGTTCCGTGCAGCGCACACGCCCATGTCGAGCGCGTGGTAGCCCTGCTTGGGTAGGGGCGTCGGGAGTTCGGCCGCATCGCCGGCGACGAAGATCTCGGGGTGGCCCTTGCTCTGGAGCGTCACGTCCACGGGCGCCCAGGCGCCGCGCGGCGCCAAGCGGCACTCCGCGAGCAGTGCGGGGGGCGCTGGTCCTCCTGTCCAGATCGTGAGATCCGAGGGCAGCGAGTGGCCCGCCTCGAGCACGACGGCATGGGGCTCGATGCTTCGCACGGGGGCGTCCAGCTGGAAGTCGACTTCGAAGGGGGCGCACAGCTCCCGCACGTGGGCGTCGAGCGCTGCCGGAGCCTCGAAAAGGAGACGCTCGCGCGCCTCGACGAGTGTTACGTGCAGACCGCTGCTTCGATGGCGACGTAGAATCTCGCCGAGCGCCTCGACACCTTCGAGCCCGCCCCCCACGATCACGACCCTCGCGGGCTTCCGGCGTGCAGCGAGCCGGGCGAGGCGCTTGCCGATGCGGTCGCATTGCTCGACGGACTTGAACGGGAACGCATGCTCGACGACACCCGGGACACCGCGGGTTGCGTCCACCCCGCCGAGTGCCACGATCAGTGCGTCGTACCCCACGGTCGACCGGCGTCGCGTCCCGACCGTGCGCTCGACCGGATCGATCGACGTCACCGTCTCGCGGACGAACTTGTGACCTGCGCGTCCGATATTCCGGTCGAGGGGCAGACGCAGTAGCTCGGGTGTCTTCACGCCGGACAGCAGCTCGTGGATGTTGGGCAGAAACTCGAACCAGCGGCTGCGATCGATGAGGATCACCTCGTGTCGATCGGGGCTCAGCTCGAGCGCGGCGGCG
>Ga0105107_10002960_pt1 | contig 11240 bp, 12 predicted proteins | sample PPLLaktember2015_6_FD_79335 | JGI IMG/M metagenome (GOLD analysis project Ga0105107, IMG submission 79335) | Freshwater sediment microbial communities from Prairie Pothole Lake near Jamestown, North Dakota, USA - PPLs Lake P8 Core (1) Depth... | ecosystem: Environmental > Aquatic > Freshwater >... | reverse complement strand
CGGCCGTCGATGAAAGCTTCGGCGAACCCGATGTCGCCGCGCCGCAGCACCGCGCCGAACACGCCCCAGTCCGCGACCTCCAGTCGCGCAACCGGCGCGCCGCCGCCGAGCGCGCGCAAGCTGCCATCGGGCAACGCCACCTCGACCCGGCCGTGGCCGATCCGCTCGAGCAACGCGAGCGCCGCGCGGGCGGCGAGCGGAACGCGACCTTGAATCCGGGATGCTGCCTGCTCGCGGGCACTCACCGGGTGACCTCCTGCAGCGGCGGAACGGGTTTCGAGAAGAACGGAACGCGCTTCGCCCACAACTTGAGCGCCTGCCAATGGATGCGGGCAACGACCCCGAGCGTCATCCAGGGATGCGCGCAGAATGCGCCCAGCAGGGTGCGCGCCGAGTAGGGCGCCGCGCGGCCCGAGATGCTCGTGTGCAGCAGGTCGCCGGCGGCGTCGCCGTAGTCGATGCGCGCCAGCACGCGCGTGCCTCCGGCGACGAACCGGAAACGGTATTCGCCCTCGACGCGGCAGAACGGCGATACGTGGAACTCCTTGCGCACTGCAAGCTGCTCGACCGAGACGATCGGGCGCGCATCCGGATGCGCGAGCACGTAGCAGTGCCGCTCGCCGAAGGTGTTGTTGACCTCGCATACGATCGCGCGCAGCCGCGCCGCGCGGTCGTGGCACATCCAGAAGCTCACCGGATTGAAGACGTACCCCAGCACGCGCGGGAAAGCCTGCAGCCAGACCTCGCCGTCGGCAACCGCGAGCCCTTCGCGCGCGAGCAGCGCGCGGATCCACTCGAGCGGATGCGAGCCGTCGCGCGCGCCGTGGTCGCGGAAGTCGAACCCGAGCAGGTTCCAGCGGTTGACGCCGAACCAGCGATTCTGCAGCGCGGCCACGTTGGACAGCGGAATCGCCAGGAAGAAGACGCGGTACAGGAAGTGATTCGCCGCGGGGCGCAACCGCCGGTGCATCACCTCGCCGAGAAAGAGCTTCGGTTCGGGCCGCTCCGCGGAACCGAGCGACGCATTGCCGCTCACAGCGACACCTCTGCCCCTGCGCGGTCGCTCGGACCGCTGGCGTCTGCCGCAACGGGGATCTCGGCCGCTTCCGGTACATCGGTCGCCGCATCGCGATCCTGCCACGGCGCGTACACGCCCAGCCCGTTGGCGACACCTAGCCCCGCCTTCAGGCCGTCCTCGTGGAAGCCGTAACCCGCCCACGCACCGCAGAACCACAGGCCGCGCCGGCCCTGGATCGACGCGAGCTCGCGCTGCGCCTCGATCGCGCCGAGATCGAAAACCGGGTGCTCGTAGTCGAACGCCGCGATCACCTTGTCCGGCGCGGGATCGACGGGCGGGTTCAGCGTGACGACGACCGGCGTCGCGAACGGCAGCGGCTGCAGCTTGTTGATGAGATAGGAGACGCCGACCGGCCGTTCGGCGGCATCGTCGGCGACGCTCAGGTAGTTCCACGCCGCCCAGAGCGGCTCGCGCCGCGGCAGGAGGCGTGCGTCGGTGTGGAGCACCGCCCGATTGGACTCGTAGCGAACGCGTCCGAGGACGCGGCGCTCCTCGTCGGTCGGGTGCGCCAGCAGGCGCAGCGCCTGGTCGCCGTGGCATGCGAGCACGACCTGGTCGAAGGTCTCGACGCCCGCTTCGGTAGCGACGCGGAAGGCGCCTGGGATGCCGTCGACCGAGCGCACCGGCGCATCCAGGCGCACGTCGTCGAGCCGCGCCGCAAGCCGACAGACGTACTCCCGCCCGCCGCCCTTCACGGTCTGCCACTGCGGCCGGTTCTCCACCTGCAGCAGCGAGTGGTTGTGGCAGAAGCGCGCGAACGTCGCGACCGGGTAGTCGAGCATGGCGCGCGTCGGGCACGACCAGATCGCCGCGGCCATCGGCAGCAGGTACCAGTCCCGGAACGCGCTGCCGTACCGGCCCCGGTCGAGGAAGTCGCCGAGCGTGTGGTCGCCCGGCATGCGGCCGAGCGCGATCGCGGTCGCTTCGCGATTGAACCGAACGATGTCGGCGAGCATGCTCCAGAACCGCGGCCGCAGGAGGTTCCGGCGCTGGCCGAACACCGTCGCGAGGTTCGCGCCGGCCCACTCCAGATCGCGGTCGAGGAAGCTCACCGCGAAGGACATGTCGCTCGCCACCGACTCGACGCCGAGGTGGGCGAAGAGCGCGCAGAGATTCGGATAGGTCCTGCGGTTGAAGACCAGGAAGCCGGTGTCGACCGGATGCGTCACCGCGTCCAAGGTGACGTCCACGGTGTTCGTGTGCCCGCCGAGATAGCGGTTCGCCTCGAACAGCGTCACCCGATGGCGCCCCGCGAGCAGCCACGCCGCGGAAAGACCGGCGATGCCGGCGCCGACGATTGCGATGCGCATCCCCGCTCCCCGCCAACCCGCCGTGTGCTCGTCGCACTGATTGCGCGCATGGGGCAAGCGCTTGATGTCGGGCAACAGAAATCCGTCGGGGGCGTTCATGGCCTCTGCCTTGGGTCGAGACGGGCGGCTACCGTGCCGCGAGGAGGCGCTCGATCTGAGCGGTGATGCGCGCGTCCCGCGGCGGGACGGCGCTGTCGAACGAAGCGACGACCGCCCCGTTGCGGTCGACGAGATACTTGTGGAAGTTCCACCGCGGGCGCTTCCCGGATTGCGCGGCGAGGTCGCGATACAGTGGGTTGGCGCCGGGCCCGACGACGGAGGTTTTCGCGAACATCGGGAAGCTGACCCCGTAGTTCACCTGGCAGAAACGCGCGATGTCCTGGCTCGAGCCGGGTTCCTGCCCGCCGAAGTCGTTCGCCGGGAATCCCAGCACCACGAGACCGCGGTCCTTGTAGCGCCGGTACAGCGACTCGAGCCCTTCGTATTGCGGCGTGAACCCGCATTGGCTCGCGGTGTTCACGATGAGCACGACCTTCCCCTTGAACTGGCAGAGGGAGACGGTCTCGTCCATCAAGGTCGGGACGCTGCGCGCCAGGAGCGGCGGACATGCGTCCCCGGCCTGGCGAGCCTCGCCCGCCGGCGGGGCGGCGGTGGCCGGCCCGGCCAACCCGGCGACGACTGCGGCGATAAAGACCCAGCGCACTGAATTTGTCCTAGTCAAAATACGTCATGAGCCCTACCATAACGGTCATATTGTGGTCTGTCAATACTTTGTCTAGGACAATATGACCTACCCCGAAGTGGCTGGGCCGGCGCTCTCGATCAGCGCAGTCGAACGCGAAACCGGGCTGAGCAAGGACACACTGCGGATCTGGGAACGCCGCTACCGCTTTCCCGAGCCGATCCGCGATGCGAACGGCGAGCGGGTCTACAGCCACGAACAGGTCGGCAAGCTGCGCGTGCTGAAGCGCCTGATCGACCGAGGCCACCGCCCGAGCAAGATCATCGGCCGCAGCTTCGACGAGCTCCTCGCCCTCATCGAGCCGATGGCGGAGACCGCCGCGGAAGTGCCCGCGGAGCACGCGCAAATCCTCGAACTCGTGCGCGCGCATCAGGTCGGCGATCTGCGCCAGGCGCTCGCCGCGGCGCTCCTGCGGCAGGGGCTGGCCGCGTTCCTGCTCGAGACCATCGGCCCGCTCAACCGGCACATCGGCGAGGCCTGGATGCGCGGGCAGCTCGAGGTGTTCGAGGAACACCTGTACACCGAGACGCTTCAGCGCGTGCTGCGAAACGCGCTCGGCGCGCTGCCCCAGCGCGCGGCGCCGCCGCGCGTCCTGCTCACTACGTTCCCGGCCGAGCTGCACGCCCTCGGGCTGCTGATGGCGGAAGGCATGCTCGCGCTCGAGGGCGCCGCGTGCACGTCGCTCGGAACGCAGACGCCCATCCGGGACATTGCGCGCGCCGCGTCGAGTCATGGCGCTGACGTCGTCGCGCTTTCGTTCAGCCTCGCCTACCCGGTGACCCAGGCGATCGAGGGTCTCGCCGAGCTGCGCGCTCAGCTCGATCCCACGGTGGAGATCTGGGCTGGCGGCGCCAACCCCGGCCTCGTCCGCCGCGCGGTCGAGCGCGTGCACGCGATCCCGGAGCTTGCGGCCGTACCGGCCGCTGTCGCGCGCTGGCGGGAGAGCCACAGCAGCGCCTGAGTGGCGCGGGGTTCTGCGAGCCGCGCGCCCGCGGCGCGCCGCGTCGAACGGGTTCATGTCACCCGCACGTACGGACGCACGGGCGAATCGGACGGCAGGTGCGCCCATCGAGCGGAGGCTTGACGGCCAGCGTCCCCTGCGAGACGGGGGACCGGATGCTGTAGCGCCGCACTAGCGGTGAAGCGGCACCTCAGCGCTAACCGTTTGATCCGACAAGGGGAGCGCGGAATCGATGGCCCTCGACCCCTTCCCGCGGCGCACGGCGTGTGGCCCGATCCGGCGCGGAACGCTTTGGCTGAGATTTTTTGCGTCGCGCCGCAGGTCCGTCACACAGGCCTTTGATATAGTTGACCGTGTCATGTCCCTCAAAATGATCTACCCGCAGGCCTTCAAGTCCCTCGAGCGCGTGCGCTGGAGCCTCGAGCGCGACGTGCCGTGGGGCGAGTTCGCCCCGGAGAAACTCTCCGACGAGCAAGCGCAGACCATCAAGATGAACGCCATCACCGAATGGTCCGCGCTGCCGGCCACGGAGATGTTCCTGCGCGACAACATGCACGACAGCGACTTCTCGGCGTTCATGTCGGTCTGGTTCTACGAGGAGCAGAAGCACGCGCTGGTGTTGATCGAATATCTTCGGCGCCATTGCCCCGACCTCGCGCCGACCGAGGCCGAGCTGCACGCGGTGCGCTTCCAGTTCGACCCGGCGCCCGCGCTTGAGACGCTGATGCTGCACTTCTGCGGCGAATTGCGCCTCACGCACTGGTACCGGCGCGCTGCCCAGTGGCACACGGAACCGGTCATCAAGGCGATCTATGCGTTGATGTCGCGCGACGAGGCGCGTCATGCGGGCGTCTACCGGCAGTACATGAAGCGCGCGATCGAGCGCGCCGGCAACGAGGCGCGCGCGGCCTTCGCCAAGATCGGCATGCTGATGGCGAGCTCGGCGCGCAGCGGCAAGCCGCTCCACCCGACCAACCTGCACGTCAACAAAGACCTCTTCCCACGCGACACGGTGCAGTCGAAGCTCCCCGACCCGGAGTGGCTGGAACGCTGGCTCGACCAGCAGATCCGGTTCGACAAGACCTGGGAGGCCAAGGTCGTCGCGTCGATCCTGCGCAACCTCGCGGTGCTGTACCACCGCACGATCGACACGGTCCAGGATCTGAACCGCTACCGGAAGGAGCTCGCGCCGAAGGCTGCGCGGGCGACCACCCTCGAGGCCGCCTGACCGGCGATGCGCGCGGGTCGCGCTTGAGCCTCGCTTGAGCCTCACTCGATGAGCGGCCCGGGCGCGCCGGAGTTCGAGCGCAAGCTCTGCGACCCGCACGCGCTCGCGACGCGAGCGGGCGCGCTGCCCCGCCCGCTCGTTTTCACCAACGGCGTGTTCGACATCCTGCATCGGGGCCACGTCACCTACCTTGCGCAGGCGCGCGCGTTCGGCGCGAGCCTCGTGGTCGGCGTCAACTCGGATGCGTCGGTCAGGCGCCTCGGGAAGGGCGGCGACCGGCCGGTCAATGCGCTTGCCGATCGCACGGCAGTGCTTGCAGCCCTGGAAGCGGTGAGCCTGGTGACCTGGTTCGAGGAGGACACGCCGCTCGCGCTGATCCTCGCCTGCCGGCCCGACGTGCTCGTGAAGGGCGGGGACTGGAAGGTTGCCGACATCGTCGGCGCTGGCGAGGTGACCGGGTGGGGCGGGACCGTGCACTCGATCCCTTTCGCGCACGCGCGCTCGACCACCACGCTGCTGCGCAGGATCAGGAGCGAGGGCGAAGGGTAAGCGCGGCGCGGCGTCACCCGCGACGCTTGTCCGCCGCCTCTTCCCGCAAGACCCGTTCCATGAACTGCGCGCCGGGAATCGGATTCGGGTAGTACGCGGGAATCTCGCGGAAGCCCGCCGCAGCGTAGAGCGCCCGCGCCGCGGTCATCCGGTCGAGCGTGTCGAGCACCACCCTGCGGTAGCCGATGGCGCGTGCGGCTTCGATCGCCGCGGCGCCGAGCGCGCGTGCGACGCCATGACCGCGGTGGTCCGGCTGCACGTAGAGACGCTTGAGTTCCCCCGAGTCGGCGTCGAAGCGGCGCAGCGCGACGCAGCCGATCGGCTTGCCGTCGCGGCAGGCGAGAAACAATCGCCCGTCGGGCGGCGCGTACTTTCCGGGCAGGGTGGCGAGCTCCTGATCGAAGCCCTGGAAGCAGAGATCCTCCTGGAGCCAGGCCGCGTACTCGAGAAACAGCTCGCGCGCCGTCTCGAGGTCCGCCGCGCCCGCCGCCGCACGGATCGAATAGCGCCCCGCTAGCCCGGACACTCGCGGATCTCCGCGCCCGGGAATCCGTCCTTCAGCTCGCCGAGCTTGCTGCGCACCGGTTCGGGCGCATCGCGGACCTGCACGTACACGCGCGGTCCGGCGCCTTCGCGCGGCGCAACCTCGAACCCGCGCACGCCGCGCTTGCGGAGCTCCTCAGCGCGCTTGTTCGCCGCGTCCTCGCTGCGAAAGACGCCGAGCGAGATCGCGTTGCGCCATTGAGTGTCGTCGTTGATCACCGAGGAATCTTCGATGCCCTGCTTTCGCAGCTCCGCAGTGCGCTGCGCCGCGGCCTGGCGCGTCGCGAGCGGCGGCAGATAGACCCACCACCGGCCCGGCTCCTCGGCGCGACGCTGAGCGACCTTCAATCCGGCCGCGATGCCGCTCACCGCCTCCTCGGCGCGCGCGGCGTCGCCCGTCGCGATCGGCCCGAGCTCGACGCAGGCCGCCTGCCGCCGGGCCCCGGTCATGCGCGCGAGCTCCTCCGGCGTGACCAGTTTCACGCGCTCGGGGTGGAGCTGCTGCGCGAACGGGTCGGCGCCGCGCGACGGAAAGTGCTCGTCGTAGTAGCGCCACGCGAAGAACGCGACGTTCACGAACACGAGGATCAGGAAAAGCGTTCTCACGCCGCCCTCAGGCTGACCTCGCCGGCGTAGAAGCGCTGCACGCCAGCGCCGGTGTCGAGGAGCAGTGCGCCGTCCTCGGCGACGCCCGACGCGATGCCCTCAATGGCGCGCTGGGGCGGCACGAGCAGCTGCACGCGCGCGCCCTGGAACGCGTGCCGCCACTGCCACTCCTCGCGAAACGCTGCAAATCCCTCGTGCCCGAAGCGCGTCAGCGCTTCGGGCAGCGCGGCGAGCACGCGCGCCAGCGCCGCGTTGCGCGAGCCGTAGGGCACGCCGGCGAGGTCGGCAACCGGCTGCGCGATCCCGCGGCGCGCGGCCTCCGGAACGCGGACGTTGATGCCGACACCGATTACCGCGGCCAGCGGGCCGCGCGCGTCACCCTGCGCCTCCACCAGGACGCCGCCGAGCTTTGCGCCCGCGAGCAGGAGGTCGTTCGGCCACTTGAGGGCGACTTCGCGCGCGCCGAGCGATTCGAGCGCGCGCGCGCAGGCGACGCCGACGACGAGCGGCAATCCGGTCAGCACGGTCGCCGCGCGCTCGAAGCGCCAGAGGACCGAGAACGTGAGGCCCGTGCCGAGCCCGGAAACCCAGCTCGCGCCCTGCCGTCCCCGTCCCGCGCGTTGCAGCTCGCACACGACCGTCGTGCCGGAAGGCGCGCCGGCGCGTGCCCGCGCCGCGGCGGTGGCGTTGGTGGAGTCGCACTCGTCGAGCAGCTCGAGGTGGATCGCGCTCCGGGCGGGGCCGAGATGGTCGCGGACCTTGTCCACGTCGAGCGCATCGAACGGCACAGCGAGGCGAAAGCCGTCACCAGCGGCCCGGATCGCAATCCCATGCGCGGAAAGTTCGCGTACCGCGCGCCCGATTTCCGACGGATCGCACGCCGCGACGACGGCAAGTTCCGCACTCGAGCGCGCATGGCCCGTTGCGAGAGACCGCAGAATGGCGAAGCCCGGGCTGCGCACGCGACAGGATCCGATCGGGTTGGGCGAGCGGTGCGTCGATCCCGGCATCCCGCTCAGCGCTGCGACTGCGCGATGCGGTGCAACCCCTCGAGCACGAGGTTGTCCTGCAGCTCGAACGGGATCGAAAGCCGCGGCGCGAGCGCCTTCGCCGCCCCGCCCGAGAGGAGGCAGGTGACCTCGGGGTAGTTGCGGTGATGGAGGCTGAACAGGCGCTCGATCGCGCCGGCCTGGGCGTGCTGGCAACCGCTGACGATCGCGTCGACCGTCTGCGTGGGATTGTCGGTGTACTGGCCGTCCGCATCGGGGAGCGCCGCGGTGCCCTCGTGCAGCGAGCGGATCATCAGCCCGACGCCGGGCATGATCACGCCGCCGGTGAAGACCCCCGCCGCGTTCACGAAGTCGATCGTGGTCGCGGTGCCGCACACGACGACGAGCACCGGCCGGCCGTCGACGAGGCCGCGCGCGCCGATCATCGCGGCCCAGCGGTCGGAACCGAGCTGCGCCGGGTTCCGGTAACCGTTCTTGACGCCGCACTGCTCGGCCTGCGAGACGAGCCACAGCGGCGCCGGCGCGTCGGACCAGACCTCCAGGCAGCGCAGCATCGACGCGCGCACGCGCGTGCCCGCGACGTTCGAGATCAGGATGTGCGCCGGTGCACGCAGCCGCCGCCACGCGGCCGCGAGCTCCGGCACCTCGGCGCGCAGCAGATGGCCCGAGTCGAGGCAGTTTTCCGCCGCGGGTCCGGCGGTACCGGCGCGATAGCGGCCCCACTTCACGAACGTGTTGCCGATGTCGATCAGCAGGTTGTAAGGGGTCTGGGGCATGGCGGACGCGAGTGTACCGCGGGCCCCGGGCGGCGCGGGAGGCTAGAGCGGGTCCAGCGGATAAATGGGGCGTTTGAGCTTCGCGTAGCGATAGACCGAGAGATCGGCGTTGGTCACGCCCTCCCCCTGGCACTCCACGATCGCGACGGAGATCGGCTTGAACCCAGCGCGATAGTGAATGCGCGACTTGAGCATGATGAAGCGCTGCGCCGTCGGCTCGATGCCGAAGTGGCGGAGAATCACAAGATCAAACGGCTCGTGGTGCCGCTCGGTGACGACGATCTCGGCGCGCCCGGTATCCAGTACCGCGCTGCGCCCGAGGGAGGATTTGACCCCGGTGTACATCGGCCCGGTGAAGACGATCTCGCCGTCGGTGATCGTGCGCACCCGGCCGGAGACGGTGATCGGACGTCCCTTGAGCCCGATCGAGGGCATGTCGGTCTTGCCGCCGAGCGCGAGCGTCACGTTCGCGCCGGTGCCCGCGGCGATCATCCTGCCGACGGCGTCCGGGTCGCGGATCGGCGCGATCGCCACGCCCTCGAGTCCCTGCGCGAGGATTGCTTCGACCACCGTCATCACGTCCTGTGCGCCGCCGGAGCCGCAGTTGTCGCAATGGTCGATCAGTAGCACCGGGCCGCCGGGACGCGCATTGCCGATGCGTGCGGCCTCGGCGATCGACTCGGAAAGCGGCCGCGGGCGATAGACGTACTCGTCGCGGCGGTCCCACGCGATCTTCAGCATCGCATCGCAGACCTGTTGCGCCGCGGCCTTGCCCCCGCGGCGCGCGTCCGCGACGACGACCGCGGAGCAGCCCGTGTACGGCGTATCCGCATGCGCGAATGCAGGGAGCAGGGTCGCAGCGAGCACATGGCCGTCGCGCTCCGCTTCGCGTGCGAGAGCCACGATGTCGCCCGAGGGTCCGTCCTCCGGCGCGTGTCGCATGATCGAGGGAACGAGCGGCAGCCAGCCCCATGCCATCACGGGCTCGATCTCGCCGCGCAGCGTGCGCGCGAGCATCTCGCCGGCAAGCCGGCCCGTCTCGTACATGTCGACGTGCGGATAGGTCTTGTATCCGGTGATCACCGTCGCGTTCGCAACGATCTCCGGCGACAGGTTGGTGTGGTAGTCGAAGGCGACGGCGATCGGCACGTCGGGCGCGATGCACCGCACGCGCGCCAGGATCTCCCCCTCGGCGTCGTCCGCGCCTTCCACGACCATCGCGCCGTGCAGGTCCAGGAACACGGCGTCGCAGCCCGCGTGCACCGCGTCCTCCAGCGGGCGAACCAGCCGCTCGAAAGTCTCGCGCGAGGCGCGGTTCGAGGGCCAGGACTCCGCGGCGATTGGCGTCACCGCCTCGGCACCCTCGCGCGCGGCGACGTCCAGGAATGCGGCGAAGGGGGAGTTCGTCCCGGCGAGCGCGCGCTTCGCCTCCTCGCCGTACACCGGGCCGTTGCCATGGCCGAACGACTCGTACGGTGTCGCGATCGGCGAGAAGGTGTTCGTCTCGTGCTTGATCTGGGCGATGACGAAGCGCCTGGGCATGCGCGCGCCGTTCCCTACTTGATCGGATAGCGACGCCGGATGTCGGCGATCTCGGCGTCGCCGAGCGGGCGCAGCTTCTGTCCGCGCACGAGCAGGTAGAGCTTGGCGGTCGCCTCCAGCTCCTCGACCGCGTCGGCCGCGGCGGCGAGCGACGACCCACCCACGACGGGGCCGTGGTTGGCGAGCAGCAGCGCGTGGTGCTTCGACGCGAGCCCGCGCACGGCGTCCGCGAGCTGCATGTCGCCGGGCGCGTAGTACGGCACCAGCGGCAGGCTGCCGATCCGCATGACGTAGTAGGCGGTCAGCGGCGGTAGCGCGTCGCGCGGATCGACCTCCGCGAGGACCGACACCGCGACCGAATGTGTTGAGTGCAGGTGCACCACCGCGCCGTTCGACGGCCGCTCCTGGTACATCGCGAGGTGCAGGAAGGCCTCCTTCGACGGCGGGTCGCCGGAAACGAGCTGGCCCTTCCAATCGAGCTTCGAGAGCCGCGCGGGATCGAGATGCCCGAGGTTCGAGCCGGTCGGCGTGAGCAGCCAGCCGTCGTCGGTCTTCGCACTGACGTTGCCGGTCGAGCCGTGCGTGAGCCCGCGGTCGAAGATCGATCTTCCGAGCAGGCAGATCTCCTCGCGGAGCTTCGCGTCAACGCTCATTGCTGCTGCTGGCCCTGCTCGAGCATGCCGAGCGCCTTCATGAAGAAGTCCTCGGCGCCGAAGTTGCCCGACTTGAGCGCGAGCGCCACGGGCTCGCCCGGCACCGTGAAGGTCCACGGCACGCCCGGATCGATCTGCGGGCCGATCGCGAGCGCCTTCACCCCGAGCGCGCCGACCACCGCGCCCGAGGTCTCGCCGCCCGCGACCACCAGCCGCCGCACGCCGTGCGCGACGAGCGCCTT
>Ga0105107_10002959_pt1 | contig 11240 bp, 5 predicted proteins | sample PPLLaktember2015_6_FD_79335 | JGI IMG/M metagenome (GOLD analysis project Ga0105107, IMG submission 79335) | Freshwater sediment microbial communities from Prairie Pothole Lake near Jamestown, North Dakota, USA - PPLs Lake P8 Core (1) Depth... | ecosystem: Environmental > Aquatic > Freshwater >... | reverse complement strand
GTTCCAAATGACCTATCCTGGAGCTCCGACGGTTTACTACGGCGACGAAACCGGGATGGAAGGCGGGAAGGATCCCGAGTGCCGCGCAACGATGGTCTGGCAGAGAAGCAAGCAGAAGTCCGATCTGCACGAATGGTACAAGGCAATGATCGCCATGCGCAGGGCACACCCCGTCCTGCGCCGCGGGACGTTCGAAACGGTGCTCACCGATGATGCGCGGATGGTCTACGTCTTTGGCCGCAAGGAGGATACATCGTGCGCAGTTGTGGCGTTGAATGCCGGCACATCTCCTGCACGGGTGGCTTTGCCACTCGCTGCGCTGGCCGGGACAGGACCGTGGCAGATGGTGCAGCCGGCCAGGAAGCCGGTTGTGCCCGGACACGACGGACACTACACTGCCGTGATCCCGGGTATGTCGGGAATGGTATTGCTGAAAGTGAAGAGGTAGTACCGAAAGAACGCTTGCATGAAGATCTACACCCATATCCTTACCCTCTCACTTGCAGTGTATGCCACCGTTGCAGTCCGTGCCCAGGACAGTGTTGATGTGACATTCCGTTATACCAACGCAGGGGCGGCAGGCGTCACATTGGCGGGTGAGTTCAACGGCTGGAGCAATACCGCATGGCCGATGAACAGTCAGGGCGGCGGGCTCTGGACGCGGACTGTTCGATTGCCAATCGGCATCAATCCGAATTCGGATCCTGTCAAAGGGGTCGCGGGAGCCTGGCAGTACAAGTTCTGGTACAATGGCGTCTCGGACTGGCCGAATGATCCTTTGAATCATCATTTGAACCCGCTGGACAACAACAATTCGCTTGTGTACGTCAAGGATCCGACGATCTACCATTTTCTACCGAACCAGCGGTCCGGCATCGTTACTACCGCGACCCCGCAGATCAGCGCCTATCTCTATCCCAGGGTGGGAACGGCGGTTGATACAAACTCGATTTACGTGCTGATTGACGGCGCAATTGTCTCCGGCACCGGCGGGTATAACCGGATGACAACGCAATATCTGTTCACGCCGGCGGTTCCGCTCGGCTATGGTGACCACGAGGTAATTCTACAGGCCGGCACAAATGCCGATACCGTTCGTTTTTCCATACAGGCCGGTTTTGCGCAGATTACCACACGAGGGAGCTATTCCACGTATGCTTCTTTCAAAACACTGCGTGGGGTTGTGCAGGACAGTACAGTGCATGTCGCCCGTCTCGTCCGGAATGGTCTCGATACTACTCTTGTGAGCGTGTATGGCGGGCGATGGAGCGCCGGTGACACGCTGGGCGGCGGTCTGAACACGTTTGTCCTCGTTGCCGATTCCGCCGGAGGTCGCGCGATTTCTTCCGCGGTGTCAATCACCCGCATCGTGTCACACGCCCCCATGGCGCGTGTGCTGGCAGCACCTAACGGTGGCTCGGTAGTGCTCAGTGCGGCAGGGAGTACGGATCCCGATGGTGCCCCTCCGACCACCTTCATCTGGCAGGATGACCCTGAGTATCCTCTGGGGCTCAACGGGGCCGGAGGTGTCTCCGCAACTGTTGCCCTTCCCGTGCGTCCCGGCGAGTATTTCTTCCGCCTTATTGCCGTCGATGACGAGGGCAACGCAGACACGACGCGCTCGTACTTTGTCCTGAACCGGAACGGTTCAATTACCAATCCCGGTTATGCCGACAACCCCGGCTGGGTTCAGCAGGCACGCGTCTATTTCCTCTTCCCTAAGGCTGCTTCTCCAGAAGGGAATCTCGCCGGAGCAAGACAACGGGTCACCGAGATTCGCGATCTGGGTTTCAACGTCATCTGGCTTATGCCCGTCATGCGCAATGCCTCACCGATCAATCAGGGCTCGGGTCCGGGGTACAACATCACCGACTTCTACAACGTTGCTCCGGAATACGGCACGAACCAGGACATGAAGGATTTTGTTCAGCGGGCCCACACATTCGGCATCAAGGTGATCCTGGACATCACTCCCAACCATTCGAGCCGATCGCATCCCTGGGCTGTGGATGCGCGAGAGTATGGCGAGGATTCCCGCTACTGGAGTTGGTATGAGCACGCACTGATTCCTCATAATGACAACGGTCTTGGGCAATCGCTCGACCCGTTCGGGTTTGCGTACTACTCCGGGTTTTCCGACCAGTTGCTGGATCTAAACTGGAACGACATCGACCTCCGCATGGAGATGATCCGGATGTTCAAGTACTGGTTACTTGAATTCGGTATTGACGGGTTCAGGTTTGACGTCTACTGGGGGCCGCACCGGCGCTATGGAGAAGCCGCGATGGGATTCCCGGTGCGCACCGCTCTCAAGCATGTGAAGCCTGACATCCTGCTTCTCGCGGAAGATGACGGCACCGGGTCGGGGACAGAGACCATCTATGCCGACTATGAAAATCTCGGGATCCGGGGGGGTGTGGACGCAGCCTACGACTTCAAACTCTATTTCAACCGCATACGCGGCTTCTCGTTCAACGGGACCGCAATCGACGCCTTGCACAACGAGATCTTTAACGGAGGGTTCTCTCCAGGGCCGCACTCGCTCTACATGCGGTTCATGGAGTCCCAGGACGAAGACCGCATCGTCTATTTCTACGGAGCCAATTCTACTCTCAACGCCCAGACGACGTTCCGGAAGACCATGCCGATAGCCTCGGTGATCTTCACCGCTCCCGGTTTCCCCATGTTGTGGAACGGTCAGGAGGTTGGATTCGGTTACGGCATCCAGGGTTCGAAAGACGCCCGTGCCCGCAGCACCATTGATTGGAACTTCGCCGGACGCCCTTTGCTGGCCCCTCATTATCAACGCCTTGCAACATTGCGCGGCGCATTCCCGGCATTTACCGCGCATAAGACGGACACCAACGGCGACGGTGCGGTGAATGCACTTGACGATCCGGACTTCGCGCGCGTCGCTTCGAGCAACCCGCTCGTGTATGCGTTCTCTCGCCCCTACCTCAACCAAAACGGATTGACTGTGGTGAATGTGTCCGATGCCGAACAAACCACTTTCCTCGACGTGAACGCGACCGGCGCTCTGCTTTTTCAGGAGGATCTCAAGAACCGGGACACGGTGTATGCCAACGAGCTCCTCGCCCCTGCGACCCGCGAACTCACCCTATCGCAACTATCGGCATTCCAGGTGACCCTGCCGCCGTACGGGAGCGCCGTGTACACTATTTCACTCACGCGGGACACGCTTCACATTCTGAATCCGATCCTTACGGTCGACGCTAGGACCGATCGTCCCGTCGAGTTCGGTCTGGAGCAAAACCATCCGAATCCATTCAATCCGATCACTCAGATAGGTTTTAGAGTCGGGGACGGCAAATCCGGTCCGGGGACCCGAGGGGCGGGATCCGGATGGGTGAAACTCGCGGTGTACGATCTGCTGGGTCGCGAGGTGGGGGTGCTTGTGAACGAACAGATGGCGGCAGGAACGCATTCAGTGGTTTTCGATGCCCGCGGGCTCTCGAGTGGCGTCTATTTCTACAGGCTGGCAGTATCCGGAACCGGTGGCCAATTGGTTGAAACAAAAAAAATGATCCTCGTGAAGTAGGAGGATCCCCCTGAATTTCTCTTTTCGGATACAAGGTGGCCGTCATTTTGAGAGCCGCCGCCTGCGAATCGACCGGCGCGGAGTGAAGGGACTGCCGGGGCTGATGTGGTGTGCGGCCCTTCTGCTCGCTGCCGTCATAAAGCTGCCTGCACAGTCCCCCCGGTGTCAGTATCTGGTGAATCCGGATCTCGCGATCGGCTATGTCGACAGTTGTGCACGTTTCTGGTTCACGGCCTATGATTCGGTACAGGGCGGCTTCTACATGAACATCGACAGGACGGGAAAGCTGATCAGTTCATGGGGAACAGGGAAGAACACACTCAACCAGTCGAGGGATGCCTATGGATTCCTGCGCGCGTATATGCTCACCGGCAAGCCGGAGTATCTCACGTATGCGCGCCGTGCTCTGGACTTTCTCTACCGCTCGGGATGGGATAATGCAAATGGCGGCTGGTACAATGAAGTGAACAGAAACGGTGTGCCGTCGAATCCGACGGCGAACAAAACCGCCTACTATCAGCACTATGCGATCCTCGGCATCGCGGCCTCGGTCGAAGTTACCGATGACAGCCTGGACAACGTGATGCTGCAGCGCAGCCTCGCACACAACAAAGTGCATTTCTGGGATGCGTCCCGGGAGTGGTTTGGCTATTACGACCACACGCTTGCGGACGGAACGCAGCCATCGGGCAAAAGCTTCAATGCAACGGTCGACGCGGTTACGACCCATCTGCTTCACCTCTATGGCATGACGGGGGCCTCCTCGTACTGGAATCGGCTGCGGGAGGTCGCGAACAACATGGTGCACTGGCTCGCTGCTTCGGCTCAAACGCAGGCAATCGGGTTTGTGGAAGGATATGATACGCAATGGAATCCGCTTCCCGCGGATACCATGACCATCATGGGGCATGTTCTGAAGACGGCATGGTGTCTCGCCCGCCTCTACGAACTCAACCGCGATTCGAGCTATCTTGGGACGGCGGAACGACTCGTGGATATGGTTTTGCAGAAGGGCTACGACCATCAAAACGGCGGACCATACAAAGACTACAGCCGCGTGACGGGGCAAATGTTGATGTGGGGGCAGAAAGATACAGCGAAGGCCTGGTGGCAGATGGAGCAGGCGGTGACCGCAGGGCTTGTGCTCCATCATATAACCGGAAAACCCCAGTACCTGGAGATGGCGGACGAGACGCTCAACTTTTTCATGACGTACTTTGTCGATCGCACGTATGGAGAAGTGTACGAGAACCGGACAAAGTATGGCGCCCAGATCTGGGATCTCAACAAAGGGAGCAGCGGCAAGGCCGCGTATCATTCCACGGAGCTTGGATACTACGTCTACCTGTACGGGAATCTCCTGCTCCAGAAGAGGACGGCAACTCTGCATTATGCGTTTTCCCCGGTCGGCCATGCCCGGGACATCCGGCTGACCCCTCTTGACCTTCCGGACTCTGCGCTCCGGATCACCGAGGTCAGGCTGAATGGATCGCCATTCACTACCGTCGACTACACGCACAGGATTCTCCACATCCCGGCATACCAGGGCGGAGCTTTTGCCGTGACGTTCAGTTCCGGCTCGCAACCTGATGCGGTCGTAGAATCCGGTACACGGGTTCCGGAACGCATGAGGCTGGAACAGAACTATCCCAATCCGTTCAATCCGAACACAACGATAAGGTTTAGTTTGCCTGCCGGCGGGGCGCGGGGGTCAGGTTCCGGGTCGAGGTGGGTGAAGCTCGCAGTATACGATCTGCTGGGGAGGGAAGTCGCGGTGCTGGTGAATGACGCCAGGACCGCCGGGGAGTATAGCGTAACATTCAATGGTTCCGGACTGTCAAGTGGAGCGTACTTCTACCGCTTACAGTCCGAGGGTCGTGTAGAAACAAGGAAATTCCTGCTCGCGCGCTAGGCGGCAGGGGTCTGGCCCCATGCGCATCCCGGGTGCACAGACGTCAGACCCCACCCGCATCTCACGCGAAAAGGGGACTGACCCCGACGAAGGTCAAACATGAAGAAATCGATGCTTCTCCCATATGTTGTGGCAGCCCTGTGTGCCAGCTTGGCTGACTGCATTGCGCAGCCGACTATGACGCCGCAGGGCGTCCGGTTCATCTACCACGGTGAAGTGAAACGGACGGTCTCCGTGGTCGGAGATTTTAACGGCTGGAACAAAGAGGCCGACGTCCTTCAGCGGGGGGAGGATGGAGTATGGTCGGTCAGTTGCGTTCTCCGTCCTGGACTGCATCAGTACAAGTTTCTGGTCGATGGAACGGACTATGTCAATGACACGGGCAATCCTGTGCTGGTCGACAATTACAATTATTCTTCCAGGAATTCGATCTTTGTGCTGACCGCCGACAACCGGATTCTTCTCTCGGCGGAACCGCCGCCGGCCGCGGTCAACCCAGACGACGTCTATGCCCCCGCCGGAGATCGCAAGAAGGTGTTTGTGCACATCCTCTGGCATCAGCATCAACCTCTGTACGCGGATCCGGAAACAGACCAGCTTGCCGGACCCTGGGTACGCACGCACGGCACGAAAGATTACTATGACATGGCGGCGATGCTGGAGCAGTATCCCGATGTTCATTGTACGATCAACCTCACCTCTTCGCTGCTCCACCAGCTTCGCGGCTACTATCTTGAACGGCTTGGACCGTATATCGACGCCAGGAAACGGACAATTGACATCCGCGGTTTCTGGGAGAAATGGAAAGGGAAGACAGATCCCTGGATCGATTTGGCGCTGACGCACGCCGCCTCGTTCACCGGCAGGGAGAAGGACTTCCTCTACAGAAATGCCTGGAACGCCTTCGGCATCAATGATGTGATGCTCGCGCGCTTTCCGCAGTATCAGGCCTTGAAACAGAAGCAAGTATCGTCACCGGATCCGCAAGGCGACATGTTCACCGTGCAGGAGATGCAGGAGATTATCTTCTGGTTCTATCTCGCGTATTTCGATCCGGACTTCCTCCGCGGGCCGGTGAAGCTGCCGGGTGGTGTGGTGTGTGACCTGAGCGACCTCGTTTTGGAGGAAGGAAACGGCGTGTTCCGGTTGCGACGCGTCGTGACGCACGCCGACTGTGTGCGGCTGGTTGTCGAGGCGTATAACGTTATGGCCGCAGTCATCCCCGTGCATCGCGCCTTGCAGTATGCACCGGAAAAACGGACGGGGCAGATCGATATCATCACGACACCGTATTACCATCCGATTCTCCCGTTGATCTATGATTCGGACCTTGCCCGCACCTGCCAACCGCATGATTCTCTCCCCCGGCGATTCGCATATCCGGAGGATGCCCGCGCGCAGGTCGTGAAAGCGGTCAGGATGTATGAGAAGATATTCGGTGTTGCACCGACGGGGATGTGGCCCGGAGAAGGGTCGGTGGCGCAGCCGGTTCTAGAGGTTCTCCGCGACAACGGGATTCTCTGGACCGCGAGCGACGTGCGTGTCCTGCAACGCTCACGGCCGGCAGGTCAGCCAAACACAACGCCATTCCAATTCCCGGCGGGCCCCAAACCAATATCACTGGTGTTCCGCGATACCGAGCTCTCCGACAGGATCGGTTTCAAATACCAGTCGATGGACGGCGAAGCCGCTGCGGAGGACTTCGTGCAGAGTCTTCTCGGCTTCGCGCCGGGAAAGGATCAACCGGACGCTCTCATCACGGTGATTCTCGACGGCGAAAATGCCTGGGAATGGTACCGGCAGGATGTCGACGGGAAGAAGTTCCTCCACGCTTTGTACCGCAAGCTTGGAGCACTGCACAGGCAGGGACGGATCACCACCACAACGATGTCTGAATATATCGCAGGAAATCCCGGTCGCGGAATTCCCGCACACACCGTGGATTCGCAACCGGCCATGGAGTGGCTCTGGCCCGGCTCATGGATCAACGGTAACTTCGACACATGGATCGGAGAAGGGGAGGAGAATGCGGCATGGGAATACCTCCTGCGGGTGCGGCAGGACCTGCAGCGTTCGGGTGTACAGCGGCCGGATCCCCGGCGCGACGCACCACGCGAAGGAACGCGTGCCTGGTATGCATACATGGCCTGGGAAGAGATGTACGCCGCCGAGGGATCGGACTGGTTCTGGTGGTATGGTGCCGATCAGATTGCTCCCGCAGGTGACACTCCGTTCGATCTCGCATATCTTGCCCATCTGAATAACGTGTATCGTTTTGCGCGGCTTGCAGGCGGCAGGATGCCGGAACGGACCTTTGTGGCGATCATTCGCGATGGGGCATCGACCGCACCGGAGACCGGCTCCACCGGCGCGGGAGCGATGGGGAAGAGCAAGGAAGGCAAGAAATAACTCCGGACATTATTCACACTCATTCAGAACAACTCCAACACGCATCTATGGGAACATACACCCCCCCAAAGGCACTAGATCAAGTCGAACGTGCACTGAAGCACAAGGCGCGCCAGACTCGCCTCCGCAAATACACTTACGCTATCCCATCTCTCTGGGGCTCGCTCCGTGGTACGCCCCTGGCGGTCAGGGTGAACCCCTACGCATACTATCTCGGCGTAGTCAAGAAACTGAAGGCGGCAAAAGCGCCGAAGCCTGTCGCACCCAGCGGCGGCGAGTGGACACGCAACGCGGTGATCTATAATCTTTTCGTGCGCACAACTGCTGCGTTCGACCATAACGGTAATGGCATCCTCGACCTTCCGACGAGCCTGGAAGGCTTTCGCGAAACGGGCACATTTGTCAAAGCGATGGCGATGCTTCCGTACATCAAGCGGCTCGGCGCCAACACGGTGCATCTCCTGCCCATTACTTCCATCGGGCACGACGGTAACAAGGGGTCGCTCGGATCCCCCTACGCCATCCGCAATCCGTACGAACTCGATGAAAACCTGGGAGAGCCGACACTTGATCTGGATGTCAAGACCGAGTTCAAGGCTTTCGTGGAGGCGGCACATCGGCTCGGGTTGCGCGTGGTAGTGGAGTTTGTATTCAGGACGGCGGCCAAGGACGGCGATTGGGTGAAGGAGCATCCCGAATGGTTCTACTGGATCAAGGAGTCCGTCCCCGCGCGGGCTCCGAACGAAACGGATGAACACAAATACGGTTCTCCGATATTTTCGCCGGACGAGCTGGTGCAGATTCACCGCGACGTGGATGCAAAGAAGTTCGACACCCTTGTCCCGCCGCATCGTGTCCATCGTGAATTCTTCACGGAACCACCGGATGCCCACGCGGTGAAGAAGGAAAATGGACGCTACATCGGCACGCTGGCAGACGGAACACGGGTGCGGATTCCCGGAGCCTTTGCCGATTGGCCGCCGGACGACAATCAGCCACCATGGAATGATGTCACATATCTCCGGATGTACACACATCCGGACTTCAACTATATCGGATACAATACCATCCGCATGTACGACGCGCGTCTTGCACGGCAAGAACATGTCAACAGGCCGTTGTGGAACAGGATTGTCGGCATTGTCCCGTACTACCAGCGGGAGTTCGGCATCGACGGTGTGATGATCGACATGGGGCATGCGTTGCCCATGGAGTTGAAGGCGGAGATGGTCAACAAGGCGCGCGGGCTGAATGCCGATTTTGCCTTCTGGGACGAGAACTTTTCCGTGACCCAGAAGAGCCGCGACGAAGGGTACAACGCCGTATTCGGCTACACGATCTTCGATCAGCATCATCCTGACCGCATGCGGGCATTTTGCGTGAACCGGACAAAAGAGCAGTTTCCGATTCCGTTCTTTGCGACGCCCGAAAACCACAACACTCCGCGTGCCGCGTCGCGCCCCGGAGGCGTTGCATACGCACGGTGGGCCGCGGTGATCAATGCGTTCCTTCCAGGAATCCCGTTTTTCCATTCCGGGTATGAACTGGCGGAGCGTTTTCCGATCAACACCGGCCTGGACTTCACCAGTGCCCAGATACGAGCCCTCCCATCAGAAAAACTTCCATTGTTCAGCGAAGGAGGCTATAACTGGCTCAGCCAGGAGCAATTCGCGCCGCTTATCGCCAAAGTGCAATCGGTGCGGAAGAAGTACCGCTCGCTTGTCGTGCAATCCACGCCTGCAACCATGCAGATGCTTCACGAGGGCAATACGCACGTGTTGTCATTCGCCCGGGTCGTTCCTGGAGGAAAACTGCGCGTGGCCGTCATCGGCAATATGGATTTCCACGCAACGCAGATGTCCAAGACAACGATTAACGCAACAAAGGCGCACGTTGTCGACCTGCTGGCCGGCAAGCGGTTGCATCTTGTGCATGGCGTACTCAACGTGGCCCTCGAGCCCGGCGAGTGCCTCGTGTTCGAATTCTGAAAAGCCAGAAGGGTACCATGCGAGCATTTCAGGAACGCCTGACCAACGGCTTCTATGCCCTCATCAGTCTGCCTTCCACGGCAATGGGGTTTGCGCTGTCGATCCAGATTTCGGCACTCAGCTGGCTTCTGACCACGAAATACCACCTGGATATTCACCAGGTCGGCTTCGTCTGGGCCGCGGGTCCTCTGGCGGGGATTGTCGGACAGGTCGTGATCGGCCTGATCAGTGATCGAGTTTGGTTTTGGGGTGGTCGTCGCCGTCCGTTCATTCTCATCGGCGGGACACTCGCAGCGCTTATGCTGCTTGCACTTCCCAATATCGACATGATCAACGACACCCTGGGAATAGGGAGCCTGCTAGCAGTAGCGATAGCCGTGGCTCTCACACTGGATCTGGCTATTAACATCAGCTTCAACCCGACCCGTTCCATCATCGCCGACGTTACACCGGAAGGAGAAGCCCGCACAAAAGGGTACACCTGGATGCAGACCATCTCCGGCTTCTTCGGTGTCATGGCCTACGTCATTGGTGCCGCGGCGGGGAACTATGTGCTCATCTCCGTCGGAGTCGTGGTGGTCTTTCTCTGCTCTGTCGTGCCCGTGATGTTCATTACCGAACGGCGCGAGCTGGAGGATACTCCTGCGACGGAAGGGAAGGCGACCGCCGTGGCCTCACGGTGGGGAGAACTGATACGGGTTTACATCGCTCACGGTTTCTCCTGGATCGGCGTCCAGGCGATGTTCGTCTACATCATCGCCTTCATCCAACAGAAGATGCTGGCCACTTCGGACCCCGGCGCGATTGCGGAGGGATCAGGCCGTATCATCGCAATCTCCTTCGCCGTCCTGAATACAGTGGGATTCCTCCTGCCGGCTCCCGTGCTCGAGCCGCTGGCTATGCGCTTCGGCCGTGTGCACGTGCATCTGACCGCGCTGGCCATCATGGCGGCTGCATATCTTGCCATCGCGTTCGCCGGAACAAGTCCCGTCATGCTCTACCTGCTCATGGCAGTGGCCGGCATCGGCTGGGCATCCATTGTTTCGCTCCCGTTCGCCATCATGACGGAGAAGGTGGAGAGATCGCGCATGGGTTTCTTTATGGGGATCTTCAATCTTTCGGTCGTCCTGCCGCAACTCTTTGTGAGCCTCGTGCTGGGGACGGTGATCCACCGGGCAGAGGATAAATCCATCATTTTCCTGATCAGCGGGGTTTCACTCGCGGTTTCCGCGGTTCTCTGGTTGCTCGTTCATGAGCCGAAACGAAACTCGGCAACAGATTCGGCGGGAGGCAACACCCAGTGAACGCACGAGCGGCACTCCGGGCGGCCGTCGGCTTGATGAGCGCGGTCATTGTCCTCACAGCCGAATCT
>Ga0105107_10002957_pt1 | contig 11242 bp, 12 predicted proteins | sample PPLLaktember2015_6_FD_79335 | JGI IMG/M metagenome (GOLD analysis project Ga0105107, IMG submission 79335) | Freshwater sediment microbial communities from Prairie Pothole Lake near Jamestown, North Dakota, USA - PPLs Lake P8 Core (1) Depth... | ecosystem: Environmental > Aquatic > Freshwater >... | reverse complement strand
GTGCCAAAACGAAGGTCCCTGGCGCGGGGTGGTGCTGCGCCATCAGAGCAGGGGCGACGCATGCTGTCTCGCACCCCGTTCGGGCCGCGAGCCGGTCGCCAAGGCTGTTGGTGGGGCGGTTACAAACCCGCCCCTACGCCGGGACTGGGGAGGCCGCGGCCGCGACCACGGGCGCCTGTGGGATGGTCAACCGTGGGGAGTGTGAACGGTCAGGTGAGATCGACCGTGGGGAGTGCGAACGGTCAGGCGAGATCGACACCTGCCAGCCGACGAAGGCCGGCGGCCTTCGCCAGCCGAACAGCCGCCCGGAATTCTCCGGTCGGCAACGGGCGCCTCAACAACGGGTATTCGCGCGCCAGGTAGGCCGGCCGGTACTGATCCATCAGGTTGAGGTAGGTATCCCTGGAGATCTCCGACGCCAGGAACCGGACAACGCCAGCGGTGCCTGCCAGGCCCCCGGGGAGCACCAGGTGCCGTACCAGCAGACCGCGTCGGGCAATCCCGCGGGCATCCATCTGCAGGTCACCGACCTGCCGGTGCATGGCCCGGACTGCCTGCCGGTTTGCCTGCGGGTATACGGCGGCATGCGACAACCGCCTCGACACAGCGGGATCGTCGTACTTCATGTCGGGCATGAAGATGTCGACGATGCCATCCAGCAGCTTGAGAGCCTCCAGGGAGTCATACCCGCCTGTGTTGTAGACGATCGGGAGCCTCAGGCCCCGCTCCACGGCGATGAGCAGCGCCGGAAGAATCGCCGCCACCACATGTGTCGGTGAGACCAGGTTCAGGTTGTGGCAGCCCTCCTGCTGCAGGGCGAGGAACACGTCAGCAAGCTCGTCGTCGCTCATCGGCCGGCCGGCGTTGCGCTGGCTGATCTCATGGTTCTGGCAGAAGACGCAGCGTAAGTTGCAGCGCGAGAAGAAGACCGTGCCCGATCCGGCCGAGCCGCTAAGCGGGGGCTCCTCACCGTGATGCGCCCCGATCGATGCCACCCACGCCTGGACGCCGGTACGGCAGAACCCCAGATGCGCGTAGCGATTAACCCCACAATGTCGGGCGCACAGATCACAAGCCAGCAAGTGGTCGCGCGCCGAGCAGGCGCGCGCCTTGAGCTCCCCGGAGGACAGGAGTTGAAGGTAGGCCGGCTCGAATGGGGCCATGCCGGGATGATAGCAGAAGACACCGCGCGGCGGGTCGCTGCGCCGGGAGCCACACGGCTCGGGGGAAGGAGCCACGGCGGTGGTGAGGCGGAGAGTCTGGTCCTGCCCCGGAGCCGGCTGGCGTGAAGCTTGCACCTGTGCCGGCACGGCCAGCGGGGGCCGCTGGAGGGAGGGGTACCGATGCCCGGGACATACACCGAGGCCCACAGGTTGGCCGACCGCCTCGACACGTTGTGCGAGCCCTATCGCCAGAACGCGATTGCGTGGCTCCAGTTGTGCACCCAGAGCCCGATGGACGACCCGCGCGCGGAAATGCTCCACTTCCTCTCCGATCTCAACCCGATTGTCCGAGAAACCTTCATCCTGCACGCCGGCCGAGTGCTGGAAGAGGCCGTGCGCTATTTCGGCGTGAAGAAGGGCGCCACCAGCCCGCTGCGATCCAAGCCGGGTCAGGGCTTGTATCAGCCAGCTGCGGTCGTCGGTGTGTGAGAATCGCCGATCCTGGCGAATAGAACCTCGGCGGGGCACCCAGGGTGCCCCGCCGTCTCCTTCAGTGTGCGGTGCGCGGCCAGATGCTCTGGCAAGCGCCTCAGATCCAGGTCGGTTCCTCGTAGCGTCCGAAGACGTCCTTCATCACGCCGACGATTTCTCCCAGGGTGGCGAAGGCGCGCACGGCGTCCAGGATGAAGGGCATCGTGTTCTCGGTTCCCTGGCACGCCACTCGCAGGCGGTCGAGCGCCTGGCCGACGGCACCCGGATCGCGCCGCTTGCGCAGCGCCTCCAGCCGGCCCGCCTGGCGCTCGAAACCCTGCGGATCCATCGCCAGCAGCGGGATCACGTACGGCTGCTTGTCGGTGTAGGCATTAACCCCCACGATCTTGCGGTCCCCGGCGTCGATCTCGCGCTGGTAGCGGTAGGCCGCCTCGGCGATCTCACGCTGGAAGAATCCGGCGGCGATGGATGGCAGGACGCCGCCGTGCTCGTCGATGCGGCGGAAGTACTCGCGGGCCTGCGCCTCCATCCGCTGCGTAAGCGCCTCGACGAAATACGAGCCTCCCAGCGGGTCGATGGTGTTCGCCACGCCGGATTCCTCGGCCAGGATCTGCTGGGTGCGCAAGGCGACCGTGGCGGCGTGGACGGAGGGGAGCGCAAGGGCCTCATCCATCGAGTTGGTGTGCAGCGATTGGGTGCCCCCCAGCACGGCCGCCAGCGCCTGGACGGCGACCCGCACGATGTTGTTCTCGGGTTGCTGGGCCGTCAGGCTGACGCCGGCGGTCTGGGTGTGGAAGCGGAGGATCCACGAACGCGGGTTTTGTGCGCCGAACGTGTCGCGCATGGCCTCCGCCCACAGCCGGCGGGCGGCACGGTACTTGGCGATCTCCTCGAAGAAGTCGTTGTGGGCGTTGAAGAAGAACGACAATCGCGGGGCGAAGTCGTCGATCGGCAGGCCGCGCTTCAGCGCCCAGCGCGTGTACTCCATTCCATCGGCCAGCGTGAAGGCCAGCTCCTGAGCGGCCGTGGAACCGGCCTCACGGATGTGGTAACCCGAGATCGAGATCGTGTTCCACTCCGGGACCTGCCGGGCGCCGTACTCGATCGTGTCCGTCACCAAGCGCATCGACGGCTCGGGCGGGAAGATGTATTCTTTCTGTGCGATGTACTCCTTGAGGATGTCGTTCTGGGTCGTGCCGCGGAGCCGGGTGGCCGGGACCCCCTGCATTTCGGCGGCGGCGATGTACATGGCCCAGATGATGGACGCCGGGGAGTTAATCGTCATGCTGGTCGAGATCTGATCCAGCGGGATGTCCCGCAGCAGGATCTGCATGTCCTCCAACGACGAGACGGCCACCCCGCACTTGCCGAACTCGCCCAGCGCTTCCGGTGCATCGGTATCGAAGCCCATCAGCGTGGGGAGGTCGAAAGCGATCGACATCCCCGTCTGCCCCTGGTCGAACAGGTAGCGGAAGCGGGCGTTGGTCTCCTCTGCCGTGCCGAACCCGGCGAACATGCGCATCGTCCACACGCGGCTGCGGTACAGGCTGGGATGGACACCCCGGGTGAAAGGGTATTCGCCCGGATGGCCGAGATCACGCTCGTAGTCAAAGTCGGCGAGGTCGGCCGGGGTGTAGAGCCGTTCGATCGGCTCCGACGAGGTTGTCTGGAACCGGGTGCGGCGCTCCGGAAGGCGCGCCAGGGCTGGACGAAGCGTCCCGGCCTCCCAGGTCTCCAGCGAACGGCGGAGCTTCTCGAGCCTCTGACGGTCGAACATATCCCCTCCCGGTGGACGCCTGAACCGCTTTGGATTCTAGCACGCCCGTACTGCGGTCCTGCCGGGGAGGCTTACAGTCGGTTTGCATTAGACCCCGGCCACGTGCCTGGCGTGGGAGAATGGCCTCGCGACGTGGGCGGACTGCCCGTCGGAGGAATTGGATGTCGGTGAATTGGAGGGCCGTGATGTGCTTCGGTCTGGCCTGGCCCTTTGCGGGATTGGGCTTTAGCGCGATCAACCTGGGCTACGTCCCTGAAGGTCTTGCGCTGGTGGCCGAGGTGGTGGGGCTGTTCCTGGCGGGGACGATGAGCGCCGCGTTGCTCCTGTTTATGCTGGGCGGTGTTCGGACGCGGGTGGGCAGAGGCTTGGTGGCGACCGGCTATGCCATGTTTGCGCCGCTTGCCCTGCTGGGTGGGCTGCTCGCACCCGGTCCTTTCGAGAGCGGCTCGGAGTCGCCCGTCGGGCTGGCGATCATGGCCCTCCTGGCAATTGTGATTTACGCCAGCGCGTTGATCGGCATCGGTCTGGCATTCACCGGTGGACTGGCAGTGGCGGCGCATTCGCTGGCGGTTCGGATTCACTCTTCGACCATGGCGCGGCCGTCCGCCTGAAGCGTTCGATGCGCCCACGCCGGGCGGGTTGGCCCCGCCCGCGGAGTGATGAACATGACCATCCTGGCACTGATCGTGATCCTGACCTGGCTATGGATGATGGCCACCGCGCTCCACCTGGATGACGTCAGGACCGAGACCCTGCATCCATCCTCGCTGCCGGTTGGTCAGAGGGAACCCCAGTAACTTCCGGGCAAGCTTGGACTTCGTGCGCAGCTGCACAGCCAGGCTCCCGACGCCTTGCCTAGCGGGTCCAGACCTGGCTTCGCACGACCGCGAGCAAGTCCTCATCCGGATGGATGAGCCGAGGAGATGGCAACGCCCCGCCGGCAGCCGCCGGCGGGGCGCTTGATTGTGAAGGGTGCAGCTCAATGTCGGGCGCGTGCGCCCGGGTTCAGACCACGCTCGCCTGGTAGAAGGCGATCACCAGCGAGACGAGCGCCACCAGACCGCAGATGAAGCTCGAGATCGAAGCCGTGCGGTTCAGGTTGCGGTTGGTCCCATTGATCGAGTCCAGGTAGTTGTTGACTTCCTGGGCCAAATCCGCCATCGCCTTGTCGGTCTCGGCCCCCTTGGGGCCCTCGCCGGCGCGCTGCCGGACCTGGAAATTGCGCAAGGGAGATTGCGCCTGGCGCAGGAACATGTAGGCAAACGAGAAGAAGACACCGGCCAGGATCAGCCACAACAGGTAAAGGACGGCCATCGCTCAACCTCCAATGTTGCTTTGTGCCCGACCCTCCGCCCATGCTTGGGCGACAGGCCGCAGGTAGTGACAGGATAGTGCAGAATGGGCCCGACGGCAAACAGCCCAAGGGGACCAGTCGCTTGGCTCATACAGGAAGGTGACCCTGTTGCTGGTACAGCTCGAGTAGGACGCCGCCGGTGCTCTCCGGATGGACGAAGGCGTACTGGCGGCCGTCAGAGCCGGCCATCGGCTCGGGATTGATCAGCCGGACACCGTGGGCGGCAAGCTGCTGAAGGCTTGCCCGCAAATCCGGAACCGACAGGCAGATGTGGTGCATCCCGCCGCCGCGCTTGGCCAGGTAGCGGGCAACGCCTGAGTCGGAGGTCGTCGGCCGGACGAGTTCGATCTCGGCATCTCCGGCAGGCAGGAAGGCGACCTGCGAAGCCTGCTCGGGGACGTCCTCGATGTGCGACACTTGCAGCCCAAGCGCGTCACGCCAAAACTGCAGCGCCTGGTCCAGATCGGCGACGACGACCGCCAGGTGATGGACTCGAATCCCGTCTGACATGCGCACTCTCCCCAGGGCTCTCGTCAGCCGGCCGGCTCTGTCGGCCGGCTGACGAGAGCCCGCCAAGGATACCCTACCCGGCGGTTGCCGCGGCGCTCGGCCCGGTCTCCAGAATGCGGACGGTGAGTTCCCGGACCAGTTTGGCGGCCACGCGCGCGGTGAGCCCCATCGGGTCGAGCGTCGGATTCAACTCGACGATGTCGGCGCCGGCGATCGGCCCGGGGAGCGACTGGACCAGGTCCACTACCTCTCGCACCGACAGGCCGCCGGGCTCGGGGTGGGACACACCCGGTGCGAATGCCGGGTCGAGAGCGTCGAGGTCAATGGATACATACAGCGGGCCGTGCAGCACCGGACGGGCGCCGCGTGCCCAGGCGCGCATGTCGATGGTCTCGACGCCGAAGCGATCGGCCTGCTGGCGCTGATGCCCGGTCTGGGCACGTATGCCGACTTGCGTCAGCGAGTCCGCCAACCCGAGCTCCATGATCCGAGCGAAGGGGCAGGCATGCGAGAACCGCCGGCCCTCGAATTCGTCGTACAGATCGGGATGCGCGTCGAGGTGCAGGAGAGAGAGCGTCGGCCAGGTGGGGCGCAGAGCGGACAGGATGGGGAAGGTGATGGAATGGTCTCCGCCGAGGGCGATCGGCGTACGGCCGTCGGACGCCAGGCGGCGCAGGGCGGCTTCGATCGCCATCCGGGCGCTTTCATCCTGCTCCAGCGGCAAGTCCCCGGCATCGTCCAATACGCCCGGGGCGGACGTGTCAATCAGCGATTCGGACCATGCGTTACCCGAGGGTGAATGAAGCGCCTGACGGATAATCGGCGGCGCCAGGCGTGCCCCGGTCAGAAAGGACGAACCGGCATCGTAAGGCAGGCCAATCAGCGTCGGGAGGGAGGTCAGCATCCGGTGCATTCGGTCCGCCGTCAGCAGCGGCCTCCACTTCAGACGGTGGAGGTCGCCTGATACTCGCCCCAGGTTCGACGGAGCCGCCCGCAGATTTCACCGAGCGTGGCGTCGGCTTCCACCGCCTCGATGAACAGCGGCATCAGGTTGTCGGACCCGAGGGCGGCGTTCTCCAGGCGGTCGAGGCACTCCGTGGCGCGAGCTGTATCCCGGCGCGCTCGCAATGCAGCCAGCCGCTGCCGCTGGGTCTGCTCGACGGCCGGGTCGACACGCAGGCGTTCGAGGCTGGAGGTCTCCTCCACCTGGAAGGCGTTCACGCCGACGACGACCGCATCTTTGTGGTCGATGGCCCGCTGGGCGCGGTAGGCTGACTCCTGGATCTTGCGCTGGACGTAGCCGGTCTCGATTGCCGCCAGCATTCCACCCAGTTCCTCGATCCGATTCAGGTAGGCCCGGGCTCGCGACTCAATCTGATCGGTCAGGGCCTCGACGGCATACGAACCGGCGAGGGGGTCCAGCGTATCGGCGGCGCCCGACTCATGCGCCAGGACCTGCTGTGTGCGTAGCGCCACCTGGACCGCCTGTTCGGTGGGCAGGGCCAGCGCCTCGTCCATGCTGTTGGTGTGGAGGGATTGCGTGCCGCCCAGGACGGCGGCCAGCGCCTGAAGGGTGACGCGCACGACGTTGTTCATCGGCTGCTGGGCGGTCAGCGTCGAGCCCGCGGTCTGCGTGTGGAAGCGCAGTCGCCACGAGCGTGTGTCGAGTGCGCCGAACTGGTCGCGCATGATGTGGGCCCACAGCCGGCGGGCGGCGCGGAACTTGGCCACCTCTTCCAGGAAGTGATTGTGGGCGGCGAAGAAGAACGCCAGCTGCGGCCCGACGTCGTCGACGGCCAGCCCGGCGTCGAGCGCCGCCTGGACGTAGGCGATGCCGTCGGCCAGGGTGAAGGCGACTTCCTGGACCGCGTCGGCGCCGGCCTCACGGATGTGATAGCCCGAGATCGAGATCGTGTTCCAGTGCGGCACATGATGGTGGCAGTACTGGAAGACATCGGTGGTCAGGCGCATCGCCGGTTTGGGCGGGAAGATGTAGGTCCCGCGGGCGACGTACTCCTTGAGGATGTCGTTCTGGATCGTGCCGCGCAGCCGCGCCGGATCGACCCCCTGACGGCGGGCCATGGCGATGACCATCGCCAACAGGATGGCGGCGGGGGCGTTGATCGTCATGCTGGTCGAGACGCGGTCGAGCGGGATCCCGTCCATCAACTGCGCCAGGTCGTCCAGCGACGAGATCGACACCCCCACCTTGCCGACCTCGCCGGCGGCGATGGGATCGTCGGCGTCATAGCCGATCTGGGTGGGGAGATCGAAGGCCACCGACAGACCGGTCTGCCCCTGATCGAGGAGATAGCGGTAGCGCCGGTTGGACTCCGCGGCCGAGGCGTAGCCGGCGTACTGGCGCATGGTCCACAGGCGCCCGCGGTACATCGTGGGCTGCACACCGCGGGTGAATGGAAACTGACCGGGAAGACCGAGGCGCTCCATGTAGTCGGGGTCGATTGCCTCGGGCAGGTAGACGCGTTCGAGGGCAATGCCGGACGAGGTCTCGAAGGCCGGGCGGCGTTCCGCTTGCTGGGCCAGGGCCGGCTCGAGAGTCTCGCGGATCCAGGCTTCGAGAGGTGAGTCCGTCATAGCGGGAGTCCTATGGGAGCAAGGATGGCAGCCCAAGGTCCGGAGGCAGGAGGGCGGGCGCGGGCTGCAAGTCGGCGAACGTGGCTCGCTCGGAGGCTATATCGAGGCGCAGGCGAAGCGACTCGAAGATCGACAGGTAGCTGCGGGTCACACGGCGCGTCCAGTCGAGACCCAGGCGGGCGGCGGCGCGGCCGATCGCCTCCAGCGACGGCCCCTCGATTTCGACGAAGGTGCCGAAGGGGAGCTCATCGAGCATCACCAGCGTGTCGTCCAGCGCCAGGACCTCGCGGAACTTCTCGTAGACGAACAGCGGGACATAGCCGAGGCTCAGCAACAGCTCGCGCGCTGCCGGCAGCTCGTCGATTTCAATCTCGATCTCGGTGCGCACCTCAGGGGAGGCCAGGGCGCGCTTGAAAGTCAGAGTCCGGCGTTGGTCGTGCCTCAGGCGCAGCACTTCGCCGCTGCGTCGCAGGCGGCCGTCCGGGGTGTCGAAGCGCTCGTTGTGCTCGAGCTGCCGCGGGGTGATGGCCCGGCCTCCGGCGGCCAACAGGCGCCCCCGGAATTCCGCCAGGTCCGTCACCCAGAACTTGGCTTCAATCTCGAGGCTCATCTACTCCAGCGTGACCAACACCTGGGATTGCTCGACGCTGTCACCGGGACGGACGCGCACGCGGCCGATCTTGCCGTCGCGCGGCGCCTTGAGCTCATTCTGCATCTTCATCGACTCGAGGATCACCAGGTCCTGCCCCTTGACCACCACCTGGCCCTCGACGATCGGGACGGCGACGATCAGCCCCGGCATCGGGGACTTGAGGTTGAACTCACCGCTGTGAATCACCGGCCCGCTGGACGCCTCGCGCAGCTTGCGCTGGCGTTCGTCCTCGACCTCGACGATGTGCAGGTGCCCCTGCAGCAGCACCTCCAGCCCGGTCTCCCCGCCCTGGACATAGGCTTCATAGGATTGGCCGTTGACCAACAGCGAATAGACCGGCTGGCCGGAAACCGAGCGGAAGTCGATCGACAATCGTTCGCCGTTGACCGTGATCTGGTCATCGGCGTTGATCTCGATCTCGAACGTCTGGTCGTCGAGGGTGGCGATGTACTTCATGCAAGTCCCCTGTGACGGGTGTGCGGCCGTTGGCAGCCACTCTGGCTGCGAGCGATCAGCAATCAGCGTTCAGCGGCTGGCAACTAGCAACTAGCAACCTGCAACTAGCACCTAGCAGCTAGCAGCTAGTAGCTAGTCGCTGGCAGCTAGTGGCTAGATGCTTCCAACTACCGATGCATCCTCTCCCACCGTCCGACCCACTTCCAGTTACTTGCGTCTCGGTCGCCGCGGCGGACGATCTGCGCCGCCTGCTGGCCGTGGCGGTGGGCGACGAGCGTGGCCATGATGGCGGCAATATCCACCTGTGACGGCTTGCCTTCTTCCGCCTCGGCCATCGAGAAACGCTCCTCGACGAAGCGCGTGTCGTACTGCCCGGCCATGAAGCGGGTCGAATCCATGATGCTCTGATGGAAGGGGATGTTGGTCTTGACCCCCAGGATGCGGTACTCCTCCAGGGCGCGGCGCATGCGCAGGATGGCCTCGCCGCGCGTCTCGCCCCAGCAGATCAACTTGGAGATCAGCGAGTCGTAGTAGGGCGAGATCTCGAACCCCGGGTAGACGCCGGTGTCGACGCGCACGCCCGGCCCGGTGGGCGGTGTGATCATGGTCAGCATGCCGGTGGATGGCAGGAAGTTGTTGTAGGCGTCCTCGGCATTGACCCGACATTCGAGCGCCCAGCCGTTGGGGCGGATGTCTTCCTGGGCGTAGCGCAGCTTCCGCCCGCGGGCAATGCGGAACTGCTCCTTGACGATGTCGACGCCGGTGACCATCTCCGTCACCGGGTGTTCGACCTGCAGGCGGGTGTTCATTTCCAGGAAGAAGAAGTTGCGTTCGCGGTCGACCAGGAACTCGATCGTCCCGGCGTTGATGTAGTCGACGGCGCGGGCGGTCTTGCAGGCCACTTCCCCCATGCGCTGGCGCAGGTCGTCGTCCAGGAACGGCGACGGCGACTCCTCGAGCAGCTTCTGGTGCCGCCGCTGCAGCGAGCACTCGCGTTCGCCCAGGTGAATCACGCCGCCCTGGCTGTCGGCCAGGATCTGGAACTCGATGTGCCGGGCGTCGGTGAGCAGTTTCTCGAGGTACACGTTGCCGTCGCCGAAGGCGCTCTCCGCCTCGCGCCGGGCGGCATGCAGCAAGCCCGGCAGGTCCTCCAGGCGGTTGACTTCACGCATGCCCTTCCCGCCGCCGCCGGCGGTGGCTTTGACCAGCAGGGGGAAGCCGATGCTGGGGGCGACGGCCAGAATCTCCTCGTCACGCAGGCTGCCCTCGCCCTCTGTGCCGGGGACGACGGGTACGCCGGCGGCCGCCACCGTGGCGCGGGCGGTCGCCTTATCGCCCATGGCGGCGATGGCGCTCGGGCGCGGGCCGATGAAGGCCAGCCCGGCCTGCTCCACCTGGCGGGCGAAATCGTCGCGCTCGGCCAGGAAACCGTAGCCTGGATGGATGGCGCCCGCCCCGCAGGCGCGCGCCAGGTCGATGATCTTGTCGCCGCGCAGGTAGGAGTCCCGCGCCGGCGCCGGGCCGAGCAGGTAAGCCTCATCCGCCAGCCGCACGTGGAGCGCCGAACGGTCGGCCTCGGAATAGACCGCCACCGTGAGCAGGCCCAGCTCGCGGCAGGCGCGGATGATCCGAACAGCGATCTCACCCCGGTTGGCGATCAGCACCTTGGTGAACATCGAGGGCGGACCCTCCTCCTACTTCTCGGCCGCAAGCCGGAATGGTTCGAGGAACCCCAGCACTTTGCGATTGAACTCGTCGGGCACATCCTGCGGAGGCATATGGCCAACCCCATCGATCAGCCACAGGCTGCCGTCGGCGACGCCGTCGGCCAGGTCGCGGGCGTGCTGCGGCGAGGCGTGTTCGTCGGCCACGCCCTGGATGACAAGTGTCGGGCAGCGCACGCCGCCCAGCATCGGCCGCATGTCCCAGGTGAGATGACCGGGCTGCACCCAGCCCTCGTACCAGTGGCGGAACACGGCCTCGGCTTTCTCGCCGTGCGCCCGGAGCAGCCCCTGGCGGAAGCGCGTGTCGCTCTCATACGCCCGGCGAAGGCCGAGGATCCCGGGGACCATACTCGACTCCAGGTAGATGTGCGCGGCCACGGTGACGAGGGCGATCACGCGTTCCGGAAATCGCGCCGCGAAGTACAGCGCCGTCGTGCCGCCGTCGCTGTGCCCGACCAGCGCCACGCGCCGATGGCCCAGGTCGTCGAGCAAGGCTTCCAGATCGCGCACGTCGGTCTC
>Ga0105107_10002956_pt1 | contig 11242 bp, 9 predicted proteins | sample PPLLaktember2015_6_FD_79335 | JGI IMG/M metagenome (GOLD analysis project Ga0105107, IMG submission 79335) | Freshwater sediment microbial communities from Prairie Pothole Lake near Jamestown, North Dakota, USA - PPLs Lake P8 Core (1) Depth... | ecosystem: Environmental > Aquatic > Freshwater >... | reverse complement strand
TCCGTGAGCATCCTCATCTCCGCCTTCAAGGATACGTCTCTTGTGGTCATCATTGCGTTATTTGATTTGCTCAGAACCACCCAGACCGTATTGTCCAACCCGGAGTGGATGGGATTCAGCCGAGAAGCCTATATGTTCATCGGCCTCATTTACTTCCTGGGTTGTTTTTCCATGTCCAACTACAGTCGAAAACTGGAGAAGGAGCTTTCAACGGGAAGATAAGTTGTTGTGAGAGGTGTTTATGAGCGAGGAACCGGCAAGAAAAGAGATTAAGAACCCGTCTGGTGAGGCGATGATAGAAATCATCGATGTGCATAAATGGTTTGGTGAGTTCCATGTGCTTCAGGGAATTGACCTCGCTGTTCAAAAGCGGGAACGTATCGTGGTCTGCGGGCCTTCCGGGTCAGGGAAATCCACGCTCATTCGCTGCATCAATCGCCTCGAAGAACACCAGAAGGGCCGCATTGTGGTGGACGGCATCGAACTCACGAACAACATCAAGAATATTGAAAAGATCCGCGCCGAAGTGGGGATGGTGTTTCAGCACTTCAACCTCTTTCCTCACCTTACCATCGTCGATAACCTGACCCTCGGTCCTTTGTGGGTTCGAAAGGTCCCCAAGAAACAGGCCGAAGAGGCGGCCATGCATTATCTGGAAAAGGTGCACATTGCCGAGCAGGCGAAGAAGTATCCCGGCCAGCTTTCCGGCGGTCAGCAGCAGCGCGTGGCCATTGCCCGAAGTCTCTGCATGAACCCGAAAGTCATGCTCTTTGATGAGCCGACCTCCGCCCTGGACCCTGAGATGATCAAAGAAGTGCTAGACGTCATGATCGATCTTGCAAAGGAAGGCATGACCATGATCGTGGTGACCCACGAAATGGGTTTTGCCAAGAGCGTTGCCCACAGAGTTCTGTTCATGGACTATGGGAAAATCGTGGAAGGAAACACGCCTGAGGAGTTCTTCAGCCACCCGAAGTACGAGAGAACGAAGCTGTTTCTGAGCCAGATCCTGCATTGAAAACAAGCCAAGGCGTCCTCTGGCTGCAAGCGGCGATCCTGCGGCACCGCTGGTGAGACTGCGAGCCCCGGCTCACAAAACAAAGCTTTAGTACCGCCGATATAACCATTCTCCCAGAGGAATGAGCACCGCTGCCGCTGCCGCACCGGCGAACACGTCCACCGCATAATGGTACCTGCAATAGACCGTGGCAAAACTCAAGGCAAGTGTCGCGGCCAGGATCAGATACCGAACTCGCCTAAGATACCGCCATGAAAAAAACAGGACACAGAGTGCCGCCGCCACGTGGCTGCTAGGAAATGCGCCCCCACCTGTCTCAAAGGTGCGGTAGAGGATGCCCATTAAGAAGAAAAAGGGACCGGACGTGACAGAAGGCGGGAATTCAAGGGGGTAATAGGCGAGCTTCTGCTGATCCAAGTATTTTGGGATCTCCATGTAAAAAGCCGGAGGCCCGGCAACAGGAAGGAAGATAAAGGCAAGAAAGCACCCATAAAACAGGAAAGAAAGCACGGCAAGGTAATGCCAGAACTCTTCTCTTTTCCTGAAATATAGGGCAAGCCCTACCCCTGCGATCATCACGTAATAGGAGAAGTAGCTCATGTAGAAGAACTCGCTCACCAAGGGGTGGGGAAAAGCCTTCATGAAGGCAACGGCCGGCTGAAACCCGAAGATTGTTTCCTCCAGCGCGAGGAAAGCCGGGTCCAGGTGCTTGTCCACAAACATGAGATTCAATTGTTCGGATTCGCGGTAGAGGAATGCGTAGAGGATCAGCGGATAGAAGTGGCGGAAGAAAGAGAAAAAACGGTTCCCCGGCCAAGTGGCGCTGCCGAGGATAACGCCGTGAAGGATCAGGATTCCTGCGCCATGAGCCAGCAGGAAGACTTGGAAGTTGTGGACGCGGCCGTTGTGGAAGAAAAGGATCAGCACACCCACCAGCAGGAGATAGGCCTGGGTCGCGTAGTCAACGAAGCGGTAGCTGCGGGTGATGCCGGTCCATGGGGTCATGCTCAGAGCCACCCCTCCCCGCGATACCATTCCAGCGTTTGCCTGATCCCCTCCTTCAGAGGGGTCGGGGCTGCGAAACCGAGATCTTTCCGTATCCGTTCCGTGCTGCAGACCCAACCCGGTGCGAGCAGTTCCGGCAGTTTTTGCCTGCTCAACATATTGGGCCGGCCCGTCATTCGAGACAAGACTTCCTGGATCGAACAACCAAGATACAGGAGGGCGCGAGGGATGCGAAGCCTGAAAGGTCGAACGTTCAGAGAGCGGGCGATTTCCTGCATGAACTCCTCGTCCGTGCACGGCGGTTCAGCAGCCACATGGTAGGTTTTGCCGGTGCCTCGATCATCCATGATGGAACAGAGCACCGCAGCCGCCACATCCGGCCCATACACCATGTTGAGGGAACGCTTGGGGCCGGAGATCAACGGCATGAAGCGCTGTTTTACTTTCTGGAACAAGTTCAGGAACTCGGCATCTCTCGGCCCGTACACGGCTGCAGGGCGCAGGATGGTCCAGGGCACACGGCAGCGCTGTCGGATTTCGATTTCACCGAGTCGTTTGCTTTGCCCGTAAACGGTAACCGGCCGCGGGTCGCCGGCTTCCTCCGCAGGGCAACCCGGCACACCCGGCCCGCTCACTGCCAGGCTGGAAATGTAAACCAGTTGTCTCAGGGATTCACAGCACGCGTTTGCGGCCGTGACGATGTTGGAGGTCCCTGCCTGGTTGACCCGATAGAATTCGGAGGAATGCAGCGCTTTGATTTTTCCTGCGCAGTGGATCACCGCTTCCACTCCGGACATGGCCTTTGTCAGAAGGGGCCCATCGTCCAACCCGCCGTAATGGACGGTCACATCGGCGAGATGACGGGTGACGAAGCGCGTGTTGCTCGTGTGCTGCAGGAGGATGGAGACCTCGTGTTGACCGGCACGCAGCACGTCCAGCACATGGCTTCCCACAAAACCGCTTGCGCCCGTAAGAAAGACCTTCATAGGGCTTTCTCGTAGATGCGGTAGACCTTCCCTATCTGGGCCCCCATGCGATCGAGCGGTCTGCGCATGAGCACGTTCTCCTCCAGGACCCATGACATTTCGCCTCTCCGGTACCCTTTGGGCAGTCCTTTTTGAAAGGTACCGTGGATGAGCAGGACTTCAATGCCGCTCAGCCGGTACTCGGCAATCACTCCCAGCAACAGGGTTCGCACCCTCGTGATGGACTTGCGACCGAAGAGCAGATGAAGGAATCCGAACGGAAGCAGCCGACCGTTCATCTTCTTCAGCAGCACGTTGTAATCGGGCAAGGTCACAGAAAAACCGACGGGCCGACCCTCCTTCTCCGCGATCAAAACGATCGAAGGATCCACGATGGGTTTCAGATCCCTGGCAGCGGCCCGGAATTCCTCTTCAGTGACAGGCACGAAACCCCAGTTCTGCGACCATGCGGCATTGTAGATCCTGAAGATGGTTTCGACATCTTCCACAAAGCGCTGCATGTTGATGGGACGAATAACGATTTGTTTGCGTTTCCGGATGCGTCGGCTGAGGGCTACAAGGTAGTCCGGGATGCTTCCCTGGTATTCATATTCATAAGCCAGAAGGTCTTTTGCCTTGCTGTACCCGAGTCGGGTCATGACATCGGGATAATAGGGCTTGGTGTAAGGCATCATGAAGGCAGGCGGCCGGTCGAATCCCTGGACCAGAAACCCGCCTTCCTCATTGGTCGAGAAATTGAAGGGCCCCCGGATTGTCTTCATGCCCCGGGCCCGCAGCGTTTCTTCAGCAGCCGTCATCAGGGCCGATGCAGCCACCTGGTCCTCAATACACTCAAAGAACCCGAAGAAACCTGTCTTTTCGCCTGAATGTCGGTTGTGGCGCTCGTTGATGTGGGCAGTGACCCGCCCCAGGACGTTGTCCTTTTCGTCGCGTGCCAGGAAATAGACGACTTCAGTGAACTGGAAAATGGGGTTGGAGGGGCTGAAGAATTTTTTTCGTTCGTAGAGCAGGTGCGGCACAAAAAGGGAATCCTGGCCGTAGTGCCGGAGCGGAAAACGAATAAAAGCATCCCTGTCCCGGCCGGATAAAGCCGGTGTGACGGAGACTTGCGTCATTGGAGAACCTCCACGCCTCTGTTCCCTCTTTCCCCTCCATTGACCGAAGGGAAGTTTCGGTCTAGATCAGGCCGAGCTCCTTGCCGATTTTCTTCATTTTTTCAAGCGCCATCTCAATCTGATTCGCGGTGTGGGTGGCCATCAGACTGATGCGGATGAGGCATTTGTTGGGTGGGACGCCCGGAGGCAGAACGGAATTGACAAAAACGCCTTCCTGGTGAAGCCGCATGGCCATACGCAAGGTTCTTTCGTCTTCGTAGCAGAAAACAGGCAAGATAGGGGTTTGACTGGCGCCCAGATCAAATCCAAGGCTCACCAAGCCGTCTTTCATTATGCGCGTGTTACGCCATAGGCGTTCAATCCGCTCAGGCTCGCGTTGCATGATTTCGAGCGCCGCGAGCACCGCAGCAGCATTGGCAGGCGTCATGCTGGCGCTGAAAATGAGGCTTCGGGAATGGTGCTTCAAGTACTCGATGGTGTCTGCATCCGAGGCGATGAAACCGCCGAGAGAAGCAAGGGATTTGCTGAAGGTTCCCATGATGATGTGGACTCGATTGGTGAGGCCGAAGTGATCGCAAGTACCGCGGCCTTTGCTCCCCATCACGCCAATGCCGTGAGCATCGTCGACCATAAGTGCAGCGCGGTACTTCTCTGCAAGTTCCACAGTCTCTGTGAGCGGCACAATGTCGCCGGACATGCTGAAGACACCGTCCACAACAATAAGCTTGCCTGCCGCAGGGTCGATTTTTTTCAGGCAGTTTTCAAGGCTAGCCGTGTCATTGTGGTTGTAACGCACGAGGGTCCCCAGGGAGAGCAGGCACCCGTCCATTATGCTGGCGTGATCCTCCTTGTCGGCAATCACGTATTCGCCGCGTCCCACCATGGCGCTGATGGTGCCGAAGTTGGCCTGAAAACCGGTCGAATAAAGGAGCACCGATTCCTTGCCCACGAGCCGGGCCAGAGCTTCCTCCAATTCTATGTGAATATCCAGCGTGCCATTAAGAAAGCGCGATCCGGCGCAACCGGAACCGTACTTGTCTACGGCCAACTGCACCGCCGTCTTGATTTCCGGGTGATTGGTCAGTCCAAGATAGCTGTTGGATCCGAGCATCAGGACCTTCTGCCCGTGGATCATGACTTCCGTATCCTGGGCAGAGGAGATAGGTCGAAAATATGGATAGAGCCCGAGCGCCTTGATTTCTCTGCTTCTGGTGAAGTTCTTCGCTTTATTGAGCAGTGGCGGTTCAGGCACTTCGCTGTCTTCCCTAATCGCAAAATTCAAATCGGGCAACTTGTCAGATAAGGCCATAGCCACCTCTTCAACCGGCTGTTGCACATCGAATGCTGACCTACGTGAACCGCTAGGAAATCAATTGGCTCTTATTAGAAAAATAATAGGGCCGTGTCAAGAATGAACTTATATCAGGCCGTTAAGGGAGAGGGAGTTGGATGCACTTTCCTAAATGCGCTATGTTGTGCTACCATGCCAAGGTTGCTAATGCTCGGGCGCACTTCACACTTCTTGAAAAGCTTCATTCGATGCTTTGGCGGCTCAGGGGTTCGAGACCCGGTTTTTGCCGCACGCAACGATTGCACCTTGTTTTTCAACTTTTTGAATTGACAGAGATATCGATAGCATTACTTTCTTGGTCAATTCAACTCGGATCAGCCCGAAACTTGGTTATCGGGAGATGAAGCCATGAGTACCATCTTGGAAAAATATCCGTTCCGCTGCGTGTTCAGTCTAAGACCCCTTATCGAGTTTTGGCGACGGAATGTGGCCACCAGCCCAGAGTATGGGAGTTGTTACGCAGAAAGCCTTGAAGCAAAGCTTCAAAGAGCCCCAGAACTGCTTGACCCCATTGAAGATCTCACCATTCTGGATAAACATCAGGACTTGCTCAAGAGCTTGATGAGTTTGGTTTTTCCCCCGGCTTTCTGGAGGACCGACATGGTAGGGGCGTTTGTGCCTTTCATCCTCCGGCCGGTTTACACCTCTCCCTCATTCAAGCATCTCCTTTTAAAGGATGACGGCTCTTTCAAGGGCAGACCCCTCATGGGAGAAGACGCGTACTTTATGGGCCGTATTCTCAGAGCGTACTTCCTGATCCTGGAGAAGCACTACGGAATTAGCCGAAGGATAGACTTTCCCGTCATCCAGGTAGTTCCGGACCCGGACACTGGGCTGGACCTTTACCTTAGAATCAAACCTAACCTCCGGTTTATTGAAGTGCACCCCAAAGGAGAGCTCAAAAAGCTCACCGAAGCAGAGCACGCAAGAATTATCGAGAATATGACCAACCCGGCGGTCCTTCGAGAGATTCTGCCGCCAGAAAACTTTGAATTTCGCGGCTTTGGTTCCCTATACGCACTCGATGTGACCCAGTCCGAAATCATCTCAGCACTGGAAAGGGATCTCATCGACCAGGAGTCTATTTTCTCCCAATGCGGCTTCCAGCGCCTTCAGCAGAGGCTCCGCGTCCTGTTTCACTCTCCGAATCTGGTCGCAAGCCTTGCGGCCATTCAACGTGAACAGGTCATGCTCCTGAATGTGGGATGTAACATATCCCGAAGTTCCCTCTTTTCAAGCTGCCACCACTTGCCGATCAAAGAATTCGAAGGTTCGCTCTATGACCGGGCAGTAACCCAGAACTCGATCCTCAGGATTCGAGACCTTCAAGAAGAGCCTTTGAAAACCAGAGCGGAGCAAGACATGCTCAAGGGTGGAATCCGATCCCTCATGATTGCCCCGTTGACCTACCAGGGAAACTGCATTGGCACTTTGGACATTGGCTCCCCAATTCCTGATCAGTTTGAGCCCATGGATCTCGCGCAGATGAACCAGATTGCTCCCATATTTTCTTTGGCCATCAGACGGGCTCTGGATGAAATTGATCACCACGTCCAGGGCGTGATCAAGGAAAAATGCACGGCCGTTCATCCTACGGTGGAATGGCGCTTCCAAGAGGCAGCCTTTCATCATCTCGAGAGAGTCAGAATGGGACAGGTGTCTGACCTTGAACCGATCGTCTTCAGAGATGTTTACCCTCTCTACGCCATCTCCGACATTCGCGGATCCTCCGACGCACGAAACCGGGCGGTACAGCTGGATTTGGAAGAGCAGCTGGGTCTGGCCCTCAAGGTGATCCAAACTGCAAGCCTGGCAAGGCCTATGCCCATTCTTCAAGAACTGGGGCACCGCCTGGTGAAACAGCTGGAGCGGTTACGCGCAGGCTTGAGCTCCGGCGATGAAGCCACGGTCATCAAGATGCTAAAGACAGACGTGGAACCCCTCTTTGTCCCTTTTCAGGATTTCAGCCCCCAAGTCCGTCAGGCCATTGAAGACTACCATGCCGCTCTCGACAGCAGAGTAGGGACCATTTATCGGAAGCGCAGGGAATTCGAGGAGAGCGTATCGCTTCTCAACAAACGCATCTCCCTTTATCTGGACCGGGAACAGGTCGAAGCCCAGGCCGTGTTTCCCCACTACTTCGAGAAGCACCAGACAGACGGGGTGGATTACCTCATTTACGTGGGTTCAAGCCTTGTCGAAAAGGGGGCATTCAATGAGCTCTATCTTGAAAATCTCAGACTCTGGCAACTTATGGTCTCTTGCGGTATTGCATGGCACACGGACCAATTGAAGGCTGATCTTAAAGTTTCGCTTGAAACCGCTCACCTCATCTTGGTCAATCACACGCCTCTATCTATCCGTTTTCGGCTTGATGAAAAACGTTTTGACGTAGATGGGGCCTATGATGTCAGACAGGAAATCATCAAATCACGGATTGACAAAGCCATGGTGAAGGGCCGTACAGACCGCTTGACGCAGCCGGGTAAGATCGCGGTGATCTATACTCAGCCCCAGGAAGGAAGAGAGATCCGCCGTTACCTCGACTTTCTTCGCTCCCAGGGTTTCCTCAAGGGAGAGATGGAAGCGCTGGACGTAGAGGAGCTTCCGGGGGTCCAGGGGCTCAGAGCGTTGCGCGTCGAAATCGACCTCAGCTCTCCCGTCATCGCAGAGCGCGTCAATCGAATGACGAAGTGAACAAGTCAAGGGACAAAGGGTCAGAGACACAAAGGCACAAAGGGAGAATGCTTTCTTGTTCCCCCTTTGTGCCTTTGCTACTTTGTGCCTCTGTACCTGTAATTACATTCCTTTCAGTTTGGCGACATCCAGGTCTTCGATCACAGTGATGCCTTTGGCCTTCATCTCGTCAAGAGCCTTGGTCGAGGTTTCCGGCGCCACGCCCTTGCTCAAGTTCTTCACCATGATCACCTTGTAGCCGGCGGCGGCCGCATCTATGGCCGTCGCTTTGACACAGTAATCTGTCGCGATGCCATAAACCAGCACCTTCTTAATGCCCGCCTTCTTCAGGATCTTGTCCATGTCGGTCTTTTTCCCGCCGTCATCCTGGAACCCGGAGTAGCTGTCAAACTGGGGATCCATCCCCTTCTTGACAACGGCTTTGAAGAGCTTCTTGTCCAGCAGAATTTCCGCGCCCGGAGTGTTCTGCACGCAGTGGGGCGGCCAGAGAACTTGGTCTTTTCCGTGAAGTTTGATCACGTCAAAAGGCTTTTTCCCCTGGTGATTGGCGGCAAAGGAGGCATGGGCCGCGGGGTGCCAATCCTGGGTCGCGTAGATGGGGAAACCTGCTGCTTTCAGTTTGACCGTGGCATCTGCCACTGACTTGACATAAGCATCGTCGGTTCCCTCAACAGCCAGAGAACCCTTCTTGGCTTTGGTGAAGTCACCCTGGAGATCCACCACGATGATCGCCATGTCCATTGCCTTCTTGGCTGCTGCCTTGGCCGGTTCCTTGGCTTGCTTGGTTGTCTGCGCCATTGCCATTCCTCCAAAAGCCAACGTAATAAACAACCCTACGATCAGCACCTTAAATCCCCATTTCTTCATAAGCCACCTCCATAATGAAAGTTGAAAAGGATATCCCCTCAAACCAGAATGACCTGATCAATGGTCTTTGCCTTCTCCTATACTGCCTAAAGGGAAGAAAAGTCAACCCTTCGGCCATCCGGTACTACCCCACCCCGCACCCCGCCTCAGGCGGAATTACGGAGGACAGGCGCCCGGGGCATGCTCTGTGTTGACCCTGAGCCGTTCGAGAGCCCGTTCGACGGGCTCACGGTCCTGAGCAACGTCGAAGGACTCACGGCCCCGAGGGAAATCGGTGGGCGGGGTTTGAACGCTGGCGAAGGGTCAAGAGATCACCCCTGACCGGTAATGGGGGGACATGGCTGAGATTGGAAGGGAAAGATGATAGGCTAGTATCTGTAATATTTCCTGAACTTCTCCCAAAACTCTTTGTCCTTATTTTGCCAATCAGGGCCAAAGACTTTGTCATAGTATTCGTTCAAACGCTCCAACCATCGCCACCAGAGACTCCTTTCCTTTTCTCCCGCTTCGAGGATGTCGCTCAAGTAGGTGACGATTTCCGACATCTTTTCCTTTGGAACATAGGAAGCCGCTCCCCCTTTGAAAGACCTTACGGTATCTTCAACACTGAAGGCATGAGCCGTCAGCATCACGGCAATCACTTTTCGTTTATTGGCAATCTCAAGCAGTTTATACCCCTCCACTCCCATGATATCCAGAATGGCCATATCGAAATGCTGAGTTTCCAAAAGATTTTTAGCTTCATTGAAAGACGAAGCCTTGCGTATCCGGCACATGGAAAGCAACTGCTCCAAGGTGGCCAATACATCTGGTTCATCGTCCACAATAAGAACGGATTTACCATCAAGGATTTTTGTTTCAGACATGATCATGCCTCCCCTATTCGAGGAATCTACCTCAATCATCCCTTTCTTGATCTGGCCACAGATCGAGCCATCCTGTCCAGCTTGAAGATCGTGGTGAACTCCATGTTCTTGCTGATCCACAGTTTCTTATTGATCACGGAATCGGTGATGGCTCCTCTGTAAGCGAGGCCGTCCAACAGTGTTTTTGGGGTTTCACACACCATCACGAAATCAGGGCCGCGCATCCCTTTCTTTTCGACCCGGATATCACCATCATCAATCATCAGGACGAATTGCCCGCCCCGGGTCTTGACCAGGACACTCCGCTCCCAGCCCGCAATGTCTTTCCGCGCTCGTTCATTGCTATTCATTTCCTCGACGATGGACTTGATCCCCTTGAAAGCCTTTTCGAACAAAGAGATGTCTCTGTTCGTCGCCTTGGGTATTTGGGGTTCCACGGGAGACTCCCAGTCAATTTCCGATTCAAGAAGACCTTTTTTGTTGATCTGTTCCGGGGTCAACTCGGAAGCGGGCACACAGAAAACATCCTTCACATCTCCGTTGCGTCTGTCCCTGAAAACAAGCTTTACCTCGGTTCCTTTGCTGATGATCCCCGGGACCAGGATTCCGGTCGTCGTGTACAGAATGACGCTCATCGCCGTGTCTGCTCCCCTGAAAATGACTCGGCCTCTGCCGTAGGGCGCCATGTCCTGAAAGAGCGCAGTGGCAAAGTAGGTGATCGGAGGAGTGCTGTTCATGACACCGACCTGCTCCACCTCAATCAATTCGGTAGGTGCAAAATTGCATTCCGGACAATGGGTCAAGAAGGGGGGTACGCGGACTAAACCGCACGAGGTGCATCGGCATCCAAGAAGCTTCTTTTCGTCTCGGAGAGCCAGGAAAAAGCCAGAAAACTCTCCTCTGCTCCTGCGGTAGAACGTATACATAGTATCGTTGGAAATGAGGTAATCATGACCCTCGATCGTCTCTACGGTGGACCCGACATCGGGGATGAATTTCGATGGAATCAGTTTTTCTCTTTTTCGCGTCATATCGCTTCTCCTAACTTTACTCGTGCTCGAAGACGAGACATGCCGTATACTGTGCAATAGTGCTTCCAGTCCCATGAACCAGCGCCGTTTTGAGCTTTCTCTTGATGAGCTCATTCCTAGCGGACCAAGCGGACATGATATTACTCGCACCGACAGCATGGCCGCAGTAGATCAGTCCGCCACACGGATTGACCAGGTACTTTCCGCCCGGGGTCATGAGCCCGTCTTCTATGAGAGCATCCGCTCCGCCTAATGGCACCAGGCCAAACTCAGCCATGGTAATCTCAAGCTGGTGCACAAAGGCAT
>Ga0105107_10002955_pt1 | contig 11243 bp, 8 predicted proteins | sample PPLLaktember2015_6_FD_79335 | JGI IMG/M metagenome (GOLD analysis project Ga0105107, IMG submission 79335) | Freshwater sediment microbial communities from Prairie Pothole Lake near Jamestown, North Dakota, USA - PPLs Lake P8 Core (1) Depth... | ecosystem: Environmental > Aquatic > Freshwater >... | reverse complement strand
TAGCGTTTTTCAGTCCTGAATCCGCCAGTTTTAAGGAGCACCGCCCTCTGGAATGCCTCGAAGTCCTTCTGCCGGTCTTCAGGATGTGTGATGTCAGAGAACGTAAGGTTATACAACTCATCAGCAGAATGGCCGCAGATATCGCAAAAGGTATTGTTGACCCGTATAAAACGGTTTGTCCTGGGATCGACCTGTGCCATACCCACAGCCGACAATTCAAACATGCCTCGGAATTCTTTTTCGCTCTCGATGAGCGCCTCATTGCTCTGATTCAGATTTCTGAATATGAGATCATACGGCCGTGTCAGGCCAGTCAGGATGATAGCGCTGTAAATAAAATAAAATGAGAAGACCCCCAAAAAATGTCCGATCATATTTGAAAATGCATAAGCATGCGCATATGTTGTAAAGCAAAACCCCTGGACAACAGAGATCAGTATTGACAAGGCAAGCATTCTCAGTGTTTTTTTATCAAAGGCTTCCTGTTTTTGCAGTAAAAAGCCGAGGGAAGCCAGAAAAATGAGATTGACAACGTATTCGCTTGTTTTTTTAAAGGTGGTCAGCCCGGTTCCTTCGATAAAACAGTCAGGAAATATTTTCCAGTAAAAAATAGAGGCAAGCAGGAGAGCGGTCACGGAAATATACGCTGCAAACGTCATCGGGGAATTAAGTCTCTTCCGTATAAACAGCGGGGCCAAAAGGAATGTCAGGCCCGTGAGATATCTGGCCGCAATCCATAATTGCGTGGGCAGATTAGCTCCATATCCCTGAAATACCCCCATACCTTTATAGGCAAGGATATGGAAGAGATAAAGAATCGCGATAAACAAAAACCCTATTCCGATGAACAAGAGATAATCATTATCAAGCATCTTCCGCGAGTTCCAGGCGAGCACAAAGACGCTGAAAATGATGACAACACCGAACAGATCAACAAGACTATGAAACAGAAGGTAACTGTAAAGGCTGGTCAGGTACAAACCCGTCAGTACTAATACGCCAAACAGCAAGGCCGTATATTTACCGGGGAAGGGGGACTGTTTATCCTGAGTTTCCATATTTTTTAAAAAAGATGGTTTTAAGTTTAGAATAAAAAAATATGTTTATCAAGTACCCCGTCACGTGGGGTTACGCCAATTGAGAAATTTCACAGCACACTGTCAAGAAAGCTCCTGCCGTACTTCATTGTTCTTATCCGCTCGTCGCAGATCACGACCCTCCCTGTATCATTTCTTGAACGTATAAGTCTGCCGAATCCCTGCTTGAACTTCAGCACAGCGCGCGGCAGGGAATATTCAATAAAAGGGTTGCCGCCGTTTTTCCGTATCTGCTCTGTCCGGGCTACGACCATAGGCTCTGTCGGGACCTCGAAGGGGAGTTTAGTGATGATCAGGCACTTCAGGGCATCCCCTTTCACGTCAACTCCTTCCCAGAATGAGTCGAGGCCGAAGATGACGCTGTTTTCGCTCTCCCTCATGATATGAAGCATCAGTCTGTTCTGCAATTCTCCCTGGAGCATCGGATTGAACCCTAAATTCTTCAGATCCCCGTGAGCCAGATGCCAGGTCTTCTTCATTACCTCCCTCGAAGTGAAGAGCACAAGAATGCCGCCGTCTGTTTTTGATGCCTCTTCGACAATTACCCCCGCGAGTTTTTCCGTGCCGCCTTTATCTTTCAGATTTATGTCCCGCTTTATCTCAACGGTAATCTGGCTCTTCAGGTCAAAGGGGGAGGGGACAGACAGCTTCTCGGATTCCTCAAGTCCAAGTACGCCCGAAGTCGCGCGAAAATTACCGGAGACCGAGAGTGTTGCAGAGGTGAGGATGACAGAGTCATACAGGGGGAGAATGCTCTGCTGCACAAACTCACCCGGGCATACAGGGGCCATCCTGAGGGATATCTTTCGCTCTTCTATCTCGGGCCATCTCACAAAGCCGTCCATGCCTTCAGGGAATGTCTCCATCGCCTCCGCGATCTTGATCAGTTTCATGAGCGCTGCCTTGAGTTCTATTTCATCATCCTCCTGAAAGAGCCCAATGGTTGATTTCCTGATATCAGCGATGAGCGATTTAATCGAATCGGACAGGCTCTGCATCGTCTCACTCAACCTGAATCTGCCGGAAATTATTTCCCTGTCGTTAAGTTCACTCCTGACCTTTACCCAGAAGAGCCCCATCTCTGTCCTCAGGGATTCAACGGTCTGGAAAAGCGCGGGTGATTGGGAAAGGAGGCCCTTGTATATTCCGCGATGATCGACTTTGAGCAGCCTGTTGAAAACGTATTCGATCCCGCGTGCCGAGAGAGTGATGCCGATCTGGTCGCAGAGGACGTTGTCCAGCGCATGTCCTTCATCGACCACGAGAACATCTGCATGCGGAAGTATCCTTGTGTCATCGGACATCATTGCATTGAGTGTTGTCAAGGCATGGTTTGCCACAACAATCCGGACCTTTTCCCACCGCTGGCGCGCGGTGAAGTAATAACAATCTCTGTAATAGGAACATTTTTTGGCTTTGCACGCATCTGCATCCGAGCAGACGCTTTCCCAGATTGAATTCATGTCAGGCCCGTATTCCTCCCGGTCTCCACTTTCTGTCTCTGATGCCCAGCCGACTATTCTCCGGTATTCCGCATTCTCTCCCTTATCATCGGACCTGTATGCGTTCATCCTCCTCAGACAGAGATAGTTTCCCCTGCCTTTTGCCACGGCGTAGCTGAACCCATGCAGTGAGGAGAGAAAGCCAAGGTCTTTTGATGCGAGCTGTTCCTGGAGGTTGATCGTCTTTGTTGCGATGATCGCTTTTTTGTCCGAGAGGATCACGGGGATGAGATAGGCGAAGGTCTTGCCGGTGCCTGTCCCGGCCTCCGCAAGGAGGGTCCCGCCCTCTTCGATGATCTTGGCGCAGGCGCGCATCATCGTCTGCTGGGGGGGCCTCAGTTCATAGCCCTCCAGCGCATTTTGAACCGTGTTCCTGAGGAATTCTGCGGATTGCTGTTCGAGTTCTGAATCCATATGCTTTTTTCTTTATCAATAGGTTTTTTTGAAGGCTATGGATAGTATTGTAAAGGATAGAGAGGATTTAATGCTCGTTTTCTCTGTGATCCTGAAGCGGGCACCTGAGGACAGTCACCTGTTGGTTGCACACTTTCCCGTAATGCCCTAAAATAATTGAAATAAAAAAATAATATCAGGTATGATATTCTTTATTTTGAAGTGAAAAGAATTTGCCGGAGGTATTGAAATTAAGCTCATAGCGGAAGACGGAAGTGAACGGGATATCAGCGAAGTATCCGAAATCGAAAAGCATCTCAAAAAAGCCAAAGCAATAGCCATAAGAATAAACGGCCAGCCTGCTGCACTGAATGCGATTGGTACAATCAAGGACGGGGATACGGTAGAGGTTATAACCTATGATTCAGATGCAGGGAAGGAAATATACCGGCACAGCACCTCTCACGTGATGGCCCACGCAGTTAAAAAACTGTTTCCAGAAGTAAAGCTTGCCATAGGACCTGCCATACAGGACGGCTTCTATTATGATTTTGACATCAACAAGACATTCACCCCCGAAGACCTGGCGTTAATAGAAAAAGAGATGGCGGAGATTATAAAGAAGGACTCGCCTTTTGTGAGAAAAGAGCTCTCCAGAAAAGACGCTATCAGGATGTTTGAGGAAATGGGGGAAAGTTACAAGGTCGAGCTTCTGAATGAGCTTGCAGATGAGACAGTGACAATATACGAAGAAGACGGATTTGCCGATCTGTGCAGGGGCCCCCATCTCTCTTCGACCGGAAAGATCGCCGCGGTAAAGCTGCTGAGTGTTGCCGGCGCTTACTGGCGGGGCGACGAGAAGAACAAGATGCTTCAGCGCATCTACGGTACTTCATTCAATAACAGCAAAGATCTGAAAAAGTATCTTGATTTTCTCGAAGAAGTCAAAAAGAGAGACCACAGGCGCCTCGGGAAAGAGCTGGACCTTTTCAGCATAAACGATGAAATCGGCTCCGGCCTTGTTTTATGGCATCCAAACGGCGCGATCATCAGAAAGACGATCGAGGATTTCTGGAGAAACGAACATCAGAAGGCTGACTATAAATTGCTCTACACCCCGCATATCGCAAAGCTTGAACTCTGGAAGCGGAGCGGACACCTCGATTTCTACAGCGAAAATATGTATTCCCCTATGGAGGTGGAGGGGGTAGACTATGAATTGAAGCCGATGAATTGTCCTTTTCATCTGAGCGTTTTCAAAAGCAGTCTCAGGAGTTACCGTAACCTGCCGATACGGTATGCCGAACTGGGGACGGTCTACAGATTCGAGCGCTCGGGGGTCCTTCACGGTCTGCTGCGCGTCAGGGGCTTTACCCAGGATGACGCGCATATATTCTGCCGCGAGGACCAGATCGAAGAGGAGATACTGAGGGTGCTTGATTTTACCCTTTTCATGCTGAGGACCTTCGGGTTTGATAGTTATGATATCTATCTTTCGACAAGGCCTGACAAGTATGTCGGGAGCCCGGAGAACTGGGAAAGATCCACGAACGCGCTCAAAATGGCGCTCGAGGCAAAGGGTCTGAACTTTATGGTCGATCCCGGAGAAGGCGTTTTCTACGGGCCCAAGATCGACATCAAGGTCAAGGATTCGCTCGGAAGACCATGGCAGTGCAGCACGATACAGGTGGATTTTAATAATCCGGAGAGATTTGATATAACCTACAGAGGGGCTGACGGCAGGGAGCACCGGCCTATCATGATACACCGGGCCTTAATGGGTTCCCTTGAACGCTTCTTCGGTATCCTGATAGAAAACTATGTCGGGGCCTTTCCGCTCTGGCTGTCGCCGGTCCAGATATCGGTACTGACAATAGCAGAGAGGCATGATGAATATGCCGGAAAAATAGTAGCTGAACTCAGCCGCAACGGCATTCGGGCAGAACTGGATACAGACAATGAAAAAATCGGGAATAAGGTCAGAAAGAGCAGTGTTAGGAAAATCCCGTATTCGGTTATAATAGGCGATAAAGAAGTCGCCGAAGGAAAGGCAGCGGTGAGAAGGCGTAATGGGGAAAATATAGGCCCTTTTACATTGGATGAATTGATATCTTTTCTTTGTGAAGAGATAAACTCCAGGAGGTGAAAACATAAGCGGCAAAGACGTTGGCAAGGGTATAAGAATCAACGAACACATCAGGGCAAGGGAGATACGGGTTATCGATGATGACGGACAGCAGCTTGGTGTAATGGCTGTCAGGGATGCCCTTAAAGTCGCCGAAGAACGGGAGCTGGATCTGGTAGAAGTTTCCCCTACCGCTGTTCCTCCGGTATGCAAAATACTTGATTTCGGGAAGTACAAATATCAACTGAACAAGAAGCATACGCAGAAAAAAACGGCTGATATTAAAGAGGTCAAGGTGAGGCCGCAGGTAGGCGAGCATGATCTTGAACTTAAAATACGGAATATCAACCGGTTTATCGAGGAAGGGGACAAGGCCAAGATTGTGATGTATTTCAGGGGAAGGGAAATTATAAGGCCTGAACTGGGCATGAAAGTATTCGACAGGATATCCCAGCGGCTGGCAGGCAAGTTCCAGATAGAACAGCAGCCGAAGCTGGAGGGAAATCATATAACAATGGTTGTTGCTCCTAAAGCCTAGTTCTTTAATCGTGACAAATATTTATTTTTAGGTTATAATTATAACCTTATTTTAATAGAGAAACAGGAGATGCTTGTTGTCTTCCTGTTTTGTTTTGTGCAGAATCATGAATTCGAGGAGGAGAGATGCCGAAGATAAAGACGCACAGAGGGGCTGCCAAAAGGTTTAAGCTGACCGCTTCAGGGAAGATTAAAAGGAGAAAGGGCTACAAGAGCCATCTTCTCACCGGCAAGTCCGCGAAGAGAACCAGAGGATTGAGAACAGCCGTACTGGTTGCTGACAGCGATCAGAAAAACATTAAATCGCTTTTACCATATTTATAAAAATTCATTAAAGCAGATAACTGAATCAAGGGACAAGATGAATTGAGTATTTAACGATGTTTGTGCTGTTCCCTGTATTTTTATTGAGGAGGAAGAAATGCCTAGGGCAAAAGGTGGTTTTAAAACAAGAAGAAGAAGAAAGAAAGTCCTTGAAAGGGCAAAAGGATATTACGGCGCCAAAAGCCGTCTTTTTAGAGTTGCTACAGAGACGGTAGATAAGGCCCTTCAGTATGCGTACCGTGACAGAAAGGCGAAAAAACGTGAATTCAGGGCGCTGTGGATTACCAGGATAAGCGCTGCCGTACGGGCCACCGGTATGAATTACAGCCAGTTTATGTGCGGCCTGAAAAAAGCAAATATCTCACTCGACAGAAAGGCACTTGCCGAGCTTGCGTACAGTGATCCCAAGGCTTTCAGCCAGATAGCAGAGACGGTAAAATCACAATTAGCTGCATAAGACAATTGTGGGTGACCTGCATTCTTTAAAGAAAGCATTTCTGGACGAAATCGCAGCTGTTACAGATCTCGCCGGACTTCAACAGATTAAATCAAGGTATACCGGAAAAAAAGGGCTTCTAACAGAAAAGTTAAAAGCCCTTTCTTCTCTTGCGGCCGAGGAAAGACGCAATTACGGGAAGCTGGTAAATGAGATCAAGGATTTTATTGAAGGTACGGTAAAAGAGAAAGAACTTGCCTTCAGGGAAATAGAGAAGGAAAGACGCCTCCTTACGGAAAAGATCGATATAACGCTTCCCGGAAAACCCTTTTCCTTCGGCAGACAACATCCGATAAATCAGGTCCTTTCAGAGATAAAGGATATCTTCGTTTCCATGGGTTTTGGCATTGAGGAAGGCCCTGAGGTTGAACTTGATTATTATAACTTTGAGGCTTTGAACCTGCCGAAAGACCACCCCGCCAGAGACATGCAGGATACTTTTTATGTCAGTGATGACGTGGTCCTCAGGACGCATACTTCACCGGTGCAGGTGAGGGTGATGGAGAAGAAGAGCCCGCCGCTGAAAATCATAGCGCCCGGAAAAGTCTATCGGTGTGATTCCGACGTATCGCATACCGCGATGTTTCATCAGGTTGAGGGGCTCATGGTTGATACGGATGTGTCCTTTAGTGACTTGAAGGGTCTGCTTGAACTGTTTATCCACAGTTTTTTTGGCAAAGATACGCCGGTGAGGTTCAGACCGAGCTATTTCCCCTTCACTGAACCGAGCGCCGAGGTGGATATCGGATGCATCTTCTGCTCGGGCAAGGGCTGCAGGGTCTGCAAGACCACCGGATGGCTTGAAGTCATGGGATGCGGCATGGTGAACCCCAGGGTGTTTGAAATGTCCGGCTACCAACCGGATGAATATACCGGCTTTGCCTTTGGAATGGGTGTCGAGAGAATGACCATGCTGAAATATTCGATAGACGATATCCGGCTTTTCTACGAAAATGATCTGAGATTTCTAAAACAATTCTGAAAAAATCAGGGACAGGACAATGCGAATTTCGTTCGAATGGATAAAGGATTTTGTTGATGTAGCGGCCTCGCCGGAAGATACCGCCCACCGCCTGACGATGGCCGGCCTCGAGATAGAGGGCATGGAGAGTGTTGAAGGCGATATGGTGATGGAAGTCAATGTCACGCCGAACAGACCGGATTGTCTCAATATCCTCGGTATCGCGAGGGAAGTTGCCGCTGTCTTTGGCCTGCCGCTGAAAAAGCCTCAGGCCTGTATCGAAGGCCCTCAGGAGAAGGGTGATATCAGGGTTGAGATAGACGCGCCTGATCTCTGTGGCCGTTATGCCGGCAGAATGATAAAGGGGATCACAGTCGGAGAATCGCCTGACTGGATGCAAAAGAGGCTCGAAAAATGCGGCATCAGGGCGATCAATAGTGTTGTCGATGTAACCAATTATATCCTCCTTGAACTTGGACATCCGCTGCATGCCTTTGACGCGGACAGGCTCGAAGGCAGAGTAATCAGGGTAGCAAAAGCAGGAACGAACAGATCCATTACAACGCTTGACGGCGTTGAGAGAAGGTTGCCTGAAGATACCCTGATGATATGGGACGGTAAGGAACCCGTTGCGATAGCCGGAATCATGGGAGGCGAGGGGTCGGCTGTTGACGCTGCAACCAGGAATATTTTTCTCGAGAGCGCTTATTTTGATCCGTCCTCCATCAGGCGTTCATCCAAAATGCTCGGACTGAAGAGTGAATCTTCCTACCGGTTTGAACGCGGGACTGACAGGGAGTTTCTTGAGACAGCTTTAAGCAGGGCTGCTATCCTTATACAGGAGATCGCCGGCGGGACGATTCATAAAATAGTGGACGTGTATCCGGAGAAGTATGCCCCTGTGACTATTGAAGTCACGTATCGCAAAGTGAATTCCCTTCTCGGTACAAACATAGATAAAGAAGAGATGCTGAGAATTCTCGAAATGATAGAGATTAAAACCCGGGACAAGGGCGATTCATTCACTGCCTCACCGCCTGCGTTCAGGGGAGATATAAAGGAACCTATCGATATTGTTGAAGAAATCGCCAGATGTTATGGATACGACAAGGTACCCGTCAGGGTACCGAAAACGCCTCTGGCGGACGGAATACTGAACAAAAAAGAGAGAAAGCTCGAAGCGCTCAAGGAGGCGGTCAGGAAATCCGGTTTTAACGAGGTGATCAATTATAGTTTCATGAATCCCGACGACCTGGATATGCTCTCTATCCCTGAAGGCGATAAGAGAAGGAAGTATGTCACTTTAAAGAATCCCTTGAGACAGGAAGATTCTCTTATGAGGACCACATTGATTCCGTCTCTCATAAACAACTTTCTCTATAATCTTGCGCGCGGGACAGGGGAAATATCCCTGTATGAACTGTCGCGTGTGTTTTTGGATGAGGGCGGTCCGCTTCCGGGCGAGGAGTTGAGACTGGGCGGAATATATTTCCGGGAAAATACCTCTGCCGTCTGGCATGAACAGATACCATCATTTTTCGTCGTAAAAGGAGTGCTCCAGGCGCTTTTCGCGGAGATGAAGGCCGGAGAATATTCCATGGTCCCTTCGGATGAGGTTTTTCTCCATCATGGGAAATCAGCGGATATTCTTTTCAAAGGCCGGAAGGCAGGATTCATCGGAGAAGTCAGTCCCCATATCATCGAGCGGTTAAACCTGAAAATAAAGAAACCGGAGATCGTTGTTTTTGAGCTTTCCCTTGACCTTCTGCTTTCCATGGTGCAGGAGAAGACCGTTTATGCGCAGATCCCAAAATATCCTTCGATAGAGCGCGATATCGCACTGGTTGTGGATGACCGCCTGACAGCTGGGGAAATCCTGAATTTGCTGAGAGGATATGCATCGCCGGTGATAGAAAGCATCGAACTCTTCGACTACTACAAGGGGAAGAATATCCCGCCGGACAAGAAGAGCCTCGGCTTCAGAATTGTCTACAGGAGTAAAGACAGGACCTTGACCGATAACGAGGTTGAGGCTGTACACGGGGCGCTGGTTGAATACATCCTGAAGAAAACCTCCGGCGAGTTAAGGGGATAATCCAGGTCAGCTTTTTATTTTGTATCCGGCCCTGACAACCGCATTCTCAATATCCGTCTGCTGAATTTTTGACTCATCGAAGGTTACGTTAGCAGTGCCTATCTCAACCGACAGATCTGAAATGCCCGCGAGCCCTTCAATGGCACGTTTTACTCTCATCACACAGTGCTGACAGGACATCCCGTCAATATGTATTGTTGCTTTCGTCATCAGGTTCTCCTTGATAGATTGATATATATAAAATCAATTAGTTATTATGTTAATAAGTTTTTAACGAAAAAACAACAGACCATATGAAAAAGAAGATCATAGCGTATCTTTCGCTGCTTTTAGCTTTTTTTAGCATCGGCTCTCTCATATCAATACTCTATATAACTTTTACCACATCTGAACTGAAAAAAATCATCACTTTGCATGGCGTAGAGATTTTAAGGCAGGACCTTGTCATAAAAATACAGAATGTAGAGCAGGACCTCCTGACTGTTCATACAGAATTAAGCAGCAGGCTTGACGCGATTGTCCTTAATGTCAATGACCTGGACAGAGCGATTAATAATTGCAAAAGATGCCATCACTCGCCGTTGATAAACCGGAAGCTTGACGGGGTCCAGACCCAGACTGAAAGGTTCAAAACATCCCTCAGCTATTATATTACCGCTGCAGCAAATGAAGAGCGCATCCGTTCACTGAAGCTGGAGGCGTACAACATCGGCCATGAATTACTGGAGATGACGACAGATATGGCTTTTATTGCCAACAAGAAACTGCAGGAGAGGACCCAAAAGGTCATTGAAGATGTGCGAAGTGTTGAACAGATTCTTGTTGTGACCCTTGTGATGACTTTTTTGATCGGATTATGGATATCGTTTCATCTCACACGGAACATTGTTAACCCTGTACGGCAGTTGATTGGCCTCTCGCGGAAAATAGCCTCAGGAGACCTCGGTTCCACCACAACCTATACAGACTCTACCGAATTCGGAGAACTTGCTGCTTCTTTTAATGACATGAGTCTGTCGCTTAAGGAAAGCAATGAAAAGGTCGTCAAGAACCTTCACCGCTTGTCAGGTCTCTACCACGTGACCCTTCCGCTTCATTCTGTTTCAGACATGGATGAAATAATCAGAGAGGTGTCTTTTGGAGTCGCTGAATTTTTATCAGTTGAACAGTGCGGCCTTCTGCTTTTGGATGAAACGACAGGGTATTTTGAGCATGCATATCCCGCGGTTGGCCTTGATGAGGCAAGGACTGGGTCATTGAGAATTTCCCGGAATGAGGTTTCACGTCTGTACTACCTGAACTATGGGAAGCCTCTGATGATGAATAATCTGAAGACTGAAAATCTGCCGGAAGGCATACAGGGGAAGGGCAGTTGGGCCGCGCGCAATATGCTTCTGGGATGGGTGCGGAAAAAGGGAGAGTTAATCGGGGTCATCAGGCTTGCGAATAAAAGAGAGGGCGAGTTTGATGAGGAGACGAGCGGATTGTTGGGGATAATCTCGAATAACGTTTCCGTCGCGATCGAAAACGCAAGGCTTTATGAGGACCTGCGGCTGCAGATGCGGGAATTGAAGGAAACCCAGGAACAGTTGCTCCAGGCTGCCAAACTCGCGGCGATAGGCGAACTTGCTTCAAATGTCGCCCATGAGATCAATAATCCGCTCACCAGTATTCTTGGATATGCTGAGCTGATAAAAGAAGAAAGCAATGTCG
>Ga0105107_10002954_pt1 | contig 11246 bp, 6 predicted proteins | sample PPLLaktember2015_6_FD_79335 | JGI IMG/M metagenome (GOLD analysis project Ga0105107, IMG submission 79335) | Freshwater sediment microbial communities from Prairie Pothole Lake near Jamestown, North Dakota, USA - PPLs Lake P8 Core (1) Depth... | ecosystem: Environmental > Aquatic > Freshwater >... | reverse complement strand
TATATAATGTCACAGCAGTTTATGATGGAAGCGATATTGAAGTTTACTTAAACGGGGAGCTCGATGCATTCTCAAACTTCAGCGGAAATATCCTTACAACCGATATTGATTTAATTTTCGGACGGCATCTGCCGGGAGATAATACATACAGCTTTAAGGGTATTCTCGACGACATTCGTATATACAATTATGCTTTGCCGTATGATCAAATTCAGGATCTATATGATATCAATACCGGCGTAAATAGAGAAGAGATCTCTGGGATTCAATCTGAAAATATTTTATATCAAAATTATCCGAATCCTTTCAACAGCGAATCGGTAATAAGATTCTATTTAAATAAAGCTATGAATGTCTCTATTAATATTTACGATATTCTCGGCAGGAAAATCAGGTGCTTGTTGAAAAAAGAATATAATCCAGGATATCATTCGTTAAGATGGAATTCATTAAATGAATACGGCAGGCAAGTTTCGTCCGGTATCTACTTTTACGAACTAAAAGCAAGGGATTTTTCAATTAGGAAAAAACTTGTTTTGATAAGATAGCCTTTATAATATCACTGAAATAAATAATCATCATACCTATATTTAGGGACTGAATAAAACGGAAAGGAATAAGATGATTATGAAAGAGATACCTCAAAAAATAGCTTTTTTAGGAGATTACCTTCCGCGTAAATGCGGGATAGCTACTTTTACATCAGATATTTATGCAATTATATCTTCGCAATTTCCTAAGAGCGATTGCTTTATTGTTTCGGTAAATGATATTAAGGAAGGCTATGATTATCCTAAGGAAGTAAGATTTGAAATTGAAGAACAAAAACTTGTATCGTATCAGCGGGCCGCGGATTTCCTGAATTTTAATAATACTGAAATTGTATCGCTTCAGCATGAATTCGGAATTTATGGGGGACAATCTGGCAGTCATATACTGGCACTCTTAAGGGATCTTCACATCCCCATTGTTACTACGCTTCATACAATATTAGAAAAGCCGAATCCGGAACAATTCCGGGTAATGAAGGAAATAATAAAGCTTTCCGGGCGGCTTATTTCTATGACCGAAAAAGGGAAAGAATTTCTTATTGAAATTTATAAAGCCCCTTTAGAAAAAATTGATATAATTCCTCACGGAATTCCTGATATGCCTTTTGTAGATCCTAATTTTTATAAGGATCAATTTGGTGTTGAGGGAAAACAGGTGCTTTTAACTTTTGGACTTCTCTCCCCGCAAAAAGGTATTGAAAATGTTTTAAAAGCATTACCCGATGTACTTAAAGAATTTCCCAATGTAGTTTATATTATACTCGGCGCTACTCATCCTAACCTTATTAAAGAACAGGGCGAAACCTACAGGATGAGCCTTGAACGCGTGGCTGCTGATCTTGGAATAAAAAAGAATGTTATTTTTTATAACCGCTTTGTAGATATTGAAGAGCTGAAAGCTTTTATCGGCTCAGCAGATATTTATATTACACCTTACATGAACAAGTCACAAATAACATCGGGAACATTAGCATATGCATTCGGAAACGGCAAGGCAGTCATATCAACACCATATTGGCATGCGGAAGAGCTTCTTAATGATGGAAGAGGAGTGTTGGTCCCTTTTGGAGATTCAGGTGCAATAGCAAGTGAATTAATAAATCTGTTCAAAGATGAAAACAACCGCCATTCAATGAGAAAGAAAGCATATTTGCTCGGGCGCAGCATGGTATGGAGCGAAATAGCACACCGTTATATGGAATCTTTTCAAAAGGCAAGGCTACCCAAAATTGAAAAATATCCACGGATATTTGCTGTTAAAACTCTGGAGGAAAAAAGGGCAGAACTTCCTGAAATAAAATTGGACCATCTGATCCGGATGACTGATTCAGCCGGCCTGCTTCATCATGCAATAGGCTCCATTCCAAATTATAATGAAGGGTACTGCACCGATGATAATGCGCGTGCTCTTATACTTATAGTGCTTTTAGAAGAAGTTTATTCGGATACAATAAAAATTCAGGAACTTTCCGGCCGTTATTCTGCTTTTGTTAATTATGCCTTTAACCGTGAGAAGAAGCTGTTCAGAAATTTTATGAGCTATGACAGAAAATGGGTTGAAAGTGTTGGTTCTGATGATTGTCAGGGGCGTTCAATTTGGTCACTTGGAACCTGCGCCGGCAGATCCAAAAATCCTAATTTTCATATGTGGGGAACTCAATTATTTAACCAGATTATCCCCGCTGCAGCCGGATTATCATCACCGCGCGCATGGGCTTTTTCTTTACTTGGCATAAATGAATATTTTAAAAGAATGAGCGGAGATACAATTGCAAGTCAAATGAGAGATGAACTTACCTCCCGTCTTATTCATCTTTATGATTGCGTTGCTAAAGAAGAGTGGATGTGGTGCGAAGACATTTTATCATATGATAACGGAGTGATTCCAAGGGCTTTAATTGTCAGCGGGCAATGGACCGGGAACAGCAAAGCCATGGATATAGGCTTGAAATCTTTAAGATGGCTTCTGAAAGTTCAAACTTCGGAGGGAGGATATTTCAGACCTATTGGATCTAACGGATTCTATATGAAAACAGGAACCCGTGCAAAATTTGATCAGCAGCCGATTGAAGCTTACTCAATGCTGTCGGCCTGCCTTGAGGCTTCAAGAGCAACTGACGATAAGCACTGGCTTGAATCGGCAAAAATGATTTTTGAATGGTTCTTAGGCAGAAACGATCTCGGCATTCCGCTTTACAACACTCAAACCTGCGGCTGCCATGATGCTCTTCATGTTGATAGGCTCAATCAAAATCAGGGCGGTGAATCAACGCTTGCTTTTCTATTATCCCTGGCTGAAATGCATATAATGGAAAATTCTTTCAGGTCGTTCGAAAGGCTGAAAGATTTAAAGTATCAGGAAAGTATTGAAAAACAAATTATTGAAATAAATGAAAGCAATTAGAACAAGAATAGTTATTAAACCTGATTATAAAAGGGTTCTTTACAGACCCTTCAAAATCCTTTCTGAAGAAAGAATCATTAAAATTATCGGAAGAATTATGACTCTTTCTGAAAAGGATGTTAAAAAAGAGCTTAGGCAGGTCATGACAGAATACGAAGAACGGCACCAAAGGCTGCGAAATTTTTTTAATAACAGGTTTGAACAGATGAAGAAATACTTATTAACGGATATGGTTCTAAGTGATGACAGGAAATTATTAATCGGAGCTTATTTTACACAGGAATATTCTTTGGAATCTGCTGCACTCTTTAATCCTTCAATAGTATGGCATCCGGATCAATCGAACCTCCCGGAAGGAAGCAGGCGTTTTATTTTAAGCTTGCGGGCCACCGGTGAAGGGCATATTTCCTCAATCACTTTCAGAACAGGCATAATTGACAGGGAAAACAAAATAACTATTCAAACCCCTACCCGTTACGTCACTGTATCAGAGTTCATAACAAATCCGGTCTATGAAAAAGTACTTTTTGAACGAAAGCTTGTTGAACTAGATTTACTGAATGACTTTGCAAAAAAAGTTTTAAGCAATCTGGAAGACTTTTTTACAATTAACGATCTTGAGGAATGTATAAAAGTTTTAATGCGTCCTTATAGAAATAAAGGGGGAGATATTGATTTAGCTGCAAAAGCAATTTTATCGCTTGCACTTTCAAACTACGAAATTCAGTATAATAGTGATCAAAGACTTTCAGAAAGAATAATTTTTCCTCATTCACCTTCAGAAATTAATGGAATTGAGGATGCCCGTTTCGTTGAGTTTACCGATGAAAACGGTGAGAGAATTTACTACGCTACTTATACTGCATATGACGGCAAGATTGTTTTTCCCCAAATTCTTGAAACTAAAAATTTCCTTCATTTTAAAATAAGCACCTTAAATGGGCCTGAAGTGAAGAATAAAGGGATGGCGCTTTTTCCCAGGAAAATTAATGGGCATTATGCAATGATTTCACGCCAGGACAATGAAAACATATTTTTAATGTATTCTGATCATTTGCATTTCTGGTATACAAAGCAGTTAATTTTAAAGCCTACATATTCATGGGAATTTATTCAGATCGGCAACTGCGGCTCACCGATTGAGACAGAAGCAGGCTGGCTGGTATTAAGCCATGGCGTTGGGGCGATGCGGGAATATTCTATCGGAGCATTTTTATTGGATAAAGATGATCCCTCAAAAGTCATCGGACGGCTGGAAGAACCGCTGTTGACTGCAAATGAAAATGAAAGGGAAGGCTATGTTCCCAATGTTGTATACAGCTGCGGCGGTACTATACACGGAGGGGAGCTGATAATACCATATGCAATGTCCGATTATGCAAGCAGTTTTGCCAAAGTAAATTTAAATGATCTTTTAACGGAATTAATATCAGTAAAAAGCAGGGTTTAATAGCAGATGGTTTTATCACAGTTTGTAGTCTGACCTTTTAAATAATTTCCAGATTTTAAAAATTCAAAAGAGTTTTTTAATTCCGATTGTTATGTAGAGAATAAAAAATAAAAAACATTGGGTTCCTTTAATTCAATTAAAAAGAATCAAATTTTTTCAAATATTTTGAAACGTAAGAATTTACATGGAACTCCTACGGAGTTCTTTCTTCAGATTTCGTTTTTCTGCAAACATGTGACTCCTAGCGGAGTTACGGAGAGAAATAGTACTTCCTCAATATTAATTTAACTGAAAAAATAATGTTGAAACTTAAACTAATTTTAATTCTTCTTTTCTATTTTAGTGATCCGGTTTTTAACCAGGGGCAAATTGAAAGAAAAGATATCGAAATTTCTTTCGAAGGGGATGCCCAAATTGAAGTCGGCAGCCATTATCTTGGAACAGAATTCCATCACAGTTTTCCGTTACCGCAAAGAATCAGTTTTTACTATCCCGCTGCAAACAGTATTGATCTGAGCACCGATTACTGGAAAAGAGATTCGACATTCATAATGTCGGTTGGATTAAAGGAAGGAAATAATATTGAATGGCTTGGAAGGGAACCGTTTCAATTTAAACTTACACCATATTCAGTTAATTTCACCAAAATAGACTCCGCAAAGCATATAAATCTCTCTTACGAGTACTGCAGAAGTAAGCCTGCAATGGTTTTAACAATTGAGATTAGAAATCTTTCAAAAAATTCAAAAGAATATCTTTTATTTACAAGCTTGGAAACTTCTCTAAAAACATCTCACTCATACAAATTAAAAAACGAAGCCTGGACTGAATATGATACGGCATCAAAAACTTTATTTACAAACTTTGATGATCCGGAAACACGGCACGCTTCAGTTTTTGTTTCAAATGCCGGCAAAGAACCGTTAAGCTACAGCGGAAAAAGCAAATTGAAAAGTATTAATGGTGATTTTGATTTCAGTTTAGACAACGAAGTAATTCCTGAAACCGAGAAAAATATTCCTGCGGCAGGATTTATTTATAAAAAAACTTTAGGACCTAACGAAAAGCTGAAAGTTATCAAAATAATCGGTTCCTGCAGAAAAGAGGAAAATAAAAGTCTGGTAAAATATCTTACTGAAAACTATCAGCAAGAAATTATTGATCATGAAGTATATGTTTTGAGGGAAATAAATAAAAACAATTTCACCACAGGGGATTCAATCATTGATAAATCAATTGCCTGGGCGAAAGCTGTACTTGCAGTTAATCAGCATTATATCGACGGAACGGTTCAGCCGATGCCGTGTCCGGCAGAATATAATTTTTATTTTACGCATGATGTTCTTCTTACGGATTTAGCCGTTGTCAATTTGGATCTTAATAGAGTAAAAAAAGATCTTTCATTTATTATTGGTCATGCAGACAGTAATAAAATAATTCCGCACGCGTATTACTGGAAAGACTCATCCTACAGGACTGAATATGCTACTCCAGATAATTGGAATCATTTCTGGTTTGTTATTCTTTCTGCAAGCTATTTAAGACATTCAACTGATACTGTATTTTTAGAAAAGTTATATCCTTTCATAGAAAAAAGTATTGAGCAAACCTTGCAAAATGAAAAGGACGGACTTATGTGGGCTTACAGGCCTGATTGGTGGGATATAGGAAAGAATTACGGTCCACGGTCTTATATGACAATTTTGGCAGTAAAAGCTCTTAACGATTATTTATATATCAGTGAAACTTTGAACGAGAATAAATCTGCTCTGAAAAAATATAAATCCCTTGCGGATAGAATGAAGAAAAACCTGAACGAAAAACTATGGAGCAGCGAAAAAAAGTTTTTAATGAATTATTTCGGAGATGGTTCGGAAGATTCTCATTACTACATGGGGTCATTGCTTGCAGTTTATTTTGATCTACTCGACAGCCTGAAAGCAAGACAACAAATGACTGCTGCAGAAAAATTTTTATTCGATGAAAAAATTGGAATCTATACCGTTTACCCGATGGATTTTCATGAACTGATTAAATTCTGGAACTTTGCCGGGAATGAAGCGGGAGATAAATTTAAATATATAAACGGCGGAATATGGCCGCATGCTAATGCCTGGTTCATCTTATCGTTATTAAAAACTGGAGAAAAAGAAAAAGCAGTAAAATATTTAAAAAAGTGGATGACAATTGACGGAATAATAGATAGTCCGAACGGTCAGCCTGCCATGTATGAGTACAGAAACAGTAACTTTAATAATTCTAAAGAATACGGAAAAATTGATAAACCGCAGTTTATGTGGGCGGCAGGATGGTATTTATACTGCGTGTATGAAATTTATGGAAAGCCGGAAGCAGAAAAGTAATCTTTAAAAACTCAGCTTTAGTTTTAAAATCAGCATTTTATTATTTCCTCAATTGATCTAATAAAACCGCCAGTAAAATTACCACACCTACTATCACCTGCTGAACATACGAACCGACATTTATTAAATTTAATCCATTCCGCAGAACCGCAATCAGCATAGATCCGATGAATGTGCCGATAATTGTACCTCTTCCGCCAAATAAACTTGTACCGCCTACAACCACTGCGGCAATTACATCAAGCTCATACATTAATCCGGCATTGGGCTGTCCGGAATTCATTCTTGAGGCCAGGAGTATTCCGCTTATTGCAGAAAGAACTCCGGAAATAATATAAACTGAAATTATTATTTGATTCGTCTTTATTCCTGCCAAACGCGCAGCTTCGAGATTTCCCCCGACCGCATAAACATACCTCCCGAATTTAGTCTTTGTTAAAACTATGTGCGCGGAAATAAAAACAAAAAACATTATAACTGTAGGAATTGGAATCCCTAAAATCCTGTCTCCGCCCAAAGCGCTGAATGCATCAGGCAAGCCCCAAACAGGTCTACCTTCAGTGTAGACGAAAGCGGCGCCGCGCCAGATAGTCATTAAAGCAAGTGTAACAATAAACGGAGTAATTTTGAATTTGGTTATAAATATGCCTGCCGCGGTCCCGGATGCAGCTCCGAATATTAATCCCCCGAGTAGTGCAATTATAAAAACAATACCTGCGGATGCATCAATTTTCAGAAGACTTGTTGCGATAACTCCGGATAAAGCCACAAGTGAACCGACGGAGAGATCGATCCCGGCAGTTAGGATTACAAAGGTCATTCCGGCAGCAATTATTGCGGTAATCGATGCCTGAAGCGATACATTTAAAAGATTATCCGCGGTTAAAAAATAAGGAGACAGCCTGGAGAAAATAATTACTTCAACTATAAAAACTGCAATAAGGCTGAAGTCGCTTATAAGATTGTATATTTTTGTTTTTCTGGTGAACTGGTTTGAAATGAGATTTTTTTCCGTCATGTTTTTTCAAAATATTAATTCTTAATAACAATTATTTTTCTTCTAAAAATTTTGTTGCCAGCGTCAGTATTTTTTCCTGATTGAATTCAGTTCTGTCAAGAATTCCGGTTATTCTTCCATCGCACATTACTGCAATTCTGTCGGAAATTCCAATCAACTCCGGAAGGTCGGAAGAAATAACAATTATGCCCGCACTCTCGTCTGCAAGCTTATTTATGAGATTGTAAATTTCATACTTTACTCCGATATCAATACCTGCTGTTGGCTCATCAAAGATTAATACCTGCGAATCTGAAAAGAGCCAGCGGGCGAGAACAACTTTCTGCCTGTTCCCTCCGCTTAATGCTTCAACTTTCGTTTCAACGGAAGGTGCTTTAATTTTAAGCTGATTGAAAAAATTTAAGGAAGCATCAGCCTCTTTTTTCTTATCAATAAAAATTCCGGAAAGAAGACTCTTAAGATTTGAAATGGTAATATTCTTTCGAATGTTCAGCTCCATAAAAAGTCCGTAGCGGTTACGGTCTTCAGTCAGAAGTGCAATTCCGGAATCAATTGCATTCCGGGGGGAGCGGATGATTAATTCTTTACCGTTTAAAAATAATTTTCCGTTTTCTTTTTTGTCGGCTCCAAAAATAATTCTGACTAATTCGCTTCTTCCGGAACCTATAAGTCCGGCCAGACCAAGTATTTCGCCTTTATACAGTTCAAGATTAATATTTTTTAAGATTCCTCCTTCGACATTCTGCAATTTTAGAATCTCTTCTCCTCTTTCAGATGAATGCCTTGGAAATTCTTCAGCCAGTTCTCTTCCAACCATCAGCTGAATTAATTTTTTTGAATCCACATCATTTAAATTAAAAGTGCCTGCAGATTTTCCATCCCTCAACACCGTTACACGGTCTCCGATTTGAAATATTTCTTCAAGCCTGTGAGAGATGTAGATTATTCCTGTCCCTTTTTCTTTTAGTTTTCTAATAGTTGAAAAAAGATTCTCGGTTTCCTGGTTCGTTAAAGGAGCAGTAGGCTCATCCATGGCAAGAATTTTAACATTGCGGCGGAGTGCTTTTGCTATTTCCACAAATTGTTTTTGAGCAATACTTAGCTTGTCTACAGGTATGTCCGTATTTATCTTTTCCCCGAGCTGTTCAAGAGTAAGTTTTGCCTGCTCATTCATCTTTTTCTTGTCGAGAAAGAAAAATTCTTTGGAAATTTCATTTCCCAGAAAAATGTTATCTGCAGCAGTTAGTTCCTGGACCAGCTTAAAATCCTGGTAGATTAACCCGATGCCCAGCATTTGAGAATCGGCCGGATTATTAATTTCCGCTTCTTTGTCATTAATAATTACTCTGCCGCCATCTTTTTTAATCGCTCCGGAGAGGATTTTCATCAGTGTGGATTTGCCTGCACCGTTTTCCCCAACAAGGCAATGGACTTCACCTTCAGTCAAATCGAAAGATACATTGTCCAGTGCAAGAACACCGGGATAATGCTTGGAAATATTTTCCATCCGGAGAAGGCTGTTCATTTAAAAATCATCAGGTAAGTTATATTAAATATTCTTAATCGTAATCTTAATCCTTTTTAGGAGAAGGAGAAAGTCGCCGAAGGCGAACCTCGCCAAAGGCGGGAATAAGAGAAAGATAAAGAGAAAAAATTTAGTTTGTTTTATTCTTCAAATCTTCCTTATCAACTATTCCTACTTCCACAGGAATAGAAGCGGGAACAGTTTTTCCATCAAAATGATCTTTAATTGCCTTAATAGTACTTTCCCCGATCTTTTTGGGATATTGAATTACATCTGCTTTTAAAGGGGAATCACCCAATATTGCATCTACGGCGGGAGGCGTTGCATCATAACCGACTATTACAACATTTTTCCGTTTAAATTGCTGCACTGCATCAAGTGCACCTAAAGCGGAATCATCGTTTATTCCAAAAATTCCGTCAAGCTGCGGATTTGCCTGGAGAACATCTGCGGTAACCTGCAGTGCCCTGTCGCGGACACCCTGGCCGTTCACATCGGCGGTTATTTTTATCCCGGGATATTTGGCAAGTTCATCTTTAAAACCCTGCACCCGGTCGATAACAGATGTAATTGCCGGCTGATTAATTATTGCAATTTTTCCTTTGCCGTTTAATCGTTTCGCCAGATATTCCGCAGCCTTTCTTCCTCCTTCAACATTGTTTGAAGCAATATGGGAGACTACTTTTCCTTCCTGTGCTGCAATATCGGCAGTGAATACAGGTATTCCGGCATTGTTTGCTTCTTTTATTCCTAGTCCAATCCCTTTTGAATCGACAGGGCAAACAATTATCGCATCAACTTTTCTTGAGATGAAATCTTCAATCTGCCCGATTTGTTTTCCTAAATCCCAGTCTGCTGAGGTAATTATAAGTTCGTAATTATTTTTCTTTGATTCTTCATTCAGCCCTTCCTCCAAGTCCCTATAAAATATATGCTGGCGTGCAAGCAGAGTTACACCAATACTTTTATTCTTCTTTTTACTTTCGTTTCTTTCACCGCAGGAAAGAAAAATAACCAAGCATATAATGAATAGCATAGCTGCTGTGGATTTAATTAGATTCATAACTTCATCCTTTTAGATAATCAGTATTAATGCGCATAAATGAATTAAGTATAAAATTTTAAAAAAATTTTTGACGGATTCCCTCAAAAACTTAAATAAACAAAGCATAAAAAGCTAAAGTGATCTGCCTCAAATTTATTGAGTTAAAGTATATGAAGATTTTGATGCTCCATATTCCTGCATATTAAATATCTTAAAAACAATCAGCAATTTATTAAAATAAACATCAACGGGTAATTTTATTAAGATTTTAACTTTGTGTTATGAATATCCGCCCATTGGGGGAGGCGGGGCAAAGGTAGTGTACGGTTTGACTCAAAGCTTGATCAAACAAGGCCACCAGGTGGATATTGTAACGATGCGTTATAAAAATTTACCTCTAGTTGAACAATACGGTAATCTCAGGATATTCCGGGTAAAATGCATACGGCTTAAACAGTCAATCTGCACCTGGCCTGAAATGGTTACTTACATATTTCTGGCTCTCCCGAAAATAATTAAACTTTTTAGAGAAAACAGTTATGATATAAACCATACTCATTTCATTTATCCTGATGGAATTATCGCGTATATACTTAAAAAGATTTTCGGCAAGGAGTATGTTATAACCGCTCATGGTTCCGATATTCCCGGATATAATCCTGAAAGATTCAAAATAATTCATAAGCTTTTAAAACCTCTCGGAAAAAGAATAATCGGAAGCACACAGAGGGTAGTTGTTCCAAGTAAGAATCTGGAAAATTTAATCAAAAAAATTTCTCCTAAAGTGCACTCTGTAATTATTCCCAATGGTATTAATCTAAATAAATTTTCTGCCGACGGTTACAGGCAGAGAAAAATACTGGTAGTCTCGAGGATGTTTGAAAGGAAAG
>Ga0105107_10002953_pt1 | contig 11249 bp, 7 predicted proteins | sample PPLLaktember2015_6_FD_79335 | JGI IMG/M metagenome (GOLD analysis project Ga0105107, IMG submission 79335) | Freshwater sediment microbial communities from Prairie Pothole Lake near Jamestown, North Dakota, USA - PPLs Lake P8 Core (1) Depth... | ecosystem: Environmental > Aquatic > Freshwater >... | reverse complement strand
GACTTGAGGACTTGAGGACTTGAGGACTTGAGGACTTTTCTAAAACGCTTTTTGTATATTGCACAAAAGTTCACTATCTAAATTTACCCTCTTAATTAGATACAACAATGAAAAAATACATTGCCCTAATAACGGCGTTAATAGTTCTGTTTCCTCAGTTTTTGAGCGCGCAGAAAAAAAAGGAGAATGAACCTTCAAAAACGTCTGTTTTCAAAAGCAGTACTTTTTCCGGACTTAAATGGCGCAGTATAGGACCTGCAATGGCTTCGGGCAGGATTAGTGATTTCGCGGTCAATCCATCCAATCCAAAAGAATATTATGTAGCCGTGTCGTCCGGTAATGTCTGGAAAACCACAAATAACGGGAACACCTATGAACCTGTCTTTGATAAGCAGGATGCATACTCAATCGGAGTTGTTGTTATGGATCCGGGCAATCATAATTGTGTCTGGATCGGTACAGGCGAAAATACCCACCAGCGTGCACTGGGATTTGGGAATGGTGTCTGGAAAACTTTGGATGGGGGTAAAACATGGACAAATATGGGGCTTAAGGAATCGCGGCAGATCGGCGGCATTGTTGTTCATCCCAGGAATCCTGATATCGTATTTGTTGCGGCTGAGGGATCTGTATGGGGACCGGGAGGTGAACGTGGACTTTACAAAACTACTGACGGAGGAAAGACATGGGTGAAGGTTCTCGAGATCAGTGAAAATACCGGAGTGAACAATATTGTAATGGATCCGCGTGATCCCGATCTCCTTTATGCAACTTCGGAACAGCGGAGAAGGCATATCTACTCCAAGATCGGAGGAGGCCCGGAAACGGCAGTTTACAAATCGACTGATGGCGGACAGAACTGGCGAAAACTTACAAACGGATTGCCAAAGGCAGATATGGGAGGTTCAGATATAGACATCTCACCGGCAAATCCGGATGTGGTATACCTGATAGTTGAAGCGCGCGATAATGCAGGAGGATTCTTCAGATCCACTGACAGGGGTGAATCCTGGACCAAAATGAGTTCCTATACCAGCAGCGGACAGTATTTCAATGAAATCTGCTGTGACCCGTCTGATGAACTGACTGTTTATTCACTCGAAGTGTTTACCAAAGTAACTCATGACGGAGGTAAAACATGGAATAACCTTGGAAACCAGAATCGTCATGTTGATGACCACGCCATGTGGATTGATCCGAAAGATCCGGATCATTTTCTGATTGGTGGTGACGGTGGCATTTATGAATCATATGATGACGGGAAGAATTGGCATTTTAAGCCAAATCTGCCGGTCACTCAGTTTTACCGGGTAAATGCCGATAACGATTATCCCTTCTATAATGTTTATGGAGGAACACAGGACAACAATACAATCGGAGGTCCTTCCAAAAATACATCAAGGGATGGGGTGCCAAATGATGAGTGGTATTTCCTGATAGGGGGAGACGGATTCTGGGTTGCGATTGATCCTGAAAATCCTGATCTGATCTATTGCGAATCTCAATACGGAAATATTTCACGGTTTGACAGGAAGAGCGGAGAAAGGATCAGTATAACTCCCCGTCCGCGCAAAGGCGAAGATACTTACAAATGGAACTGGAACACTCCCCTGATCATCAGCCCCCATTCAAACACAAGGCTTTATTGTGCTGCAAATAAAGTCTTCAGAAGCGATGACCGCGGGAATACATGGCAGGTTATCAGTGAAGATATAACGGCAGGGATTGACAGGAACACATGGCCTGTGATGGATCATTACTGGAGCTATGATGCTCTCGCAAAAGATGTATCGACCTCGTTGTTCGGGACAGTTGTTTCACTTGCTGAATCTCCTCTTAAGGAGGATTTGCTATATGCGGGAACCGATGACGGGGTTATCAGCATAACAGAAAATGGAGGAAAAGAATGGCGGCAGGTTAAATCTTTTCCGGGCATTCCTCAGGATACATATGTCAGTGATATAATGCCTGATAAATTTAATGAGAATATAGTATATGCAACATTTGATAATCATCAGAGGGATGATTTCAAACCATATATCCTGAAAAGCACTGACAGGGGGAATACCTGGGTATCCATTGCAAATAATATGCCTGACAGAGGGATGGTTCATACTTTTGAACAGGATTTCATTAATCCGGATCTGCTTTTTGCAGGGACTGAATTCAGTGTTTTCTGTTCCCTGAACGGAGGAAAGGAATGGATCGAGATTAAGGAGGGTCTGCCATCAATAGCAGTTAAAGATATGGTTATCCAGGAAAGGGAAAGTGACCTGGTTATTGCCACTTTCGGGAGGGGATTTTATATACTGGATGATTATTCACCTCTGAGGGAAGTGACAGAGGAGTTCCTCAACAAGACAGCTTATGTTTTCCCTGTGAAGGATGCCCTCATGTATATGCAGTCTGAAGGGAAAGATGCGCAGGGTTCGGCATATTATTTTTCAAAAAATCCGGATTACGGTGCAACGTTTACATATTATTTCAATGATTCTTTAAAAACATTGAAGGAGATGAGGCATGAGAAAGAAAATAAGTTGTTTAAAGATAAGAAGCCCATACCTCAGCCAACTGTTGAAGAACTGAGAGCAGAGGAAAATGAAGAGGCGCCATATCTTCTTTTCACAATTTATGATGAAGACGGCAACGAGGTCAGGAAACTGACAACAAAACCGGGTAAGGGTATTAACCGTATTATATGGGATTTAAGATATCCGGGAATGAATCCCGTGAAAATTACTGAAGAGAAGTACAATCCTCTGGCTGAAGGGGAAAGTTATACCCTTGCCATGCCAGGCAAATACACTGTTTCCATGTCTAAAAGCCAGAATGGAGAGTTAATCCTTCTGGTTCCGCCCAGGGAATTCCGGGCTGTCGTGCTTGAAAATACCACTCTTCCGGCAGAGGACCGAAAGGAACTTGTCGAATTCCAGAAAAAGTTCGGGGAACTCGGAAGGACAATGAGAGCAACACAGAGATCTGCTGAAGAGATTTTTGTCAGAACCCAGTATATACAGCAGACTCTGCTTCAAACACCAGGATCATCAAAAGAAATGATGCAGCAGGCTAAGGATCTGGCGCAGAGAATAAATGATATTCAGTTCAGATTCGATGGCAAAGAAGCACCTGCGAGCTGGGAAGAACTGCCTCCGGGGCCAATGCCTCTTAACAGAAGACTTAGCATAGTAGTAAGGACACATATGCAATCCACATCAGGAGTGACTCAGACACAGAAAGATAATTATGCTATTCTGATGGATGAATTTCCACCGCTTCTGGAAGATCTGAAAAAGATCAATATTGAATTAAAGTCTCTGGAAGACAATCTTGAGGAGCTTAATGCCCCATGGACACCGGGAAGGATCCCCAAATAACTTTTTTATAAATTAACATATTTATAACAGTTATTAATTAAAAAAAAAATGTAATTTTATGATTTTCAGTAGGAATTAATTTTTTCTGATATGAAAAACATACGAACAGTAATTCTGGTAGCTCTGTTTATCATTGGAGTGTTATTAAGCGCCTGCAACAGGAAACTCTGTCCGGCTTATACAAAAGCAGAAACTGAGCAATCGGCTGATAATAGTTAAAATCACTTTCTGCCTTATTTATCTGGAAATAATATTCCAGATTTGTTCCTGAAGAATTAACTGGGTTAAATTTTAAAACGGGGCATACGATTATCCGCAATGCCCCGTTTCATGTTAAGAATAGTAAAGTTGGATCGTGGTGAGTAAAATTCATAAATATCTTTCCGGAGCCTTTCTTTTTCATTTCATAGCTCTTGGCCTTTTCCCGCAAGGGGAGATCAGCGAACAGCCAAGGATATTTTACCGTAATGAAAAATCGCTTGGTATTCTGCTCAACAGCAACGGCATTGGAGTGAACGGCCGGTATGCAAGCAGGATAAATGCACGGAAAAAGACTATTTATGAACTGGATTTTGTAGGAATCAAACACTCGAAGGAATACAAGTACTCCAACCCTTATAATAGTAACAGAACATTTGTTTTTGGTAAGCTCAATAGTTTTTTTAATCTGCGTGTTGGCTATGGCAAACAAAAAGAGATGTTCAGGAAGGTCGACAGAGGAGGAATTTCGATCCGGAGATATTTTTCCTTTGGACCGACACTGGGGATCTTAAAGCCAATATATTACGAAATCCTCGAGCCAACGAGTGATCCTTATCAGTATAATCTGATTACTGAAAAATTCGTCACACACCTAAACCAGCAATATATTTATGGAAAAGCTTCCTTCTTTAAAGGGATCAATGAGATATCTGTCGTTCCGGGTGCCTATGGGAAGATCGGCCTGAGTTTCGAATACAGTAAAAGTGATATTACGATCCATGCGCTGGAAACCGGACTTCTCCTTGATGCCTTTCCCAAGAAAATTCCCATAATGGACACTGAGCAGAATAATTTCCTGTTTTTTACCTTATTCATAAGTTATCGTTTCGGCAGGGTTGTTGACGCCAGCGGTATAATCGATGAAAAGGAACTTATGTACTGACCAAAATTAATTAACAATATTTGATGATTACATCTTAAATATCTAAGTTTGCATCCGCCTTTACAAAACAATCTGAATTTTAAATCAAATCAATTATGACAAAGATTAAAGTTGCAATTAACGGATTCGGGAGAATTGGAAGAAATGTTTATAAAATTGCTCTCGGCAGATCCGATATGGAAATTATTGGTATCAACGATCTCACTGATACCAAGACCCTTGCACATCTTCTGAAGTATGATTCCACACAGGGTAAATTTGAGGGATCAGTTTCTTTTGATGAAAAAGCGATAATAGCAAATGGAATTAGAACTGTGGTTCATGCAGAGAGGAATCCGGCAGCTATTCCATGGACAAGCACTCCTGATGTCGTTGTGGAATCCACCGGAGTTTTTACTTCCAAAGAAAGTCCCAAAGGCGGCTACGGAGATCATTTGAAAAACGGAGCAAAGAAAGTCATCCTGTGCGTTCCGGCAAAAGATGAAATTGACAGAATGATCGTTCTCGGTGTTAATGAACATGCATTAAAGCCGGAAGACAAATGCATATCCAATGCTTCCTGTACAACCAACTGCCTTGCTCCTGTTGCAAAGGTACTGCAAGATTCATTTGGTATTGAAGTTGGTTTCATGACAACTATCCATTCCTATACAAACGATCAGATGCTGCTGGACGGTCCGCATAAAGACCTGAGAAGAGCAAGGTCAGCTGCACTGTCGCAGGTTCCGACCACAACCGGAGCAGCCAAGGCTGTGGGGAAAGTAATCCCTGAGCTAAAAGGAAAATTAGACGGTATTTCCATACGTGTACCAACTCCCACAGGTTCACTTGTAGATCTTGTAGCAGTTCTGAAAAAAGAAGCAACAAAAGAACAAATTAATGCAGCAATGAAAGCTTCTGCTGATGGCCCGATGAAAGGTATACTTGAGTATACTGAAGATCCTATTGTTTCAGTTGATATTATACACAATTCCCATTCAGCCATATTTGATGCACTCAGCACAATGGTAAATGGTAAAATGGTTAAAATTTTGGCCTGGTACGACAATGAGTGGGGTTATTCCTGCAGGGTTGTCGATATAATACCAAAGCTTTTTTAATACAAATCAATCATAAAAAAAGGCAGCCGATAGCTGCCTTTTTTTATTCAATATCTTCATGGTTAATTATTCGAAACTCAAACGGGATCTTTACAGTAACTTTGTAATGTTCCCCGAGATCCTGTATAGCTTCATCTTCCTCCTCATAATGCCATATAACCAGACACTCATGACCATCCCTGTAATTCCTGCCAACGATCCTGAATAATTCAAGTAAATATTTGGAAGATCCGCTGTTAACATAATCAAGTCTGAATTCAAGATGTGTAACCGGAGCCGGTTTGTTATAATATTCTTCAAGCCAGGAAAGTATAGGTCTGTAGAAAATTTCAGCATCCTCAGGAATTGACCTCCCTTCAAACTGAAATAAGCCTGTTTCTGTATCCAGCTCTACAGATGGAGTGCTGAATGTGGAAGTGATAATTAATGGCTTCATATTATTGGAGTTTTTATCCTGTCTTATTCGTATCTCAGCGCAATTATAGGATCAAGCTTGCTGGCTTTCTGTGCCGGAAGATACCCTGAAATTATCCCGACAATAAAACATAGTACAACTCCCAGAAAGATCCACATCCAGGGTATTATAAAAGTTGAACCTATTATCATTGATACAATGTTGCCTACCAGGATGCCGAAAATTATTCCAAGAATACCTCCTAATTGTCCAATAACAATTGCTTCAAAAAGGAACTGTTGTTTGATGGTTTTGGATTTAGCCCCAATTGCTTTCCGGATTCCTATTTCCCTGGTTCGTTCAGTGACAGAGACAAGCATTATATTCATGAGACCGATAGCAGCTCCTGCCAGGGTAATTATGCCGATAATCATTGCAGCAATAGCTATAAACTTAAGATTCTCAAGCAGCATGTTCGCAAGGCTGTCACTCTTGGATATATTAAAATCTGATTCATCGACAGGGTCAAGATTACGCACAATCCTGAAAACACCTTCCGCTTCTCCAACTGCAGCATCAAGAAGTTCAGAATTATTAGGCATTACATTTATAGAATAACTCATCCTCGGACGCGAGAAATACTGCCTTACGCTCGAATAAGGCAATAAGCAACTCCTGTCACCCTGACCGCCCTGGCTTGAACCCTTTTCTGCAAGAACTCCAATGACTTTGAACTTACCGCTTCCAATCGTAATCACTTTATCGAGAGGTGATTCATTATTTTCAAACAGATTTTTAATTAGTCCCTGTCCGATAACAGCATATGCCCGGTTCATCTCTATTTCATGAGCTGTAAAATTTCTCCCCTCCCCGATTTCATAACCGGCTGTCAAAACATAATTTTCATCAACACCCATAACCGGAATATTCGGATTGGTCTTTTTTGATTCATATTTAACAGTCGAGGCTCCTGAAGCCCATGTCCAGATGGACACACTGGCCGGGAAATCAAATGACTCCTTAAAATCCTGTGCCTGCCTGTATGATATATATTGATGATTTTTTGTCCTGTAATGTTGATCCCCAATATGTACCTGCATACTCCTGCTTTCTATTGTAAAAGTGTTCGATCCCATCCTGGCAAATTCAGATGTAATGGAATTTTCAATTGCATCAATTGCTGTAAGAATGCCAACTAAAGCCATAATACCAAATGCAATGATTAACATAGTCAGTAATGACCTTACAACATTTGACCGGATAGATTTCGTGCTGATCCTTAAATTCTCCTGTATTAAACCTAAAAATCTCATTGTTTTCGGGAAAAAATTAACCTTATATAATAACTTTAAATCGGTCATAAAATTACTAAAATATTAGATACAGGGATTATTTTGGTGACTAAATAAAATTTACGCACCTGTGGCAAATGTATAGTATAGCATGCCAGGTTAAATAGCTATATTTGTAAATTATTTCACGACAAATACAATTCATTTAAAGGGAAATAATTATGGCCTTTGATCTTGAAATAATAAATACATTTTACCTGGATCTGGATAAAAGGATCAGCCAGGTCAGAAAATTCATCCGGAAACCTCTGACTCTTGCTGAAAAGATCCTTTATGCTCATCTGGATAAGGACCAGGCGCAGAAGGATTTTAAGCGTGGCAATGATTATGTTGAGTTCCTGCCTGACCGCGTAGCTATGCAGGATGCCACTGCACAGATGGCTCTTCTTCAGTTCATGCAGGCAGGTAAGGAAAAAGTCGCCGTCCCCACCACAGTTCACTGTGATCATTTGATTCAGGCTAAGCATGGTGCTAAACAAGATTTGATCACTGCCAGAGAAACAAACCATGAAGTTTTTGAATTTCTCAGGTCAGTTTCAAATAAATATGGTATTGGATTCTGGAAACCAGGTGCAGGTATAATCCATCAGGTAGTGCTTGAAAATTATGCTTTCCCAGGAGGGATGATGATAGGTACCGATTCTCACACCCCTAATGCAGGAGGACTGGGAATGCTTGCAGTTGGTGTGGGTGGTGCAGATGCGGTGGATATTATGGCGGGAATGTCCTGGGAACTCATGTTCCCAAAAATAATTGGCATAAAACTAACTGGCAAGCTGAGCGGATGGACTTCCTCCAAGGATGTTATCCTTAAAGTGGCAGGTATCCTCACTGTTAACGGCGGAACAGGATGTGTTCTCGAATATTTCGGAGAAGGAGCCAGTAGTATTTCCTGCACCGGAAAAGGTACAATCTGCAATATGGGTGCAGAGATAGGGGCAACAACATCCCTGTTCGGATATGATAATAAAATGGCAGATTATCTGAAATCTACGGGACGGGGTGAAGTAGCGGAAATTGCTGACAGGATGGCCGGGCATCTTACCGGCGATCCTGAGGTATACTCCCGGCCTGAACTCTATTTTGACAGGGTAATCGAGATAAACCTGTCAACTCTTGAACCTCATATAAACGGACCTTTTACGCCCGACCGGGCCTGGAAACTCTCTGAATTCGCCAGCGCCGTCAGGGAAAATGGATATCCATCCAGACTTGAGGTGGGACTGATCGGATCCTGTACCAACTCATCATACGAAGATATAACACGTGCAGCTTCCATAGCAAAGCAGGCACTGGAAAAGGGACTCAAAGCCAGGTCAGTATTTACTATAACCCCTGGATCTGAGCAGGTAAGGTATACAATTGAGAGAGACGGCCTTCTGAAAATATTTGAAGCCATTGGAGGAGTCGTCCTTGCAAATGCCTGTGGACCCTGCATAGGTCAATGGGCACGGCACAATGCAGACAAACAGGAGAAAAACTCTATCCTGACTTCATTCAACCGGAATTTCCCAAAGCGAAACGATGGCAACCCAAATACACATGCTTTCGTTAGCTCTCCCGAAGTAGTAACTGCCATGGCAATTGCAGGCGACCTTACTTTTAATCCGGTAACCGATTATCTTGTCAACGACAAAGGCCAGAAAGTGAAATTTGATGAACCTCATGGATTTGAACAGCCCGAAAAGGGTTTTGCTGTTGAAGACAATGGATATATACCTCCGGCTGAAAAGAGCAGTAATGTCGAGGTGATAGTTAAACCTGATTCAGACCGGCTTCAGATCCTGAAGCCATTTGATCCATGGAACGGAAAAGATCTTGAGAATATGAGATTGCTTATCAAAGTTAAAGGGACATGTACTACCGATCACATTTCTCAGGCAGGACCATGGCTTCGTTACCGGGGACACCTCGAAAATATCTCTAATAACCTTATGATTGGAGCTGTGAACTTTTTTAATGGCCAGGTTAACAGCATAAAAAATCAACTTACAGGGAAATATGAACCAGTACCTGATACAGCGAAATCCTTAAAAAAAGCCGGATTAGATACCATTATCGTGGGCGATGAAAATTACGGGGAAGGATCATCACGGGAACATGCGGCCATGGAGCCCAGGTATCTTGGTGTTAAAGTTATACTGGTAAGGTCATTTGCCCGTATACATGAAACAAACCTGAAAAAACAGGGTATGCTGGCATTAACTTTCGCAAATAAGGAAGATTATATTAAGATTTTCGAAGACGACCTGATCAGTATAAAAGGCCTGACTGTTTTTAGTCCGGGGCAGCAGTTGAGGATTGTGCTTCGCCACGCTGATGGCAATACTGAAGAATTTCCAGCTTCTCATAGCTATAATGAAAAACAGATTGAATGGTTCAGGGCCGGATCGGCACTCAACCTGATCAGGCAACAATATGAACAAAGTCATTAACTGGCTTGAAACACATCAGCAATCCTGCACATTCAGGGATCATTTGGGGATTGACTGTCCGGGTTGCGGACTGCAAAGAAGCATTTTGGAACTTCTTAAAGGTAATTTTTTCGAAAGTATCTCACTTTACCCCGCATTGATTCCGTTAATTGGTATGTTCGGATTTCTTGCACTTCATCTCATATTCAGGTTCAGAAATGGAGCTTTGATATTAAAGATCATGTTTATCCTTAATATTTCTATTGTCGCATTAAATTATATTTACAAACTGATAACCCTATAAATCTAGCTAAATGGAAACAATTGATCAGAAAAATGAGTTGGCTCCTGTGAAAAATGAGCCGGTCCCTGTCCAGCTGCCGAATTCAAATACTATTTTGATGCTTGGGATTTTTTCGATTGTGATTGGATTTTGCTGCGGTATATTTGCCCTGGTCGGACTGGTCCTTGGCATTGTCGCCCTTTCTCTTGCGCCAAAAGCTATTGAAACTTACCAGGCAAATCCAGGCAAGTACACAGAAAGCTCCATTAAGAATATTAATGCAGGTAAGATTTGTGCAATTATCGGAGTTGTGATATCAGGATTATTATTGCTGGTCGGGATTGTATATATAGCCATTGTTGGAGGTGCTGTCTGGACAATTTTCGATAAGATCCCCTGGGAAAATTATATTCATTAATGGATCCGGGCTTTATTAAAAGTAGATTAAAATGTAAAACGCTGACTTTAGATGACAGGAAAGAAGCGTTTGCCCGGCTTGGCCGGATTATTGAGAGATACCTCGAATCAGCTTCTTTGCAGAAGGATCCCGTATCTGTGCGTGATGAATCAGAACAGGGAAGTCAGAATGCACTATACGGAAATATCCTTGAAAACGCAATTAAAGAAGCAGGTATATTAAATCCCTGGTTCACCAGGAAAAATATCCTGACAGCCCTGTCGGGAATCGTTAATATTCTGAATACCAATAAACTTGAGACGTGGCTAAAAGAATGTGATTCCGAATCTCTGTCACCGGCCATTCCATTAAAAGTCGGAGTCATTATGGCCGGAAATCTTCCACTTGTCGGATTTCATGATTTCCTTTCGGTTTTGATAACAGGCAACAGGTTTGCAGGCAAACTCTCATCCAGGGATGACCGCCTCCTGCCGATGATTGCAAAACTCATATCGGTAATTAATAAAGATCTGTATGATAATATCGAATTTACAGATGAGAAATTAACCGGAATAGATGCGATAATCGCAACAGGAAGTAATAACACTTACCGGTATTTCGATTACTATTTCGGGAAATACCCCCACATTTTCAGGAAGAACAGGAACGGAGCAGCAGTCCTTCAGGGCAACGAAACGCCGGATCAGATTGCCAGTCTGGGTGATGATATTTTTACTCATTTCGGGCTGGGCTGCCGGAATGTCTCCAAAATATTTGTTCCGAAAGGTTAT
>Ga0105107_10002952_pt1 | contig 11258 bp, 10 predicted proteins | sample PPLLaktember2015_6_FD_79335 | JGI IMG/M metagenome (GOLD analysis project Ga0105107, IMG submission 79335) | Freshwater sediment microbial communities from Prairie Pothole Lake near Jamestown, North Dakota, USA - PPLs Lake P8 Core (1) Depth... | ecosystem: Environmental > Aquatic > Freshwater >... | reverse complement strand
GGCTGGCGGAACTCGGCGCCGTCGCTCTGCGCGAGCGCCACGGGGATCATGCCGGCGATGGTGGCGACCGTGGTCATCAACACCGGGCGCAGCCGCACCGGCCCGGCCTCGAGGATCGCGTCGCGCGCGGAGACCCCGTCCTCGCGGCGCTGGTTCGCGTAGTCGACCAGCAGGATGCCGTTCTTCATGGCGAGGCCCATCAGGGCCACGAGGCCGATCTGCGCGAAGATGCTGAGCTCGAGGCCCGAGAAGCGCAGCGCGGCGAAGGCGCCCGCGAAGGAGAGCGGCGCAGTCAGCATGATCACCGCGGGCTGGACGAAGCTGTTGAACTGGCTGGCGAGGATCATGTAGAGCGCGGCCAGCGCCATCGCGAACGCGAACTTCACCGCGTCGGCGGAGTCCTTCATGCGCTCGGTCTGGCCGGCGTGCCTGCCGCGATAGCCGGGCGGCAGGTCCGCCTCGGCGACGATCTGGTCGAGCCGGTCGGCCGCCGCGCCGAGCGCGACGCCCTCGGGGTTGTTGGCGAAGATGGTGACGCGGCGCGAGCGCGATTCGCGCTCGATCTGCGCAGGGCCGCTCGCCACCGAGAGCTGCGCGACGTTGGACAGGTCGACCAGCGTGCCGCCCGCGGCCCGGATCTGGATCTGGCCGAGCTCGGCGAGGTCGTCGCGCTGCGCCTCCTCGAGGCGCAGGCGCACGTCGAAGCGTCGGCCTTCGTCCTGGAAGGTCGCGACGTCGAGGCCGCCCACCAGCGCGCGCACGGTGTCGGCGAGCACGCGCACCGGCACGCCGAGGTCGGCGGCGCGGTTGCGGTCCACCTGGATCTGGAGCTCGGGCTTGCCGAGCTCGTAGCTCGAGCGCGCGTCCACGAAGTGCGGGTCGGCGCGCATCGCCGCCACGATCGCCTCGCTCTTCTGCTGGAGCATGTCGAGATTGGTGCCGGTGATGGCGTATTCCATGTGGTACGAGGAGAAGCCGCCGCCCGAGATCCAGGAGACCTCGCTCACCGCGATCACGCGCGCCTCGGGCGCAGCCCGGCGCAGCACATCGCGCGCCTGATTCATCAGGGTGGCCTGGCTCACCGACCGGCTCTGCTTCGGCGTGGTGCCGACGTAGAAGCCGATCTCGTTGACGCGTGCGCGGCTGCCCGCGCCCACGGTGACGAAGACGGTCTCGACCTCGTCGAGCGCGCGCAGCGCAGCGCCGACGTCCTGCGCGACGCGCTTGGCCTCCGCGACGCCGACGCCGAGCGGCAGCTCGACGCTGCCCTCGAACTCGCTGCGGTCGGCGTTGCCGGAGAACGCGAAGGGGATGCCGCTGGCCAGCCAGAGCCCGAGGACGAAGGAGAGCGCCGCGACGCCGAGCGTGATGGCCCGATGGCGCAGCGCCACCGCGAGCCAGCGCCCGTAGGACCGTTCGAGCCCGGTGTAGCGCTCCTCCAGCCAGGTGAAGACGCGGCCGTGGCTGGCCTCGTGCTTGAGCACGCGCGCGCACAGGGTCGGCGTGAGCGTGACCGCAACCAGCAGCGAGACCGTCACCGCGAACGAGATGGCGAGCCCGTACGCGTAGAAGAAGCGCCCGATGATGCCCTGCATGAAGGCGATGGGCAGGAACACCGCGAGCACCGAGACCGACGCCGCCACCGCCGCCGCGCCCACGCGCTGCGTGCCCACCGAGGCCGCCCGCATCGGGCTCTCGCCCGCCTCGATCTCGCGCTGGATGCTCTCGAGCACGATGATGGCGTCGTCGATCAGGAGGCCGATCGACACCGAAAGCCCCATCAGCGTGATGATGTTGAGCGTGAAGCCCATCACGTAGAAGCAGAAGAACGTCGCGATCACCGAGGCCGGGATGGCGGTGGCCACGATCAGCGTGGAGCGCGTGCTGCGCAGGAAGGCGAAGGTGACCAGCACGGCCAGGATGCCGCCGAGCACGATGTCGAAGCCGACGTCGGCCGCCGAGGCCTCGATGAAGCGCGAGGTGTCGCGCGCGATGGTAATGCGCACGCCCTCCGGCGCCTCGCCGCGCAGCGCCTCGACCTCGGCGCGGATCGCGCGCGCCACCTCGACCGTGTTGCGGCCGGACTGGCGCCGCACCTCGAGCGAGACGCCCTGCACGCCGTCGAGTTGCGCGAAGGTGCGCTCGTCCTCGACCCCGTCCTCGATGCGCGCGACGTCGGCGAGGCGCGTCGGCGCGCCCTCGCGGAAGGCGACCACGACCGCGCCGAACTCGCGCACGGTCTCGACTTCGCCCTTGGTCTTGACCGCGAACTCGCTCTGGCCCGCGGCGGCCTCGAGGCGCCCGCCGGGCACCTCCGCGTGCTCGCTGCGCAGCGCGCGGATCAGGTCGTCCACGCTGAGGCCGTAGCTGCGCAGCCGCCTGGCGTCGGCCCAGATGCGCACCTCGCGCTCGCGCCCGCCCACCAGCGTGGCCGAGCCGACGCCCGAGATGCGCTGGATGCGCTCCTTCACCACGTATTTCGCGAACTGGGTCAGCTCGCGCACCGGCCGGTCGCCGGAGATCATCACCGACAGGATCGGCGCGGCGTCGGGGTCCACCTTCTCGACGATCGAGGGCTGCGCGTCGAGCGGCAGGTCGCCGCGCGCCCGCGCCACCTTGTCGCGCACGTCCTGGGCGCGCTGGTCCGCATCCTCCTCGAGCGCGAACTGCACGAACACCTGCGAGATGCCTTCGCTGCTGACCGAGCGCAGCTCCTCGACGCCGCCGATGGTGTTGAGCTGCTCCTCGATCGTGTCGCTGATCTCGCTCTCGATCGTCTGGGGCGTGGCGCCCTCGAGCAGCGTGGTCACCGCCATGAATGGGAACTCGATGCGCGGGAACAGGTCCGTGCCGAGCCGGCCGAGCGAGACCAGGCCGAGCACCACGAGCGCGCCGATCAGCATCACCGCGAAGACCGGGCGCCGGATCGAGAAGTCAGCGATCCGCACGCGTCACCTCGATCGCCACCGGGCTGCCGTCCGCGAGCTGCGTCAGGTTCGGGCCGAGCAGCACGCGCTCGCCGGGCGCCAGCCCCTCGAGCACCTCGACGCGGGCCGCGTCGAGCTCGCGCACGCGCAGCGGGCGGCGCGCGGCCCGGCCGTCGGCCAGCACGAAGACGGAGGTCGTGCCCTCGCCGCCAAGCAGCGCGGCGCGGTTCACCAGCGTGGCCTCGCGCGGGTCGGGGCGCAGCTCGACCTCCGCGAACAGTCCGGGCTTGAGCGCGTAGTCCGCATTCTCGATCGCGAGCCGCACCTCGAAGGACCGCGAGACGTGGTCTACGCGGTCGTTCAGGATGTCCACCTTGGCCTCGTAGGCGCGCTCGATGCCGTCCACGCGCACCACGCCGGGCGTGCCGAGGCGGACGCGCGCGAGGTGCGCCTCGGGGAGCTGCACGATCGCGGACACCACGTCCATCTTCATGATTTGTACGACCGCGTTGCCCATGGTCATCATGGTCGAGAGCATCGCGCCCTCGTCCACGAAGCGGCGCGTGATCACGCCGCGGTAGGGCGCGCGCACGGTGGTGTCGGCGAGGTTCTGGCGCGCCTGCGCCAGGGCGGCCTCCGCCTGGCCGCGCTGCGCGGCCGCCATCTCGTAGGCCGTGTGCACGGCGTCGAGGCGCTCGTCGGATGCCACGTTCTGGCCGTGTAGCGTCTCCATGCGCTCGAGATCGCGCTCGGCCTTCTGGGCGTTGGCGCGCGCGAGGCGCAGCGCGGATTCGGCCTCCCGCACGCGGATCTCGTAGTCCACCGGGCGCGTGCGGAACAGCGCGTCGTCCTGCTCGACGCGGTCGCCCACCGCGACGTGGATGACGTCGATGATGCCCGACACGCGCGGACCCACGTCGGTGGTCTTGTGCGCGGCGATGGTGCCGGTGCCGAGCACGGGCTCGACGATGGACTCGCGCACCACCACGGTGCTCGCGACGGGGATCGGTGCGGCTTCCTGGCTCGCGGCCGCGACCGGCGGCGTCTCCTCCGCGCCGCAGCCGGCGAGCGCCAACGCGAACAGCATTCCCAGCGGGAGACGGCGGATTCTCATCGGGCTCCCTCGGGCGCGAGCAGGCGTTCGAACAGCGCGTGCACGTCGGCGGCGAGCGCTTCGGCGGAGCGCGTCGTGGTGCCGGCGCTGATCGCCGACGTGATGTTCACGAGCGCGCCCATCAGCGAGAGGCCGAAGGCCTCGGGGTCGATGCCGCGCAGCGCGCCGGCCGCAGCCGCGTCGCGCGCGAGCCCGACCACCCACTGCACGAACTCCGTGAACTGCGCCTGCGCGGACTCGCCCATCGTGGCCCGGATGCGGGTCGGCCAGCCGTGCGTCGACTGCGCGTAGATGCGGAAGAAGATGGGGTCGCTGCGGAAGTGCGCGAAGCCGGCGTCGATCAGGTGGAGCAGCCGCTCGCGCGCGCCGGCCACCGCCAGCACCTCGGCCTGGATGCTGGCCCGCACCGCCTCGGCGCTGGTCTCGATCACCGCCTGGAACAGCTGCTCTTTGCTCTCGAACAGCGAGTAGAGCGTGCCGAGCGCCACCTCGGCGCGGGCCGCCAGCGCGCTCATCTGCGCGCCGTCGAAGCCTTTTTCGGCGAACTCGACGGCCGCGGCGGCGATCACGTCCGTGCGCCGCAGCGACAGCTCGCGCTCGCGGCGCTCCTCGCGGCGGGAGCGGGGCGGATCAGAGGTTTCTCGTGTTGAAATGGACATTTCACGAATCAGACTATGAGTTCTCGGCCGCACACGCCAGCGACCGGCCGGCATCGCGGCTGTATTTCCACTAGCGTGGAAGCATGGAAACGAAGGAAGCCGTCGCAGCCCTGGGCGCCATGGCCCAGGAGACCCGCCTCACCGCGTTGCGCCTGCTCGTCCAGGCCGGCCCCGAAGGGCTTTCGGCCGGCGAGATCGCGCGCCGGCTCGAGGTGCCCGCCCCGACCCTGTCCTTCCACCTGCGCGCGCTGCTGCACGCCGGGCTGGTGAGCTCCTCGCGCGACGGCCGCTCGCTCTACTACGCCGCGGACTACGCCCGGCTGAAGACACTCGTCGACTTCCTGAGCCAGAGCTGCTGCCAGGCGCCCGCCCGCCGCCGCGCTTGACACCCTTCTATATTTCCATGATATTGGAAATATAGAAGGAGGTTCCCATGCGGATCCAACTGGCCCTGAACGTGAGCAACCTGGAAGAGGCGATCGGCTTCTACTCGCAGATGTTCGGCGTCCCGGTGAACAAGCGGATGCCGGGCTATGCGAACTTCGCGATCGACCACCCGCCGCTGAAGCTCGTGCTGTTCGAGACGCCCGGCGCGCCGGAGCGCCTCAACCACCTCGGCGTCGAGGTGTTCGAGAGCGAGCAGGTGACGGCCGCGACCGACCGCCTCAAGGCCGCCGGCCTGGTCGATCGGGTCGAGGACCAGAGCACCTGCTGCTACGCCACGCAGAGCAAGGTCTGGGCGAAGGACCCCGACGGCGCGCGCTGGGAGTGGTACCGGGTGCTCCAGGACTCGGAGAGCTTCGGCAACCCGCTGGTGCCGGCCGCGGCGGGCGATACCGTCGCGGCGTGAGCGGACGCGGGGAAGCAGCGCGACGGCGCCAGGCCGCCATCGGCACGGCGATGTTCACGATCACGGCGCCGGGCACGGTGGTCGTGCTGCTTCCCTGGCTGCTCTCGGGGTGGCGGCTGGCCGGCTCCTGGGCCCTGCGCGCGCTCGGCGTCCTGCTGATCGTCGCCGCGCTCCCGGTCTTCGTCGCCTTCCTGGTGCGCTTCGTGCGCGAGGGCATCGGCACGCCGGCTCCGATCGCGCCTACGGAGCGGCTCGTGGTCGGCGGCCCGTTCGAGCGCGTGCGCAACCCCGGCTACGTGGCGGTGATCGCGCTGCTGCTGGGGCAGGCCCTGCTGTTCGGGAGCGGCGCCGTCGCCTGCTTCGCCGTGCTCGTCGCGCTCGGCTTCCACGTCTTCGTCGTGCTCTACGAGGAGCCGACGCTGCGCCGTCGCTTCGGGACCGAGTACGAGGACTACTGCCGGCGCGTGCCGCGCTGGTGGCCGCGGCTCGGGCGCGTGCTGCTCGTCGCGGGCCTGCTGTGCGGCCCGCTCGCCTGCGCGAGCACGCGGATCGAGACACAGTGGAAGGACCCCGCGCTCGCCCCGCAGCAGCTCGCCTTCGCGAGGCTGATCGCTCTCGCGCAGGTCGAGGACGAGACCACGCGCCGCGTGGCCGAGGACGAGCTGGTGCACGTGCTGGCCGCGGGCCCGCGCGCGCAGGCCCGCGGCATGCAGGTCGAGCCCGCCTACCCGCGGATCTCGAGCGCCGAGCTCGGCGACGTGGCGGCGCTGCGCGCGAAGGTGGAGGCGGCCGGCTTCGACGGCGCCGTGGTGCTGCGCCTCGTCTCCGACCAGCAGCGCATCACCTACGTGCCGGGCCACTACGAGGCCATGTGGGGCACGGCTGTGCGGTACGAGCATGGCTACACCGACGTGGACCGCATCGTGCGGATCGAGACGAGCGTCTACTCGATCCGCGAGGGTAAGCTGCTCTGGTCGGGCGTCAGCCGCACCCTGAACCCGCGCGACCTCCGCGACCTCGTCGATGACGTGGTGCGTGCGGTGGGCGCCGAGCTCGAGGCGCAGGGCCTCGCGCCCTAGGCCGGCAGGCGGATCATCACGACGGCCATCTTCACCGGCCGCCCCGTCTTGTTGCGCCAGGCGTGGCGCGTGGCGCGCTGCACGACGCAGTCGCCTGGGCCGAGCGTCACGCCGCCGCGGTCGAGCTCGAGCGTGAGCTCGCCGTCGAGGATCATCACGTAGTCGAGCGTCTCGGTGCGGTGGAAGCCGCTCGCCTCGACCTCGGGCACGTTCTGGCTGGCGAGGTACGCGGCGACCACCTCGTCGGGCGGCAGGTCGAAGACGCGCCACGAGCTGCCGCCGGGCGGCGGCTCGAGGCGCGCGGGCGGCCCACCCGCGTTCGGCACGCTCGCGAGCGGGTCGCCGCCGGCGCTCTGCCAGAGCTCGTCGAAGCCGGCCACGCTCGACGGGGCGTCGTCGCTCACCACGTAGGACCGCCCACGCTCGTCGGTTCCCGTGACGACGCGCCGTGTTCCCATCCGCCCACGCTAGCCTCGCGCGCATGGCGTCGTCACGGGATCGCGACTCCGATCGGCTGGTCTACGCGAGCGGGCGCGGGCGGGTGCGGCCGTCCGACCCCGAGCCGCCGCGGCGCCCGCGCGGCGACGGAATCGTGCGCGTGCGCCGCGAGACGCAGGGCCGCGGCGGCAAGACCGTCACCACCATCTCGGGAGTGCCGCTCGCAGGCGCGGCGCTCGCGGCGCTCGCCGGCGAGCTGAAGCGCCGCTGCGGCACCGGCGGCACCGCGAAGGACGGCGTGATCGAGATCCAGGGCGACCACCGCGACGTGATCGTCGCGGAGCTCGAGCAACGCGGCTATACGGTGAAGCTGGCGGGAGGCTGAATGCACGACCTCGTGATCCGCGGCGGCCGCGTCGCCGACGGCAGCGGAGCGCCCGCCTTCGAGGCGGACGTCGCGGTGGACGGAGACCGCATCGCCAAGGTCGGCTACGTCGCGGAGCGCGGCCGCCGCGAGCTCGACGCGAGCGGCAGGATCGTCACGCCCGGCTTCGTCGACATCCACACCCACCTCGACGCGCAGCTCGCCTGGGACCCGATCGCCTCCTCGTCGTGTTGGCATGGGGTGACCTCGGTCGTGATCGGGAACTGCGGCGTCACCTTCGCCCCGGTGAAGCGCACGGACCACGCCTGGCTGGCCGAGATGATGGAGTCGGTCGAGGACATCCCGGCTCGCAGCATCCTCGACGGCCTGCCCTGGGACTGGGAGAGCTACGGCGAGTTCCTCGCCTGGCTCGAGCGTACGCCGAAGGGCGTGAACGTGGGCGGGCTCGTGGGCCACAGCGCCGTGCGTTACTACGCGATGGGCGAGCGCAGCCTCGACCCGGACGTGACGCCCACGCGCGAAGAGCTCGACCGCATTCGCGCGTCGGTGGTGGAGGCGCTCGCGGCCGGCGCGCTCGGCTTCTCTTCCTCGCGCACGCTGCGCCACAAAGTGCCCGACGGGCGTTACGTGCCGGGCACCTTCGCGGGGCACGAAGAGCTGATGGTGATCGCGGACGCGCTGCACCGGCACGGCAGCGGCGTGTTCGAGGTGGCGCCGCGCTTCGACGGCGAAGGTCCGTCCGAGCCGCGCGTCGAGAGCGAGCTGGCGTGGATGCACGAGGTGAGCGCGCGCTCCGGGCGGCCGCTCACCTTCAACCTCTCGCAGACGCGCGCGCAGGGCGAGCACTGGCGGCTCGCGATCCAGCGCGCGCGCGAGTTCAACGCCGCGGGCGCACGCATCCGGCCGCAGACCTCGCCGCGCTTCATCGGCGTGCTCACCGGCATCGCGCACCGCACGCCCTTCGACGCCCATCCCGCCTGGCGCCGGCTGCGCGAGCTGCCGCTCGACGCGCGCCTCGCCGCGCTGCGCGATCCGGAGCGGCGCGCCGAGCTGGTGGCGGAGGCGAAGGGGGACCGCGCCGGGCTCGAGGCCTTCTACGTGCTGAACGGGGAGGACGGGCGCGCGCGCTACGACTGCCGCCCCGAGAACGCGCTGGTGGCGATCGCCTCGAGGCGCGGCGTCTCGCCGGCCGAGGCCTTCATCGATCTCGCGCTCGAAACCGAGGGCCGCCTGCTGCTCTCGCTGCCGTTCCTGAACCAGGACGCGGACGCGATCGCCGGCATGCTGTCCGAGCCCGTCGTGCTGATGGGCCTGGCCGACGCGGGCGCCCACGTCGGCCTCACCATGGACGCCAGCGCGCCCACCTGGCTGCTCTGCCACTGGGTGCGCGACCGCGGCGCGCTCTCGCTCGAAGACGCGGTGCGCCGGCTCACCTCCGACACCGCGAGCACCTTCGGCATCGAGGGCCGCGGCGTGCTGCGCGCCGGCGCCTTCGCGGACCTGAACGTGATCGACCTGGGCGCCCTCGCGCTGCCGGTGCCGGAGTTCGTGCACGACTTCCCGCACGGCGCCGGCCGCTTCCGCCAGGGCGCCTCCGGCTACGACGCCACGATCGTGAACGGCCAGCTCTTCATGGAGCAGGGCCGCCACACCGGTGCGCTCGCCGGCCGGCTGCTGCGCAGCGCGCCGAACGCCGCTTGACAGGCGGTTTCTGGCCGGAACCCTGACCGGCCATGGCCGCACGAAGCTGGTTCCAGCGTCACCCCGGGCTCGCGCTGCTCGGGGTGAACGTCCTCCTGCTCGCGTTCCTCGCCGGGCTGGCCGAGATCGGGCTGCGGCTCTGGGTGCCCTACAACCCCGGCTACTACGTGGTGCTGAAGGCGGAGCCGGGTGCCTACCACTATCCCTTCGGCCTGCTGCTGCGGAACTCGCACAGCTTCCCGGACGACGAGTTCGACCTCGACAGCCCGAAGCCGCGCATCGGCTACTTCGGCGACTCGGTCACGCGCGGCGTGGGCGCCGGCCACGGCTACCGCATCCAGGACGTGCTCGAGACGCTGCGGCCGGAGGTCGAGCACTGGACCTTCGAGGCCGCCGTCAACGGCATCGACCAGAAGACGCACCCGCGCATCCTCGAGATCGCCGAGAAGTACCGGCTCGCGGAAGTGGTCTACCTGCTCAACCTGAACGATCTGCTGCCGACGCGGAAGGAAGGAGGCGGCGAGACCGGCTCGACCGTTCGCGCGCTGCGCCAGCGCTTCAAGTTCCTCGATCACCTGCGCGGGCGCAGCTACCTCTACTCGGCGCTGCGCTTCCGCTTCGCGGAGCTGATGCTGAGCCTCGGCTACGGCCACACGGGCTGGAAGGCCGCGGAGCTGTTCCCGCGCGGGAACGCCGAGATCGTGCGCGAGACCGCCCACCGCATCACCGCGCTCGCCGACGCGGTGGCCGCGCAGGGCCGCCAATTCCGCGTGGTCCTGCTGCCCTACGAAATGCAGATTTCCGAAGAGGCGGCGAGCACCTACGCCGCCGCCGGGGTCGCGTGGGAGCCCGGCTTCCTGGAACGTTCGACCCAGCAGGCGATCGAGGCGGCGCTACCGGACCGCATCGAGACGATCGACGCCTACTGGGCCTTCGTGGACCCCGCGGACGAGGCCGGCTCCCGCCGGGCGAACAGCGTGGGCGAGTACTTCGTCTACAACCGCGGGGACAAGCTCGATTGGAACCACCCGAACCGCGACGGCTGCAGGAAGATCGCCGAGTACCTGGCGAATCTCGACGATCCCAGCGCGCGGCGTTGAGCGTGCACGCCGCCGCGCGCTGCGGGCTGCTCCTCGCGCTGCTCGTGTGGGCGGCGCCGGCCGGGGCCGCCGACGACGCGTGGAGCGACTCGGACGTCGAAGCGGCCGAGCGCTACCGCGAGCAGGAGCGCGAACGCGCGGAGCGCTATCGCGCGCAGGTCGAAGCCGCGGAGAGCGAGGCGCCCGAGCGGCGGGAGGCGCCGCGCGCCCGGCCCGCGGGCGAGCCGCTCGGCGAGCGCATCGGCGCGCGCGTGCGCACCTGGCTCGATGGCGTGCTCGCCGAGCTGGTGCGTGCGGTGGCCGATGCGCTCCGTGCCGCGCTCGCGGAGCTGCTGGGCGTGTTCGAGGAGGAGCCGGTGACGCCGCGCCGCGACCTCGCGCCGCGCGAGCGCGGCGGCTTCGGCGAGTGGCTGCGCCGGGAGCAGGCGCGCGCCGAGGACTGGCTCGAAGCGCGGCCCGAGCAGGGCGCTCCCGCTCCCGCGCCCGAGAGCGTGCGCGAGTGGCAGCAGCGCGAGGCGGAGCGGGCGCGCGAGCTCGCGAGGCGCGAGGCCGAGGCCGCGCGCGAGCGCGCCCGCCGCAACGCGGAGCTCGCGCGCGACGAACAGGAACGGGCGCGCTGGGAGGAGCGCTGGCACGACGCCGACGGCTGGGAGGCAGTGGAGCGCGAGCGGGCGGCCCGCCAGCGCGAGGCCGCCGCCGAGTGGCAGGCCGAGGAGCGCGCCCGGCTCGAGTCCGAGTCCGGGACGCACGACTGACGCATGCGGCGTCTTCGCGCCCGCTGGCTGCTCGCGCTGGCTCCGGTCGCGCTCGCGCTGATCGCGTGGGGGCTCTGGCTCTCGCGCGATCTCGGCGTGCGCCTCGCCGAGCGCGAGCTGGCGGTGCCCTCGCGCGTCTATGCGCGGCCGCTCGTGCTGGTGCCGGGCGCCCGCGTCTCCGAGCGCGTGGTGGCGACGCACCTGCGCGCGGCCGGCTATCGCGCCGCCGCGCAGGCGCCGCCCGCGCTCG
>Ga0105107_10002950_pt1 | contig 11260 bp, 5 predicted proteins | sample PPLLaktember2015_6_FD_79335 | JGI IMG/M metagenome (GOLD analysis project Ga0105107, IMG submission 79335) | Freshwater sediment microbial communities from Prairie Pothole Lake near Jamestown, North Dakota, USA - PPLs Lake P8 Core (1) Depth... | ecosystem: Environmental > Aquatic > Freshwater >... | reverse complement strand
CGACGAGAATGCTTCCGATCCAGAATCCGCCGACGGTTCAGCGCGAACAATCTTGGACCTTTCTAACGCGCACGCTGCACCAGGTGGATTTTGATGATGAGGTCGGGATCCAGTTTGAGGGATTTTTCAAGGTAGACGACGCCACGACGCTAACGGTAAATGCGAGTCTCTCGAGCGAGCACGACTACTTCGTCTATTCGAATGAGACGTTTACATTTCAGCGCCGCGAACGGGCCGCCGACTTTCTTCCCTCTACAGACCCGCCCCTGTCGCCCTACTGGGAGGTGCTGGTCGAAGGGGAGCGCCAGTTCGACGAACGGGGAATTGTCCGCGGAGCGGTCGCCAGCAGGCGCTACACCCAGGCTATCCTCTTCACCAGCGGGAATGACCACGTCATCCGGTCAACGGTATTGCCGGCATCGGTGCAGTTTGGGTTGGACGATCGTAACACCCTCACGGTCCAGGGTGAGTTCGAATCGGTTTCGGACAACTACAATGTCTCGCGGGAGCGGTTCGAGAACTATCTTGTTTCCGTAAACCTCTCACAACTTCCGGGACTCAGCATCGCCGTCAGATCCGAATTCACTTCGAACCCGAGCGATCCATCGGGAAGAAGGGATTGGTTTGCCGGGGAAGTCGGCTATCGCCTCGGCGGCGCCCACGCACTTGTCCTGACGGTCGGACAAGAACGGGGTGGCCAGGTTTGCACCAACGGGGTCTGTCGGTACATCCAGCCATTTAGTGGAGCCCGGTTGGCGATTCAGTCAAATCTCTAGAGAAGTGGGGTGAACCATGAAGGAAGTGGGACTTGTCACGGCAGCTCTTATGATCCTGGTCGCGTCGACCGGAGCACAGGAGCGAAATGTTCTCGTGGAGATGTTCACCAATTCGCACTGCGGGCTTTGTCCTCCAGCTCACGGTGCGCTGACGGCTTATGGGAGTTCGAGTCCTAATGCTTCACGCATCAGGTATATCTACTATCATGTTCCGTTTCCGTATCCGGACGACCCGCTTGCGCAGGTTGCGACTTCAGATGCAGCCGGGCGGAACCAGTACTACGGTCCCTTCTCTGCAACACCCGTGACGTTCTTCGATGGCGCAAACCAGGGAACCGCGTACGCTTCGTGGGAGACATCCCTGAACAACCGGGTCAGTGTTGCGAGCCCTCTCAACATTGCACTGAGAGGGAACAGGACCGGGAGCGATGCGGCTGTTAGCGCGACCATTCATGCCGTCGGCTCGCTTCCTTCTGGTCCTCTGGCGATCCACTTCGTGATTGTTGAGGATGTGAGCTACGCCGGACGAAATGGTATTACGCCTCAGAATTTTGTTATGAGGAAAATGCTTGCCGGAGGTTCTGGCGAAACGTTCACGATAGTGAACGGGGAAACTAAGATCATTGAGAAGACAACGCCGCTCACAAACGTGACCTCGATGGACAAAGCAGGTTTTGTCGTTTTTGTCCAGGAAGTTGGGACGAAAGCCATCGTGCAGAGCGACTACATTTCCTACGGAATCCTGGCAGACGTGGACGATGCAGGGAGTCAACCGGCGACCTACCTGCTGGAGCAGAACTATCCCAATCCGTTCAATCCGGCCACAGTCATCAGGTATCAGTTGCCAGTAGCCAGCAGCGTAAGGCTCGTTGTGTATGACATGCTTGGGCGTGAAGTGAAGGTTTTGGTTGATGAGAGAGAAGAGTCGGGGAGCCACCAGGTCGACTTTGATGGCTCAGGGCTTTCGAGCGGCATGTACTTCTACAAGATGCACGCAGGAGCTTTCATTCAGACGCGCGCCCTATTGCTGCTGAGATAGAGAAAAGGAGGATGGGGTTTTTTGTAGCAGGTTGCTACGTCAGTACCAAAGGAGGGACTCGAACCCTCACCTGGTGTGAGCCAGACTGGATTTTGAGTCCAGCGCGTCTACCAATTCCGCCACTTTGGCCCTACATTAAGCACTTATTTTTCAATCTCTGGTGGAAAACAGTTGGGCATCACGCCTCCCACAAAACAAATATACTCAGTGAGGGAGATCTATGCAAGGGGGCGTTCGAATAGAAACTTAAGTGAGGCAACTAGGGGGGGAAAGAAACGCGGAATGCCCCACAACTGGCTCGTCGCCTCGAGCAGCTGCTCCGACGACCCGTCACAGTACCTGGATGTGGTTGGGCGAACAGGAAAGAGACTACGGACGCGCGATGATTCTGGATCGGCCATCTGTGCCCAAAGCCCCCCCACCTGTCCAATGAGGTGGAACTTCACCGATGCTGAACCTTCGGAACGGTACTCCAGTCCTGTGAGCACCGAGAACAGGGTAGTCGGAGTCGGCTCGCCTGAAGCATGCAGACTTGTCACCCCATCGGAGAGTTCCATCGGGCACCGCGCATAGAACCCACTCGTGAGCCAACGGAAGCCCTCCGTAATCGGGAAGCCCGCGTCCAGGCCGACTACGAATCCAGTGCCCGCCGCCAAGTTCAGTTGCAGTCACTCGACATTGGGGGATGTGTTCACTGCGGAGCGTACGTGTATTCCAGCCCTATTGAAAACGCCGAGAGGTTGTCGGTGCTGCTCATCATATACGAGTTTGGATACCTGTCAATCGGGATCAGTGCATAGCCACCCGATACCGAGAGGGGAACGGGCACACCCAGCTCCGCGAGCGGCAACTGCACTCCAATTCCGCCGCGCGTCATGAATTTCCCTTTTGCTCCATAGATGCTTGTGAAGGGGTTGATGACGCCCCCCATGCGGACCGAGACGACCTCGAAGAGAGCGAACTCCACCCCGAACCCCCAATAGTCTCTCTCCGCATCCCCGTAGATCGATCCGTTGAGCATCCTTCTGTACTCACCTGTGAGTACCATGACTGCAGGCTCCAATCCATCAGTCCGGCGGGGCATGACCTTGAGCTGAAGTGAGAAGCCGACACGCAAGTAACGGGGTGCTTCGGCTGATGACTCGTATTCGATCGATGACAATGAGGATGACGATTTGAGCTTTGTCCCGATATTTTGGAGTGAAACTCCGGCTGTCACTGCATTTTGAAGTACAGAATCATCAGGGAACACCGGGACCGTGTACTGCGCCCCTGCATCAAAGAGATAGGCCGGTGTCGTGGAGAAGCCGGCCTCATAGGGCGTTCTGTTGCTGATCACCGTGTTCACAATATCATAGTACTTTGCAGCAAGCCCCGCAGAGAGATTCTCCGACACCTTTGTCCCAAAGCCAACCATGATGGCGTGCTGGTATACTCTCTCCCTTCCAATGCCGTCCGGGGATTCAGGGGTCGAAATGGCGAATTCTCCCATGCTGAGTCGGTTATACTGAATGCCAAATACCCCGAAAGGGGCTTCAACGTACCCATTACCACTATGATACTTGAAGTCCTCAAGCCCCCGTGTCCAATTGAGTGAGCGCTGAGCATAAGAGAGTCCAATGCCCGCCAGGCCTGCAAGTCCGGCAGGGTTCGACATGAGGGCCGTGGGGTTTCCATGAAGGGCAACAAAAGACTCACCCATGGCGACGCTTCGAGGGCTCGTCGGAACGCCAAGTGGAGAGGTGTTTGCGGAAATCATCTGCGCGAGCACTTCCGCTGCACACATTTGAATGGCAATGACAGCAGCGAGCAAACGTCGATTCATAGTGTTATTTTCCAGAAATAAAAGAGATCTCCAGCTCATTGCACCCCGGGCTGCCCTTTCCCAAATGCAATCTTCTCAAGATCACGTATAAGAATGTAAGAGCAGGGGAGGGGAGAGTCAAGGAACGGCGGTAGGATTGGTTGCGAAGACTGGTTGCGTGGCCGAGTGGCAAGACTGCACTGCTTGACTGCATTCCGACGTAGAACTGCGGTGCCTGGGCCAATGGGCGCACCACCAAAGGGCGTTCCACCAATGGACGCACCACCAATGGACGCACCGGCAGTCTTCTTTACTCCCACCCCCCATTCCAGTATATTTCCACCGCATGCCCCGGCCGGCCGAAATACCACTATCAGTTGCACGCACGCTGATTCTCCTCTTCGCATGCGTTTCCGGTGCGGTCCCGTCTCTTCTCAACGCCCAATCGCTTCCATCCGCCGACGAACGGATTGCCATTGCGTCTCTCCAGCCGGACTCCGGTTTTGTCCTTGCCCACCGGTTCATTGCCGCCGGGAGCGATTCGGTCTTACTGAATGACGGCACGGCGCTCGTCCGTAATCGTGACTACCGCATCGATTACCGGCATGGAAGGATCTGGTTCGACAGCACACTGATCAGAGAGGCAGTGACGGGCCGTGAGGGACCGTACGCCCACGTCACGTACGAGTTCTTTCCGTTCACGTTTCAGGATTCCTATCAAAGGCGGATCCTGGTTCTTTCCACCGACTCCCTTTCACGCGCCGACTCCCTCCGCGTGGCAAAACCTGTTTCGACGTTTTCGATGGACGATGTGTTCGGACCAAATCTCAGGAAGAGCGGAAGCATTTTCCGGGGGTTCACAGTAGGATCGAATCGCGACCTATCGCTCACATCCGGACTGCGTCTCGAACTTTCCGGCCGCCTCATGTCCGATATTGAGATCGCAGCGGCCCTGACCGACGAGAACACACCCATACAACCCGAGGGGACAACCCAGACCCTTCAGGAATTCGACAAGGTGTTTGTGGAAATCCGCAGCACAGATCTGGCGGCGACGCTCGGTGACTTCACACTCGATTTTTCCGGCACGGAATTCGCCCGCCTCAGCCGTAAACTCCAAGGTGCCCGTGGTACCGCCGCATACCGGCTCGGAGAGGTTCGCGGTGATGCCCTTGTCTCAGGCGCGGTCACGCGCGGGAAGTTCGTGACGAAACAGTTCACCGGCCTTGAGGGAGTGCAGGGGCCCTATATCCTCACGGGAAGGAACAACGAACGGGATATCATCGTCATTGCGGGCACAGAACGCGTCTACATCGACGGAGAAGAGCAGACACGCGGCGAAACAAACGACTATACGGTAGATTACTCCGCGGGAGAGGTAACGTTCATGACGCGCAGGCTCATTACATCGGCGTCACGCATTACGGTGGATTTCGAGTACACTGACAGGCAATTCTCCCGTTCGCTTTTTGCAGCACAGAACTCCACCTCCTTGTTCGGCAACGCTCTCCGCCTCACTGCAAGCTACTTTCGCGAGGCGGATGACCCCGATGCCCCTATCGACTTCACATTCAGCGATTCGGCTCGTGCAGCGATTGCGAATGCAGGCAACGATCCGTCCAGGGCGGTTCTCAGCGGTGCCATACTCGTGGACTCCAACGGCGCGTACGTAAAGGTCGATACCGTTCTTGCGGGAGGGGGCGCGGCGGAGTTCTTCCGGTACGCACCCGGCAATCCGGCTGCCTTGTACAACGTGACGTTCACCTACGTGGGGGCGGGGAAGGGCGACTATACCCGTCAACGCGCGGGCCTCTTTGTCTGGGTCGGCCCTGGCGGTGGGTCATACCTCCCGATCCGTCAACTGCCGCTGCCCCAGCTGCACGAGCTCATAGACCTCGCAATCGAGTCGAAACCGAGAGAGGATCTTCGGATTGCGGGAGAGTATGCCCACAGCTCGCTGGATGCAAACCGTCTATCTTCGCTGGGAGACGAAGCTAACGGCGGACATGCCGTGACGCTGGCGGCTGAATATGAGCCAAAGGCAATCCGCATCGGAGGATGGGATCTCGGCGGCATGAAGCTGAAGGCCAGGGAGAGATTCGTACAGGCGCAGTTCGTTCCCATCGACCGCGCCGACGACATCGAGTTCACCCGAAGGTGGGGAGTCGATTCTCTGGCAAAAGCCGACGAAGAGATACAGGAGATTTCACTGGCATACATGCCGGTGAACGGAGTCTCCGTTAGCGGGGGATACGGAAGGAATCACCGCGGGGTATTACAGGATTCGCGACGCCGGGAAGCGGCATTTGCGTTGCAGGGGGACGGCCTGCCGACCGCAGTATTCGCCGTCGAAGAGATCACATCGACGGATGCGTTGTCGGACACACGAAGCCAATGGACCAGGCGTAAAGGGGGACTGGAATACTCCTTCCTGAATCTCACACCCGGCATCCGCTATGAGAGCGAACGCCGCGACATCGGCTCTCAGGGTCCCGGCGTCCTCCGCAGTGGGAGTCTGAAGTTCGATGCGTACTCCGGCTACATCCGTTTCAAACCGCCCGGACCGTTCTCCATGCAGGCGGAGTTCGGCTGGCGGAGCGACGACCAGTTCCGGGGAGGCTCGGTCGTCCGCGAGTCGCAATCGTTCACGCAGTCGTACAACGCGCGGCTCAACGAATGGCATACACTCACATCCTCAGCCGACGTAACGCTTCGCAAAAAAACCTATTCGGAGGTATTCAGGCTGGCCGGGAATCAGGACATCCAGACCGTCCTGGTGCGCAACCGCACCCGGTATGCACCCCTCAACCGCGGCGTGGAGACAGACTTGTTCTATGAAGTCACCACGGAGCAGGCCTCACGGTTCGAACGTGTGTTCGTGAAAGTGACCCCGGGCGCTGGGACGTATCGATATCTCGGCGACCAGAACGGAAACGGCCTTGCCGACGACAGCGAGTTCGTTCTCGCCCGGTTCGACGGTGACTACGTGGCCGTGACGCTTCCGACCGACGAACTTACGCCCGTCATCGATTTAAAAACCAGCGTCCGCCTCCGGATCGTGCCTTCTCGTTTTGTCGGGAATGAAGGCACCATCGCCCGCATTCTGTCAGCGCTGACATCGGAAACATACCTGCGCCTCGAAGAGAAGAGTACGGCACGAGATCTGTCGAGCATCTATCTGCTTCATCTGTCGAGGTTCCAGCAGGACGCGACCACCATAGCCGGGTCGACGCTGTTCACCCAGGATCTTTTAATTTTCGAGGGGAGCCCGCTTTTCTCGTCACGTCTCCGGTTTTCCGAGAGGAGAGGGGTGACAAATCTGAGCGGCGGGGTTGAGCATGCGTTTCAGCGCGAACGGTCGATACGGGTGCGTCTTCAGATTGTGCCGGAGATTGCCAATCAGATTGACTTTGTGAACCGGACCGACGGGGTGAGCGGACTTGCCTCTTCGCCACGCCTGCGCGACATCGTCAGCAACGGTTTCACGTACGACCTGTCCTACCGGCCCCAGCAAAACGCAGAACTCGGATTCAAACTTGATGTAAGCCGCGCGAAAGACAGGTTGCCGGTTCCCGAACTCAGAGCGGACCTGAATGCGCAGTCGGTGAGAATCGTCTATGCCTTCCAGGGCACGGGCCAGGCCCGCGCGGAGCTTGTGCGCGAAGAAGTGCAGCTTCCGCGTTCCGTCGATACGTTCCCCTTTGAACTAACGGGGGGGCGTGTCAGTGGAAAAACATGGATCTGGCGCGGTGCCTTCGAGTATCGCATGACACAATTCCTTCAAGCGACGATGAACTACGAAGGACGCATAGAGGGGGGGAGCAGTCCGGTGCATACGGCCAGGGCGGAAGTCCGGGCGTTCTTCTAAGAGACCGATGCTGGTCCCGGAATGACGTCTCTGATTTCAGAATTGATGGGTGATGCACTTGCGTTTGAAAAGTCTATTCTGTATACTCCAGCGTCCCGCCCGTGGGGACATCGGGGATTTTCCTAGCCATCATCTCACGGGGCTCTCTTCTCGTCCCATGGTCTACTGCACATCATTTGAGTCCAAGATCGGACTGATCTACGTCGCTTCGACGGAGAAAGGTGTCTGCAAAGTCAGTGTTCCGCGTCAGACGAAGCGGGATTTTTTCCGATGGCTGCGGGACAACTTTGACGACAGTGAAGTGGCGGACAACAAGTCCCGCAACAGAGACGTGATCGATCAACTTGCTCGCTACTTCAACGGTAAGCTCGCAAAGTTCACGGTCACCGTCGATCTCATTGGCACGCCGTTTCAGGTGCGTGTGTGGCGGGAACTCGGAAAGATTCCCTACGGCACGACGATCAGCTACAAGCAGCTGGCCAAGCGTTTGGGGACGAGCCGGGGATTTCAAGCAGTCGGACGTGCGAATGCCGCCAATCCCGTGCCCATCATCGTGCCGTGCCACCGCGTGCTGGGGACCGACGGATCTCTCGTCGGCTATGCCAGCGGTGTGAAGACGAAAGAATTCCTCCTCAAGCTTGAGGGTGCGTTGATGATTTGAAGGTGTGTTCTGTTCCCGCCGCGCGTTGCCTTCCGTAACCATTTTCCGTATCATGCCTCATGTCTTTTCTGCAACAGCTCAATGACGTCCAGCGTGATGCCGTAGAGGCAACTGAAGGGCCGGTGATGATTGTCGCCGGCGCCGGCAGCGGGAAGACCCGCGTGCTCACCTACCGTGCGGCATACCTCCTGCAGCAAGGCACCCGCCCTGAGAGCATTCTTGCCCTGACGTTCACCAACAAGGCGGCCAACGAAATGAAGGGCCGCATCGCTGATCTCGTCGGTCCGTCGAACCGTGCCATCTGGATGGGGACGTTCCATTCGATCTTCGCCCGCATCCTGCGCATTGAGGCAGAACGGCTCGGCTACACGCGTACGTTTTCAATCTACGATACCGATGATACGCAGTCCCTGATCAAGAGCATCATGAACGATCTGGGAATTTCCGCTCAGCAATATCCGCCGGCGGGCATCCGCAGCCGCATCAGCGTTGCCAAGAACTCCATGATTTCCAGCGCCGATTACCAGAAAGGCGCCCATGACCCGGCTGCGCAGCGCGCAGGCGAGATCTTCGAGGAGTACGAACGCCGCCTCTTCAAGAACAACGCGATGGACTTTGATGACCTGCTCCTTAAACCGCTGGAACTGTTCCGTCGACACCGCGATGTGCTTCAACGCTATCAAATGCGATTCCAGTTCATCCTGGTCGACGAGTACCAGGACACCAACAGGGTGCAGTATCTTCTGCTGCGTGAGCTGGCCGCCCGGCTCAAAAACATCTGTGTGGTCGGGGATGACGCGCAGAGCATCTACGCATTCCGCGGTGCCGACATCCGGAATATTCTCGATTTTGAAAAAGATTATCCGCAGTGCCGCGTGTTCCGGCTCGAACAGAACTACCGGTCCACCAAGACCATTCTGGGTGCGGCCGATTCGCTCATCAGGCATAACGAGCGGCAGATTCCCAAGAAGCTCTGGACGAGCAATGCCGCCGGCGACGCGGTAGTGCTGGATATCTGTGACGACGATAGAGACGAGGCCCGGAGGATTGTCAGCCACATCCAGGAGGAAACACACAAGCGGAAGCTAGGCCTGAATGACTTCGCCGTGCTGTACCGGACGAACGCACAATCCCGGACAATCGAAGATGCCCTCCGCAGGGCAGGGGTACCGTACGTCATCGTGGGAGGCGTAGCGTTCTACAAGCGAAAGGAGATCAAGGACATTGTGGCGTACCTGCGCGTCATCGCGAATCCGAAGGACGACGAAAGCGTCATACGGATCCTGAATGTGCCGGCGCGGGCAATCGGGAACACGACCTTGCAGCGGATCCGCACAGTCGCGGCGGCGGAGAGAATTCCGGTCATGGCTGCCCTGAACTCGCCGCGCCTCGAGGGACTGGTGGCGGAACGTACGCTGAAATCCGTCAGACAGTTCTACGCGATGCTGCAGAAGTATATTGCGCTAAAATCGGAAATGTCCGCAAATGAACTTGCCAGAGCTGTCGTAGATGAGACCGGTATCCTCCGTGCCCTCAAGGAAGAGAACACTCCCGAATCTCTTGCGCGCAGGGATAACATACAGGAATTAGTCTCGGCGTTGGCCGAATTCACTGACCAGCATCCCGGTTCGACTCTGGAGGATTTTCTCTCCGAAGTGTCGCTGGTCTCGGATGTGGACATGGCAGAGTTCGGCCGCAATGCCGTGACGCTCATGACACTGCACGCGGCGAAAGGGCTTGAGTTTCCGGTGGTGTTCATTGCCGGCCTGGAGGAGGGGCTATTGCCGATCTCACTTGCGCTCGACAGCAAAGAGGAAGTGGAGGAAGAGCGGCGCCTGCTCTATGTGGGGATGACGCGTGCGGAAGAGCGACTCTATCTCTCGTTTGCGCACACGCGCTACCACCAGGGAGAAATGCTCTATTCACTGCGTTCGCGGTTTGTCGATGATGTCGATCCGTCGTTTATTTTTTCCTCCGAGAAGACCGGTCTTCTCCGGCACGCGGCGGGTGGCACGGCTCCGGCATCATTGCGCACGCCGCGGTCCATGGCCCGCCCGGCACCCCGGCGGGCACCGGAATCGGATCAATTTGCGGCCGACACCATGCCGGACTACGAGAATCATTCCCAGGAAGAATTCGAGCCCCGGGTGGGATTACGCGTCACGCACGAAACATTCGGTACCGGGCGCATCGTCGCTTTGGACGGCCGCGGTGACGATGCACGGGCAATTGTAGAATTTACCTCTGTCGGACGGAAGAAGCTCCTTTTGAAATTTGCCCGACTTAGAATTCCCCAGTAGTTCTTCTTCAGTTTTGCTTCTTGACACTCAGCCGCCGATGGCGTATTTTGTGCAATACTCCTTCGAGAGTATCGTGCATAGTGAAAAGGAACTCAAAGTAGCGAAAGGTGCATGATGAGAAGTACGTGTCTGTTTGCCGCTGCTGCGGCGCTATTGGTGGTCGGGTGTGCATCTCAGCAGTCGGCAGAAGACCTCATGCCCCAGACTGTTTCCTCGGCGTTGCCTGACTCCCTCCCAGTTGAACCTGCTCCATTCGAAAATCTCGTGACCGACTCGGCGATTGTGTTCACCCAATCGTATGGAGTACCGGGCGACTCGTTGATTGCCGCGATGCTGGAAACCGCCCGGCAACACTACTTGTCTGCGACAACCGCTGCCGCAAACGGCGACTCCCTCCGTTCGGTGGTGCAGTTTGAGGAGGCAATTGCCCTGCTGGACGAGCTCAGCGACATCCCGGAAATCGAATCGAACAAAGACTTTGCTGACTTAAGCAAGGCGGTGGTGGAGGACTACGAGCAATCTATTGCGCGCATCGATAGTCTATCGCCCGAGTCTTCGATTTCAGCCCTGCGGGAGAAGATGAACCAGGTTACCGACCTGGCGGATACCGTCGCAATCGGACTCCAGACGACCGTTGTTCAAGGAACGACAGTCCCGTTGATGATGAATTCCCTCGTCGAGAGTCATATAGCATTTTACACCGGGCGGGGCCGCGTGCATATGGAGCGATGGATCAAGAATTCGGGACGGTACTTTCCACTCTTGCGCAAGATCCTGATCGAGGAAAAGGTCCCCGAGGAACTTGTGCACCT
>Ga0105107_10002949_pt1 | contig 11262 bp, 13 predicted proteins | sample PPLLaktember2015_6_FD_79335 | JGI IMG/M metagenome (GOLD analysis project Ga0105107, IMG submission 79335) | Freshwater sediment microbial communities from Prairie Pothole Lake near Jamestown, North Dakota, USA - PPLs Lake P8 Core (1) Depth... | ecosystem: Environmental > Aquatic > Freshwater >... | reverse complement strand
ACGGCGGCTCGAATTCCATCATGGTGTGCCACGACTGCGTCATGATGTTGCTGCGGCCCTTGTGGGCGGTGGTGATCAACACCACCGGCCCCGGTTCCAGCAGGCCATACACTTTGGACAAGGGTAACGATCTGCGTTTGGGCATCATGTTCTCCGCCTATATTCGGTCGTAATGATGAATTGGAAATTGGCATGACCAATGTATCAATATAGGCAGAGAACGGCGGGGATTACAGAGGGGGCGGCGCTTTGGGTTGCTGTGTCGCCATCATTGGCTGGAGCATCATTTTTATTAGAGGCGAATGGCGCTGATACTGAAGTAAGCGCCATTCACAGCCTTGCCTTTCTTTTTACCAAGCGCTATTTCAGCTGGTTGCACATGCCATATTCGCAACGTGCGACATAGACCACCCCCGCATCACACGCAACCCGATAGTCTTCTACCGAGCCGGCGTCGGTCGTGAGATAAGCCCCCGTGCCGCCTTGGCAGCCATTGGCCTTTGCCATCTTCTCCACCACATAGGAGTATTTACCGAGATTCGCTTGAGCTGCCTTTGGCTGCGATGGTTGCGCGCGCATAATGGTCACGTTGCTCACGGTTGGCGTTGATTCGCGTAGCGTGGCGTTAGTAGCCACGCTCCCAGCGGAAGCCGGTTGCTGCGCGTAGATGCTGGTATTAATTGCATGACGCGCGCCTCCCAACCTTTGGGCAATATGCGACGCGACGGCGGCGATGCCGTAATCCAAGCCCTGGATGGAACGAGCGGGGTTATTCAGCACCCCCTCGAAGTTGCTACTTCGATACGAACTTGGCGCAGGGATTTGGGTGCTGGACATGAGCGGGTTACTGTACCCAAATAAAATGGTCTCGGAAAAAAGTGGCTGTTGTCCCGGCCAAGAAATGAGCTGGGTTTGGACCATCACAGTAGGACGAAACGCACTATCCGCGAAATTAACATCAAAGTAGCCCACGCCAGATTTCGCTACATCCAGCAAGGCATCGACCTGATAGTTTCCCATCGTCGAAAAATCCTCGGCAAATTTGTTTTCGCCGGAATGCGGCAGCGTAACCAACACCACCTTATAGCCCGCCTGTTCCAATTTCGATGTCAGCGCCTTCTCCATGCGCTTGCCGTAATCAAAGCCCGCGCCGCGTAACATGCTCGTGAGTGCTTCGGTCCTGCTTTCTGCGGTCGAAAAGGCCGCTATGGCGCCTAGAGCGCCAAACATCAGTGCCGGGCTGGAGTTGTTGGTGCCATGGTATTGCGCTGGGTTCGGTACGCTGATCAACCCAATGGTTTTGATTTTCTGCCGACTGGCGGCATCCATCGGTTGATACGGTGTTAAAGCGCAACCACTCATTAAAAATATCATTGCGCAAACAAGCACTGCGGTTGTTCTCATTGTGTTGCTCCCTTTTTTCTAAATGACGAGACTCTATGGTTCGGCAAACAGAAAGGTATGCCAAATTCATGGCCGGCACAAGCTGCGCCTAATGATGCTAGCTGCTATTTTCAGCGTTCATTCGGCATCGCCGAACATATTAAGTTGAATTGGGGTTGCTGCTACTTAAGTAGCCGTCAATAGGCCTTACGTCATAGGCCTTTTCCCCTATTGAAAAGACATTGCCATGAACTACAAACAAACAGTGAAGCGAGCATTTCATTAATCCAATATCAGGAGGAGATCAAGATATGCGACACAAATCTATTTTAACCAGCGTGGCATGCGCCATCGCGTGCATAAGCTTTTATGCGCATGCGCATAGTCCGATGGAGAATTCCAAGGCCGGCGACATGGCGAGTTTGGTGGATCAATCCAATCTCATTTTTCTTGGCAAGGTGGCCAAGGTTGCGTACCGCAACGCGCGTGGCGACAAAGGCGAAGGGCCCATCCCCTACACCATCGTGACGTACCGCATTGGCAAGGTGTTGCGCGGCAAGGCGCCGGGCGAGGAGATTACCCTGCGCATCCTCGGTGGCCCGGATGGGAGCGGCCGCTTCTTGACGACCTCCAGTATTCCGATCATTCAAGAGGGAGACCAAGACCTGCTGTTCATTGGCGATACTGCCGATGCAACTTGCCCGCTGGTATATTGCGAGCATGGTCGCTTTCGCGTCCTGAACGAGCGGGTGTATGACACCTACGGTTCTCCGGTGCGCGCCATCAGCAAAGCCACAGTCCTTTCGCGCGGATTGCCGCCCAAGGAATTCCGCACAGTGCGTTTCCCCGCGCCCAAGTTCGATGACCTGATGAAGAATCCCGCCGTGGCGGAACAGCTCAAGGCGCAGAAGATGCCCATCGAGGAAGCGCGCCGGCGCTACGAAGCCGAGGCCCCGAAATTCGTTGAGATAGCCGACGAATTTCCCAGCCCGGAAAAGTTAGGCGATGCACAAAAGGGAGAGCGGCCAAGCACGCAAGTTGAGAAGCAGGCTGTGGCCTTGCCGCTATCCGCCTTCCTTGCGGAAACGCAGCGCCTTGTAAAACTCAGCAAGCGCAAACCCAGCGAAGTGAAAAGCATCGATCCCAAGGCCGAAATCGTCGTGGCAAAAATTACGACCACTGCGCCGCAACGGACCGCGCCGCCGCGGCCTGACATTGAAGATGAATACAAGGCTTACGAGCGCAATGACTTCAATCCCGTCATTCGAAAATAGTCGGTTGCCTGCACACAGACAATCCGCCACCAAAATACTGAATGGAGATCTGCCATGAAGATGTTGATTGCTATCGCCGCTTGCGGCGCTACCTTGTGCGTACCTGATTTGGCGCTGGCCTATAGCTACAAGAATTGTTTGGGCCACGCCATTAAATTCGGTTCCAGCAGTCAAACCGAGCGCCCCAATACGGTGAGCTTTCCCGCCGGCTACTGGGAGAACGGCATTCGCGACACCGTGACCAAGTTCAATCGCAACCCCAGCAATTTTCGCTATACGGTCGCCATGGATTCCGGCGGCGTGGGGCGCAACAACGGCCAGAATGAAATCTGGGGCGACACCGGCTCGATACTCGCCGGCGCGCCGGCAATTGCCTATCAAAACTGGACCTGCTACTGGTTCTTTGGCGACCATGTGCACATGGACGAGGTCGATGTGATTTTCGATTACAGCTCGCCTTGGCAATGGACGGCGGATACCGTCAAGTCATCGCTGATCCGCTACACCGGCACGCAACGGGCGATCCAGACTACCGGCGCGCATGAGCTTGGCCACGGCCTGATCCTCAACCACGTCAACACCGAATACAACATCATGGGAGCGGACTTCGAGCACATCCACGTGAACGGAGCCACCGCGACGGCCTACACCGGAGAGGACGCCGCAGATGGCGCCGTATTCCTGTATGGCGCGCGCTCGCCCGCTTGGGAAGATGTCGCGGTGGTGCATTGGAAATACAGCGGCGCCTCCGGCGAGTACAGCGACCACACCAAGACCGTCATCTACAACTCGACAGGAGCCGTGCTGCCCACGGTCAGTGTGGCGGGCGAAACCGGTTACCGGGTTGATCGCGGGCAAACGGTGCGCGCCGAGTTCACCTACGAAAACAACGGCGCCAACACCAAGACGGGCATCCAGGTCGGCTACTACATTTCCAGCAACGATCTGATCACCACTTTCGATCGCAAAATCGGCAGCGGTTCTTTCAACCTGAGCCGCGACAACGTCTACACCACAACGGTCAATCTGGTCATTCCATCCGACCTGGCACACGCAACCAACTACTGGCTCGGTGTCATCATCGACGACAATGGCGCGATCCCGGAAGCGGTGGAATCGAACAACGCGACGTATATCCCGATACGCGTGAACTGAGCAAACCGCAGCTCACTTGATCGTGAAATTGAACGCCACGACCGCTTCGGTTCGTGGCGTTTTATTTGGCGCCTGAAAAACAAAAGCCAGTTCCAGCGTGCCGATGCGCACGGCGCGAAAGCGAAATACCCGCTTAGTTCCGGTCTTGTCGCGCACCAGCGTCGCTGAGCCTAGCGCCGCAACTTGCCCGCCGCCCGTTTGACGCAACAGGCGCCAAGTGCCGGGTGCAGGTTCTTGTAGCCGGACCTCAATCAAATCGCCCTGCTCAGCCAGCGTGAGCGAACCGGCTTTGTCCTGCGTCAACACATGGGTCGGCACCGGCGCTGCGGTAACCGACGCAGGCGCGCTGTCTCCGACTGGAATATTTGAATTATCCATCGGTGTTTCCCGAGGCGAGCAACTCGCCAAGCAAGGCATGCAGGCGATGAGCGCTGCGCACATGAGAGGGTGCATCAAAATCTCCATTGACGCTAACAGCTTCACTATAGATGGGGATAGGCGGGAGTGACAGTTTCTAGACTATACTTAATCTCGTTATCAGCATGCTTAACTGATCGCGTAAGGAGTGTGAAATGTTGTCAAACCAAACAATGCCGCGACCAAGCGCAAGCCAGGGCAAGCCAAAAAAATGCAGCGTGCTAGCAACCTTCAGCGGTGCATTGCTGATCGCGTGCATGCAGCAGCCTATCGCCGCGACGGGATCTACTTTCCCCGATCAGCCGGGGCAAAAGCCGGCGGGACAGGTTGGGTCGATGGAGCATCACACCACAGTTACCGCACCGCCGACATCCCTGAGTCGAGAGGAAATCGAAAACGATATCCAGGCCCTGGAGTCCGAGCGCAGCGACTTGCTGGCGAAATATGCGAGCGCGCATCCGGACGTGCGCTCGGTCGAGCGGCGCTTGAAGGTGCGGCGCCAACAACTGGAAATGCTGAAGCAAGCGCCCAATCCAGCGAAATGAATTTCCGCATGCTGATTGCCCGGGTGTGACAGCGCCTACACTTAAGCTTGCGTCGTCTGCCGCCAATCTTTAAAAGGATTGCCATAGACGTTGCGCCATAATGCCTTTTTCGGGTGCGCTCAAACGGGCAATCACAATTTCACGTTTAATGCCTTTTATGTGTTTCCCCGCGATGGAAATAAGCTTGCCGTTGTTCAGCTCCTCTTCAACCAGGAATAAAGGCATATGACCCCACCCCATGCCCTGCACAATAACTTCCTTCTTCGTGTATTGATCCCCGACCGTTAAGTGCGGCACATCATTAAGCACAAAACGGTTTAGCTTCTCGCTGTGTATTGATGTATCTCGGATGATGCATTGTGTATGGCCTTTTAAATCGTCGTAACGGAGTGCGCTACTGACCGGGCTATTTAAAAAACCTGGCGCAGCAACGGGCACGACCTGAACCTTGCAAAAGTCCCGATATTCGTAACGTGCATCCGCCTTGTCGATATGATGAATAATCAAGTCTGCGTTCCCATCCAGCAGAAGCTCATTCGGGCCAAACAGATTTCCAAAAAATAGATTGAGCCGGGTATAAGGATGCGCCTTAGAAAACGTGCGCAGTACCGCCAGCGCATCGGGTAAAGGCGTGATATCCCCCACAACGATATTCAGCTCGCCTTCCTCGCCACCCCTCAGATGCATGGCTTGGTTTTTCAGTTCATCCATGTCTCCCAGAATCTGCTTTACGCTTTTATGGAATTTCTTCCCTTCATCGGTGAGTACTGAGCGGTAACCGGATCGATCAAACAACGCAAATCCAAGCGCATCTTCCAGCTTCTTTAACACCGTAATCACGCTGGGATGTGTCTTATTCAGAAACCTGGCTCCGGCTTGAATACTGCCTTGGTTAACCACTGCATCCAAGGCCAACATCTGTTGCAAGGTGATGTTCATCATGTAATAAAATCCTACAAACAATGTCTGAACATAGTACTTTTTCTATACATTCAGATCAACATAGAATTGCTCCGTAATAAAAAACCTAAGGGAAGAATCACATGCAGACGATTGCGAGCAATCCGCTATTACTTCGTTCTTCGGCGTTCTCTCTTACCCGGCATCTAAAGACCCGCATCGCCTGCTTCATTGTGGCCATCGCGGTTACTGCCGGTTTCGCTCAGGCTAAAGAGGTCACGCTACCGCACAAGGGATTAACGCTTAACGCCAACCTCGAATTCGCCACGGGCAAGCAGTTCACCGACGGCGTCATTCTCATCACCCATGGCGGGCTCGCGCACCGCGATATGGAAATCATCACCTACCTGCAGAAGCTACTCAAGGAACGCGGCTACAACACCCTTGCCATTAATCTTAGCCTTGGGCTCAACAATCGTCACGGCATGTACGATTGCGCATTCACACAACGCCACACCAATGATGATGCCGCGGATGAAATCGGCGCTTGGGTCAGTTGGCTGAAGCAGCAAGGGGCTACGCGTGTCGTGCTGCTCGGACATTCGCGCGGCGGCGCCCAGACGGCGCTCTATGCTGCCCGACCTGGCAATGCGTTGGTGCAGGCAGTGGCACTCATGGCGCCCGCTACGCGCGACAATACGAGTACCGCCACTTACCTTAATAATTTCAAGCAGCCGCTGGCGCCATTATTGGAAAAGGCGCAGAAGTTGCGCAAGAGCGGAAAGGGCAGTGCCGTGCTCGAAAAAATTGGTCTGCTGACTTGCAGCGATACGTCGGCAACTGCCGATACCTTCCTCTCGTACTACGCACAAGACCAGCAGGAATCTCGTCTCGACACGCCCACGCTGCTCCCCAACATCGAGCAACCCGTACTCGTAGTGGTAGCGAGCAATGATGAGGTGGTCATCGGTCTCGATAAGAAGCTAACGCCGCTTGTGGATGGTAAGCACATACAGATGAAAGTGATCGAAGGAGCCGACCACCCCTTTCGCGATCTTTCCGCTGACGATGCCGTCGATGCGATCGATGCCTTTCTCAAGGGCGTTGGCAAGGTAGCGCATGGGCGCTAAATCGGCGCATAAAACGCGCTCCCCGCATCATTGAAATTGAAGGAGAAAGGCGATGATAAAAATGCGTACGGTTATTGTTGTCTGTATTGCAATGTTCTTCCCCCTGCTGGCACAGGCAGAGATCAATAAAGTAAACATCAAGAAAGTGGAGCAAGACCTCTACCAAGCCAGTGATGGTTCATACATTCAGACCAGCAATTGTTTTGTTGACGCAAATGGAAGCGACGCGGTCCTGAAATTTGAAAAATACGCTTGCAACAACAATCTCCGATTTAACGCGCAGACCATCTGCGAAGTAATCGATGTTGTTAAGTGATTTGGTTTGACGCGGTAAAAATAACACCAACGGCTGCGCCTTAACCCCATACAAGGCGCGATGCCGGAATCCCATCGCACCTCAATTTATAACCAGGAGATGACCATGACGCATTCTAACTTTAGCCACCGTTTGCTTTTTACTGCCGCCTGCTTACTGCTAGGGGTAAGTCTGGCGACGCACGCCGCCGAGCCTGAGACCAAAGACATCATCAAATATCGCCAGAGCGTCATGCTATCGCTGCGCGGGCACATGGCAGCGTCGACTGCGATTATTCAAGGTAAAGTGGAATTCAAAGACCAACTGGTCAATCACGTCATGTCGCTAGAAGCGAATACCAAAGACATTCCAAGCCTGTTTCCCAAGAATTCAGACTCCGGCGACACCAAAGCGTTGGATGCTGTGTGGAAAGACAACCCGGACTTTTTAAAGAAGGCCAAGAGTGCGCAGGAAAAATCTGAGGCCTTGGCCAAGACGGTAGCGTCCGGCGACACCAAGAATTATGCGCCGCGTCTGAAAGAACTTCAGGAGGCCTGCAAGACCTGTCACAAGGATTTCCGCAAAGAAGAAAAATAAATTCATCAACGGCGCGCCCGGTGCATCTTTCCCTATGCCGAGGGATTTTATTGGTGGGGTTGCTCGTGGCAGCCCCACTAGCCTATTCGGCTGGCAGTAAAACTCCCGACAACATCCTTACCCGAGGCGAGTACGTGTATCGCGCGGCCGGTTGTTTGAGTTGCCACACGGACGACAAACATGGCGGCAGCGCACTCGCTGGTAGACGTGCGCTGATAACCCCCTTCGGCACGTTTTATTCGCCCAACATCACCCCCGATCCGGAGACCGGTATTGGACGCTGGAGCGAACACGAGTTCACGCGTGCACTGCGCGCAGGTCTGGGCCGAAATCTTGAACCGCTCTATCCTGCTTTCCCCTATACGTCTTATACCCAGATGACGGACGCGGATCTGCATGCACTATGGATCTATCTCCAATCACGCCCGGCGGTGAAACAAGCGAACAAAACGCACGACCTGAAATGGTTTGCATCCGCCCGAGCCACGATCAGATTGTGGAAGGCGCTGTACTTCATCCCCGGGGCTTATAAACCGAACCCACAGAAATCAGCCTCATGGAACCGTGGGGCCTACTTGGTCGAAGCAATAACGCACTGCAGCGAATGTCACACACCACGCAATGCGCTCGGCGGCGCAAGCACAAACATGCGCTACGCAGGCACGCGAACCGGGCCGGAGAATTCCGTCGTGCCGAATATCACGCGGGATAAAAAAACCGGTATCGGCAAGTGGAGTGTCGGCGATCTCACCACTTACCTCGAAAACGGCATGACGCCGGGCGGTGATTTTGCCGGTGGGGTCATGGCCGAGGCGATCGACAATAGCCTACGGTACCTACGCCGGGAAGATCTCGCGGATATTGCCGAATATATACAATCGCTACCAGCCATCGAACATGCAGTGCGCAAGGCCGGCAAAAACACCGCACAAAAGGAGGCTTGGGAATAATCCGGGGGCTATGTACACATCTCTTGGGATCACTAATCCATGAACGGACAATTTATCTAGGAAATATCTGCAACAGTCCTACTGGCGCCATACCTGCGCAACGGGGTAAGCAGGCAAGCCGCGAAGCAAGTATCCCGTCGGATGTTAATTTGCCACGGCTTTTGCAGAGCATCCCTAGGAAAACATTACAACGTCGGGTGCTGAGATGGGCAGCCGGAGCCGGCCGCCCGAAGCCTTACGCCAAGCGTCGGCTGTTCAGCTTGAACTGGAAATCGGCCGGGTCGCGGCCATCCAGCTTGGTTTCGCCGAATTCGGCGTAGGGATACATCAGGTAGGGCAGGGACACTTTCAGTTCGCCGGGTGGTAAATCGCCGGGCAGGGCGAAGTCACGGCCATGGTTGAAGCCGACCCAATTCATCTCCCAATAACCGAACAGTCGCTTTCTCAACGCAACGATTTTCGGATCGCTGAGTGCGCGCTTTTCTTCCAGCACCGCCTTGCGCACATCGGCCGGATCCACCGGCACCCAGCCATGGCGCGCCGAGAAAAATTCTGCGCGGCAGTGTTGCGCCTTGGCGATGTCGCCGCTCTTGCCGAGCGATTTGAATTGCACGGAATCCGCCACGCGTACGCCGTAAAATTCGCGCGCCGGAATTCCGGCCGCACGTGCCAGGCCCACGAACAGCGAATTGATGTCGGCGCACTTGCCGCCCAAATCGCCCGACTCCAACATGAACTGGATATTGCCCAGACCGCAACCGCGCACCTTGGGATCGCGGAAGGTGTTGTCCACGATCCATTCATAGATCGCGCGCGCCTTGGCGTCGGGGTCGCGCAGACCTTTCACGATCTTGTGCGCGGTATCGTGCACGATGCCATCCTGCGGCATGTGCTCGGTCGGCTTGAGATACAGCGCGGCCTCGTCCATATCGCGCAGCCGGCGCGCCGCAGCCGCCATGTGCCGGTCGCGGGTAGCGACCCGGGTGGTGACGTTCACCACGCGATGACCATCGTTAGCGCCCCATGCGGCGGTGAAGATGGGGGCCTGATAGGTCGCATCCCATTGCAGCGCGGCCTGGGCTTCGGCATTGCAAGCGACGGACAACACCTGTTGATAGTCGCCCGCCTGCTGCGGCAAAGGAAGCCAAAGCCGGCCTGCGCCTTGTTGCTTGGAAAGATCGACCGCATAGGTCAGTTCGAAAGTGCGCCAATCGGAAGCAGTCCCGCTCGTCTTCGCCAGCACGCGAGGTGCCGCCGTGAACAAAGAGGTGGTTGCCGCCAAGCGCAGAAAGTCACGTCGTTTCATAATTTCTCCTAAAACGGTTTCTCGGATATCTGCGAAAGATTCGCCAGCCATGTTGACGGGATGGGCCGCATAAAAGGGGCCGTTTTGTTCCCCATGGAAGGCAGGTGGGAGTTTACAGCAGGCGCGAAGTCTTTAGAGGAGGAAGCTTACGCCAGGCCCGTTTGATTCGTCGCCTATACTGGAAGCGAGTTCCAATACGGAGTTGCCGACATGGAAGTATCCCAGCACGAACCGCGCTTTCTCGTCACCCAGTATCAATTCGACGATATGCACCTGCGGGTGGGTGATCGCTTCCAATTGGAATCGCACGCGCACCCGGCGCAGCGCCACTATGGAAGCCTGGTGGGCTTCTCAGCTGGTCAGAGTGTGCTGGTCAAGACGCCGTTCGTAGATGGCTTTCCGGTGCCTTACACCGACGGCCAAGCGCTGACGGCGCGGGCATTCACCGGCATGGGAATATTCGCCTTCGACAGCAGCGTGCAGCGGGTATGCGTGTCGCCTTTTCACTACCTGCATCTGGATTTTCCGACGCAAGTGCGCGGCGTGCAGATTCGCGGCACGGAGCGCGTCAAGGTCACCATGCCGACGCAGGTCAGCACTGCCGGCATGCAAGTGCCGGGCGTGATCACCGATATCGGCATCGGCGGCGCGATGCTCGAATGCGACCGGCCGTTGCCTGAAGGAAAAGGCCTCGGCGTCTTTGTGACCTTTTCTCTGGAGCAAATGCAAGTGAAAGCCGGCTTCGAGGCGGAAGCCACGGTGCACCGACGCTTCGAGAGCACGCAACCGGATCAGGCCACCCCGCTCCATAGTTACGGACTGGAATTTGAGAACATCACGCTGGGGCAGCGCGTCATGCTGCAGAACTTCGTCTACCACCAGTTGCTGCAGGATCACCAGTTGTTGATCTAAACCCGCATCCAGCCCGCTATCAACAAGGATGAAATTTGCAGCCCTATGATTTGCATTACCCCATGACAGGCGAGGTAGAAGATGGAATCCCCCATGCACAGCATCAATAACTTGTTCGCGCAGCTCGGCCTAGCCTCGGATGACCTGTCGATTGCGCACTTCATCCAGACCCACCGCGCATCGGCGAGCCATGTCGTGTTGTCCGAGGCCGCCTTCTGGACGCCGGCACAGGCCGCGTTCTTGCGTGAAGAAATTCTCAAGGATGCCGACTGGGCCGAGGTGATCGACCAATTGAATACGGAGTTGCATGCGTAAAAGTAATTCGACTCTGAGCATCATGGCACTCGGTTAAGCCCCTCGCCCCTTGTGGGAGAGGGGTGGGGGAGAGGGGGTTGTGT
>Ga0105107_10002948_pt1 | contig 11266 bp, 8 predicted proteins | sample PPLLaktember2015_6_FD_79335 | JGI IMG/M metagenome (GOLD analysis project Ga0105107, IMG submission 79335) | Freshwater sediment microbial communities from Prairie Pothole Lake near Jamestown, North Dakota, USA - PPLs Lake P8 Core (1) Depth... | ecosystem: Environmental > Aquatic > Freshwater >... | reverse complement strand
GCGATGATCGCGGTCTTCATGATCATTTATTACGTCGTTTTCGGGTTCATTTCGGTGGCGGCACTGGCCGTCAACGTGGTATTGCTGGTGGCCCTGTTATCCATGATGCAAGCCACCCTGACATTGCCCGGCATGGCCGCCATCGCGCTGACCGTCGGCATGGCGATCGACGCCAACGTGCTGATCAACGAGCGCATCCGCGAGGAATTGCGCAACGGCAACACCCCGCAGGCCAGTATCTATGCCGGCTACGACCGGGCGTTCGGCACGATTCTGGACTCGAACGTCACCACGCTGATCGCGGGCCTGGTGCTGTTCGGTTTCGGTTCCGGGGCGGTGCGCGGGTTCGCGGTCGTGTTGTGCCTGGGCATCCTGACCTCGATGTTCAGCGCAGTGATGGTGTCGCGCTCCATGGTTAACCTGATGTACGGCAGCCGGCGCAAGCTCGAAAAGTTGCCCATCGGCAATACCGCCTGGAAAGAAGCCGCGGGGCACGGATAGGGGAGCGTCATGGAATTTTTCAAGATCAGGAAAGACATTCCCTTCATGCGCTACGCGCTGGTGTTCAACGTGATTTCCGTCATCACGTTCGTGCTCGCGGTGTTTTTCCTGACCGTGAAAGGCCTGAACTTCGGCGTGGATTTCACCGGCGGCACGGTGATGGAGCTGAGTTACTCCCAGCCCGCCGATGTCCCCAAAATCCGCGATTCACTCGCCAAACTCGGCTTGCAGGAAGTCGCGGTGCAGAATTTCGGCACCGCCCGCGACGTATTGATCCGCCTGCCGCTGAAAGCAGGCGTATCCAGCGCCGAGCTGTCCGAGAACGTGATGACGGCCCTGCGCCTGGCGGACCCCACGGTGGAATTGCGCCGCGTGGAATTCGTCGGGCCCCAGGTCGGTAGTGAGCTGGTGGAAAACGGGGCGCTGGCGCTGTTTTTCGTGTGCATCGGCATCGTGTTTTACCTGTGGTTCCGTTTCGAATGGAAGTTCGGCGTGGCCGCGATCATCGCCAATATGCATGACGTGGTGATCATTCTCGGCTGCTTCGCCCTGTTCCAGTGGGAGTTCTCGCTGCCGGTGCTGGCGGCGGTGCTGGCCATTCTCGGTTATTCGGTCAACGAATCCGTGGTGGTGTTCGACCGCATCCGCGAGAATTTCCGCAAGCTGCGCAAGAGCAACACGGTGCAGATCATCAACAATGCCATCACGCGCACCATCTCCCGCACCATCATCACCCACGGCAGCACCCAGATGGCGGTGCTGGCGATGCTGTTCTTCGGCGGCGAGGCGCTGCATTATTTCGCCCTGGCGCTCACCATCGGCATCCTGTTCGGCATCTATTCCTCGGTGCTGGTCGCCAGCCCCATCGTCATGTGGCTCGGCGTGTCGCGCGAGGACCTCATGCCGACCAAGAAAGACACGCTCGAAGACGGCCGCCCTTAGGAAACCTCCGATTAAAGTCTTCCGTTCGCCCTGAGTCCGGTTCGACTGGCTCACCGCAGGCCTCGTTTCGCCGTTCAGTCTGAGCTCTTCGCCTTGCCGTTCGGTCTGAGCTTGTCGAAGACCGAACGGCTCGCTCAGGACAGGCTTGTCGAAGACCGAACGGGAACTGCAGTAAATTGCCGACGAATTGTCCGTTCGCGGTTCGACGGGCTCACCACGAGCGGACTTAATCAGAGATTCCTCGGGTAATTTTCCTTCGCCAGCGCACCAAACGCGGGCATTTCTCCTTCGCATTCACCATCGCTGTGCATCCGCGCGCCCGTGCGGATCGTTGCAATGCGTTTGTCCCCAGCCGAATCAAGCAGTTAGCGTCTCCGGACATCATGGCACAGCGGTTGCTATATGACGCGTGACATACGAGCCGGAAACGATGCGACTACGAATCCTTTTGATGACTGACCAACCCGACCGCACGGTGCTGATCGAGCATGCGCTGAACGCGGCCCGGCATCACGTCGTGGCGGTCATACGGCCGGACGACGACCTGTGTTTCTACGCGCGCCAGGCCCGGCCCGATGCGGTCGTGACATCGCTCACGGCGCCCGATCCGGCCGTGGTGCAGCAGCTGGAACAACTGTCGCGTGAATATCCCCTGCCGGTCGTGGTGTTCACCGAGCGCAGCGACAGCGCGCCGTTGCGCGCCGCCGTCAAGGCGGGCGTCAGCGCCTACGTGGTGGACGGCCTGGAGCCGGAGCGCGTCGAGCCGGTGTTGCAAACGGCGCTGGCGCGGTTTCGCGAGTTTCAGGCGCTGCGCCAGGAGCGCGACGCCGCGCTGGCGCAGCTCTCCGAGCGCAAGCATATCGAGCGCGCCAAGGGCATCCTGATGCAGAGGCGCGGATTGGCCGAGAACGCGGCCTACCAGGTAATGCGCCGCATGGCCATGGACCGCGGCAAGCGGCTGGCGGAAGTGGCGGAAAGCATTATCACGGCGGAAGAGATGCTGGCGCAGGGATGATTCCGCGCGATTCGTAAAACAAAGGTTTAGCGGTACCCATGATGGATTTTGGCAATTGACTGGAGCAAACGACATGCAGAATGAGCAGTTAGCCACGAATAGGACGCGTTTTTTCTCGCGGCGTGATTTTCTGAAGTTTGGCATCGCCATGATCGCCGCCGCGGGCCTGATGGGTCTCGCGTCGGGTATGCGCGACGGCGCGCAGGCCGACATCGGCAAACCGGAAAAGACCAGCCTCAAGTTTGGCTTCATCAAGCTCACCGACATGGTGCCGTTGGCGATCGCCTACGAGAAGGGTTATTTCGAGGACGAAGGCCTGTCGGTCACGCTCGAGGCGCAGGCGAACTGGAAGGTATTGCTCGACCGCGTGATCTCCGGCGAGCTCGACGGCGCGCACATGCTGGCGGGCCAGCCGATCGGCGCCACCATCGGTTTCGGGACCAAGGCCGACGTCATCACCGCCTTCAGCATGGACCTCAACGGCAACGGCATCACCGTTTCCAATGCCGTGTGGAGCGAACTCAAGAAGAAACTGCCGATGAAGGACGGCAAGCCGTTGCATCCGATCGATCCCAAGTACCTCAAGGCGGTCGTCGACGATTACAAGAAGCAGGGCAAGGCCTTCAAGATGGGCATGGTGTTCCCGGTGTCCACGCACAACTACGAGCTGCGTTACTGGCTGGCGGCCGGCGGCCTGAACCCGGGCTATTACGCGCCGGGCAAGGGCGACATCAGCGGTACGCTCAAGGCCGATGTATTGCTTTCCGTGACCCCGCCGCCGCAGATGCCGGCGACCATGGAGGCCGGCACGATCGACGGTTACTGCGTTGGCGAACCCTGGAACCAGCAGGCGGTGTTCAAGGGCATCGGCGTGCCGGTCGCCACCGACTATGACGTCCAGGTGAACAATCCGGAGAAGGTGTTCGGCGTCACCCAGGGCTGGGCCGACAAGCATCCCAACACGCACGTGCGCGTGGTCAAGGCGCTGATCCGCGCCGGTTACTGGCTCGATGCCGAGAGCAACAAGAACCGTGCCGAGGCGGTGAAGATCATCTCGCGGCCAAATTACGTCGGCGCCGATGAGGCGGTCATCGCCAACAGCATGACCGGCACCTTCGAGTACGAGAAGGGCGACAAACGCCCGGCGCCGGACTTCAACGTGTTCTTCCGCTACCACGCGACCTATCCGTACTACTCGGATGCCGTCTGGTATCTGACGCAGATGCGACGCTGGGGCCAGATCGCGGAGTCGAAACCGGACAGCTGGTACATGGAAATGGCGAAGAAAATCTACCGTCCTGACATTTATGCCGCCGCGGCCAAGGAGCTGATCGCCGAAGGCAAGCTGAAGGCGTCCGACTTTCCGAATTTCGCCAAGGAGACCGGTTTCAAGGGACCACAAAAAGGCTTTATTGATGGCGTCGTGTATGACGGACGCAAGCCGAACGAGTACCTGGGCAAGTTCAAGATCGGCCTGAAGGGCAAGGACAAGCTGTAGACGCAGGCAATGCAGCGGCGCCCTGGGGCGAACCCGGGCGCCCATTTCAAAGCGAGGTAAACATGAGCGTGACAGCACAAACCGTACGGCAACGCCTGAGCGCGATAATGCAACCGGGCGCCGACGGCGAATCGAAACTGCTGGGCTTCATCCGCGGCCTTTCACCGCCGCTGCTCGGCATCATCGTGTTTCTTGCCCTCTGGCACGTCGGGGCAAGCGGTGTCCAGACCTCGCTCGGCGCTCTGCCGGGTCCGGCCGGCGTATGGGAGCAGGCCGGCAACCTGTACCAGGAGCACGTCGCGGAACGTGAGCGCCAGGCCGCGTTCAATGAGCGCCAGGCACAGCGCCAGGCGGAATTCCTGGCAGAGAATCCCGGACAGGAATTCATACCGCTACCCTATACCGGCAAACCGACCTACCTCGACCAGATCTTCACCAGCCTCTACACGGTGTTCGCCGGATTCACGATGGCCACGCTCGTGGCCGTGCCGCTGGGGATATTCTGCGGCTTGAGCCGGACGATGCAATCGGCGCTGAATCCGCTGATCCAGATTTTCCGTCCGGTGTCACCGCTGGCCTGGTTGCCGATCGTCACGCTCGTCGTCAGCGCTCTTTACGTCAGCGCCAACCCCCTGTTCGAGAAATCCTTCGTCATCTCGGCGGTCACCGTGACGCTGTGTTCGCTGTGGCCCACGCTGATCAACACCGCGCTGGGCGTGGCGTCCATCGACAAGGATCTCCTCAATGTCTCCAGGGTGTTGCGGCTGTCAACCAGCACCCAGGTGATGAAAATTGTCATCCCCTCGTCGCTCAAGCTGATCTTCACGGGCATGCGGCTGTCGCTCGGCGTGGGCTGGATGGTGCTGATCGCCGCCGAGATGCTGGCCCAGAATCCCGGACTCGGAAAATTCGTCTGGGACGAATTCCAGAACGGCAGCTCGCAGTCGCTGGGGCGCATCATGGTGGCCGTGTTCACCATCGGTTTCGTCGGCTTCCTGCTCGACCGCATCATGCAAACGCTGCAGCAACTGGCCAGCTTTGGCCAGCGCGCAACCTGAGCCGGACAAAAGAGGCCCGATATGTCGACAACGTCGCTCAAAATCATGGACCGCGCCGCAACCACCTCCCCGGCGGCCGCTGCCCTGACACCGTGCCTGGAGCTCGAGGGCGTCGGCAAATCCTACGGCACGGGCGCGCAGCGCACCGAAGTGCTGAAGGACATTAATCTCCGGATCAGGGAGGGCGAATTCGTCGCCATCGTCGGTTTCTCCGGCAGCGGCAAGACCACGCTGATATCGCTCATGGCCGGCCTGTTGCGGGCCGACGCCGGCAAGGTGCTGCGCAACGGCCAACCCATCGATGGGCCGGGACCGGACCGCGGCGTGGTGTTCCAGAGCTATTCGCTGATGCCGTGGATGACCGTGCGCCAGAACGTCGCGCTCGCGGTCGACCAGGTGTTCAAAAACGCGCCCAGGGCGGAGCGCCGGGCGCGGGTCGAGAAGTACGTGGAAATGGTGAACCTCACGCCCGCCATGGACAAGCGTCCCGCCGAGCTTTCCGGCGGCATGCGCCAGCGCGTGTCGGTGGCGCGCGCGCTGGCGGCCTCGCCCGACATTCTGCTGCTCGACGAGCCCCTGAGCGCCCTGGACGCGCTCACGCGCTCCAAGCTTCAGGACGAGATCATCCGCATCTGGAGCCAGGAGAAAAAGACCGTCGTGCTCATCACCAACGACGTGGACGAAGGCATGATCATGGCGGACCGCATCATCCCGCTGAAGCCCGGGCCGAACGCCACGCTGGGGCCGGAGTTCCCCGTCGCCCTGCCGCGCCCGCGCGACCGCACGGCGATCAATCATTCGCCGGAGTTCAAGCGCATCCGCCGCGAGGTGACCCAGTACCTCATGCAGGTCGGGTCCGAACGGGAGTCCACGGCCGGGGCCAAGATCATCAGCCTGCCTACGGTTCTGCCCAACACCTCGCGCGAACATCAGGCCTCCCGGGGCCAGAAGCACCGCGACGAACCCGCGCCGAACGTGGAACGCTACGTCGAGTTCTCGCGGATCTCCAAGATATACCCGAGCCGCAAAGGGCCGATCAAGGTTGTTGACGGCTTCGATCTCAAGATACGCAAGGGAGAGTTTGTTTCCATTATCGGCCACTCCGGTTGCGGCAAATCGACCGTGCTGTCCATGGCCGCCGGGCTCAACGACGTCAGCGAAGGCGGCATCATCCTCGACGGCCGCGAGGTGAACAGCGCCGGTCCCGACCGCGGCATCGTGTTCCAGGCGCCCAGCCTCGTGCCCTGGCTCAGCGCGTACGATAACGTCTGTCTCGGCGTGGAGAAGGTGTTTCCCCACGCCACGCAGGCAGAGCGCAACGATATCATCGAGCATTATCTCGACCGCGTCGGGCTTGCCGACGCCCGTGACAAAAAAGCTTCCGAGCTCTCCAACGGCATGAAGCAGCGCGTCGGCATCGCGCGCGCGTTCGCGCTCTCGCCCAAGCTGCTGTTGCTCGACGAACCGTTCGGCATGCTGGACTCGCTGACGCGCTGGGATCTGCAGGAAGTGTTGATGGAAGTGTGGGCGCGCACCAAGGTGACGGCCATCATGGTCACCCATGACGTGGACGAGGCGATTCTGCTGGCCGACCGCGTGGTGATGATGACCAACGGCCCCAATGCCAGGGTGGGCAAGATTCTCGAGATCGACCTGCCGCGTCCACGGACGCGCAAGATGCTGCTCGAGCATGCGGACTACTACGGATTGCGGGAACAGCTGCTGACCTTCCTGGCCGAGTGCGATCATGGCTGACCTGGCGCGAGATTCCGTGGACATGAACAGTGGAGAAGCAATGATTGAACGGTAACTGAAATCCAAACCGGCCGACACGGCCGGCTGAAGACAACGCAGGCCAACGACGGTCTGCACGGACATCGGCGTCCATTTGTTCGGGTTGATCCCCGGAGAGATGGACGCTTTTTTTTGGCCAACGACGAGGAGACATATAATGACACCGAAGCAGAAGGTATTGGTACAGCGCAGTTTTCTGAAAGTGGCGCCCATCGCCGACCAGGCGGCCGAGCTTTTCTACGCGCGCCTGTTCAAGCTCGATCCGGCGCTGCAACCGCTGTTCAAGGGCGACATGAAGGAGCAGGGGCGCAAGCTCATGCGCATGATCGCCACCGCGGTGAACGGTCTGGACCGCCTGGGGGAACTGGTTCCGGCGATCGAGGACATGGGACGCCGGCACGTGGTCTACGGCGTGCGCGCGTCGCATTACGACACCGTGGGTGCGGCCCTGCTCTGGACCCTGGAGCAGGGGCTCGGTCCGGAATTCACGCCCGAGGTTAAGGAGGCCTGGGCCGCGGTTTACGGGATCCTGGCCAAGACCATGAAGGACGCCGCATATAAGGGGGCTGAATCGGATGCCGTCGCTTCCGCTGCCGGCTGAGATCACCGCGGTCGTCGCGGACGCGCGCGCCGCTGCCGTCTCCCCTGTCGTTATCGTCGGCGCAGGGCCGGCGGGCATGCGCCTGGCCCGGACGCTGCTCGAGCGCGACCCGCGACGCGAGATCTTGATTTACGGCGACGAACCCTCGACGCCTTACGACCGCGTGCGCCTGTCGGCGCTGCTGATGGGCGAAATCGGCTGGGCCGGCATCGCGCAAGACCTGAAGTTGCCGGACGGGCATCGCGTCGTCCAGCGTTATCACTGCGCGGTGTTGGGCATCGACCGGGCCATGCGCACGGTGCGCGACGCCCACGGCCGGACGCAAAAGTATTCGCACCTGGTGCTGGCCACCGGCTCGCGTCCGCGCCTGCCACAGATCCCGGGCATCCGGCTGCCGGGTGTGTATACCTTCCGCGATCTGCGCGACACCGAACAGCTGCGCGCGCGTTGCGTGCGCAGCCGCCGCACCGTGGTGCTGGGCGGCGGCCTGCTCGGACTGGAAACGGCGCGCGCCCTGCAGCGCCATGGCGTCGAGGTGGCGGTGGTGGAGCACAGCCCGCGCCTGATGTCGTCCCAGCTCGACGCCGGCGGCGCCGAGTCGCTGTACGCGGAAGTCATCCGGCTCGGCATCGGCGTGTTCCTCGGCCATGGCGTGAAGGAAATCGTCGGGACGGATTCGGTGCAGGGCGTGCGCCTGGCGAGCGGCTTCGACCTGGGTTGCGACACCGTGGTGGTGGCGGCCGGCATCGTGCCCAATGTCGATCTCGCGCTCGAAGCCGGCCTGAGCGTGGGACGCGGCATCCGCGTGGACGACACGCTGCGCACCGGCGACCCGCATATCTACGCCGTCGGCGAATGCGCCGAGCACCGCGAAAAAATCTACGGCTTCGTGGCGCCAGGCCTGGAACAGGCGGCGGTGGCGGCGAGCAACATTCTCGACGTGGAAGCGAAATATCAGGGCACCATCGCCGCGGCCCAGCTCAAGGTGGTGGGCGTGCCGGTTTTCAGCGTCGGGCGCGTGGGCGAGGAGGAAAGCCCGACGGATCTGCAGAGCGTGGTTTATGCCGCCGGCAAAAGCACGACCTATCGCAAGCTGGTGCTGCACCGCGGACGGCTGGTGGGCGCCATTGCCGTGGGCCCATGGGAGGAAACCGGGCGCGCGCAGGAGGCCATCACCCATGGCCGGCGCCTGTGGTTGTGGCAACGCCTGCGCTTCCGCCGTGACGGCCGGTTATGGCCGGAGCAGGAGGCGCAGAACGTGGCGCTGTGGCCGGCGACTGCCGTGGTGTGCAACTGCGCCGGCGTCACGCGCGGCGCGCTGAGCCAGGCGCTGACCTCGGGCTGCAATTCGATGGAAAGCCTGACGGCGCGCACCGGCGCCGGCCGCGTCTGCGGCTCCTGCCGTCCGTTGCTTGGCGAACTCGTCGGGGGCGTTTCGCAAACGGTGACTCAACCCGGTCGCCAAAGCCTCGCGATCGGATCGGCGCTGGCGCTGTTGTTGGCGATCTTGCTCATCGTTTGGGGCCCGTTGCCTTATTCCGAAACCGTGCAGGGCGGTTTCAAACCCGAGGTGCTGTGGAGCGACGGCGTCTGGAAGCAGGTGAGCGGTTACAGCCTCGTGGGTCTCTCACTGCTCGGGCTGTTGCTGTCGGCGCGCAAGCGGATCAGTCGGATCCAATTCGGCGAGTTTGCCTGGTGGCGCGTGGCGCATGTGTTGTTCGGCGCCGCCACGCTCGCGATCCTGGTGGCGCATTCCGGCTTCAGCCTGGGAAACAATCTGAATTTCATGCTGATGCTGAGCTTTCTCAAGCTCAGCCTGATGGGCGCGCTGGCCGGCGCGGTCACGGCGATCGAATCGCGTCCGACACGGCTCAGCAAGCACCTGCGCGCCTGGACCTCCACCACGCATATCCTGCTGCTGTGGCCGCTGCCGGCCCTGCTCGGATATCACATCCTGTCGGTTTATTACTTCTGAGTATCGAAATGTGCGTCAAACATGAAACAAAAAACGAACTGGATACCCTGGGTGCTGGCCACGGTGGTGACCATGGCGCTGGCTGGCTATCTCGGCCAGCGGCTGACCGGTGAGGACCGCACCGTGTTCGTTCCCGGCGCCATGACCCACGGCCACCACCAGATCGAACTGGGCTGCGACACATGTCACACGCCGTTCAATGGCGTGAAGCAGGAGGCCTGTGTCGAATGCCACGGCGCGCGCCTCGCCGCCTCCGACGATTCGCATCCAAAAAAGAAATTCGAGGACCCGCGCAACGCCGAGCAGCTGGATATCCTGGATGCGCGTCTGTGCGTCACCTGCCATCTCGAGCACCGGCCGCAAAAGACGCGCGCCATGGGCTTGACGCTGCCGGACGATTACTGTTTCCACTGTCACCAGGAAGTGGGCGAGGACCGGCCCTCGCACCAGGGGCTCGCGTTCGATTCCTGCGCCTCGGCCGGCTGCCACAACTATCACGACAACACCGCGCTGTACGAGGATTTTCTGGCCAAGCATGCCAACGAGCCGGCGCTGCTGCTACGTGCCTCGCTGCCGCAGCGCGGGCTCGCCGCCCGCATGCGCGCGTCCGGCATCGCCATCAAGCCGCCGCTCGCGCGCAGTCAGCAGGATGCGCCCGCCGGCATCAAGCCGGACGAGGCTGTGTTGCAGGAATGGGCCGACACCGCGCATGCCCGTGGCGGCGTCAATTGCAGCGATTGCCACCAGCCCAGGCAGGCCGATGGCGCTGTGGCCGCCTGGACCGACAAGCCCGGCCACGCCGCCTGCGCGCAATGCCACGAGACCGAGGTAAAAGGCTTTCTCGACAGCCGTCATGGCATGCGCCTGAAGCAGAACCTGCCGCCGATGACGCCGGCCATGGCGCGCCATCCCATGCAGGCCGATGCCCGCGACAGGGAACTGGGCTGCGCCAGCTGCCACGGTGCCCACGGTTTCGACACGCGCCGCGCGGCGGTCGAATCCTGTCTCGGTTGCCATGACGATCAGCACAGCCGCGCGTTCAAGGAATCGCCGCATTTCCTCGCCGGCACGGCGGGCAAGCCGGCCGTGACCTGCGCTACCTGCCACTTGCCACGCACGCCGCACAAGCACGGCGACACGAATGTCGTACGGGTCGAGCACAACCAGAACTGGAACCTGCGGCCGAACGAAAAGATGGTCCGGGGCGTGTGCCTGAACTGCCATGGCCTCGGCTTCACCCTCGATGCGCTCGCCGACCCGGCGCTGATCGCCAACAATTTCCGCGGCCAACCCGCACGCCATGTCGAGAGCGTGGAGTGGGCCGCCCAACGCGTTACCCAACCTTCCAAAGGAGACACCCCATGAAGTCGCTGAAAGTCGTCGTACCCGCCCTGTTGCTCGCCGGCCTGGGCGCCGGCGCGGTCGCCACCGCTGCCGGCATCACGCCGCAGTCCATGGCCGACGCGCTGCACATGGTGCTCGAGACCGACCGCACCGTGTACACGCGCCTGATCGTCAACCGCCTGCAAAACGAGGAGAAGGTGATCAAGGCCAGCGAGCACTGGAAAGAGGAAAAAGCGCTGGTGCTGCCGGCGCAGATGTTCCGCGCCGGGGCCGAGATGACCCGCGACAAGGGCGCGTCGTTCAGCTATTCGCTGCTGTCGCTGTGGCCGGTCAACAAGCAGAACAAGCCCAAGACCGACGCCGAGAAGAAGGGGCTGCAGTACGTCGTGGACAACAAGGGCAAGAACTTCTACACCGACGAGAAACTCGGCGGCAAGAAGTATTTCACCGCCGTGTATCCCGACTATGCCGTGGCGCAGGCCTGCATCACCTGCCACAACGACCACAAGGACACGCCCAAGAAGGATTTCAAGATGGG
>Ga0105107_10002944_pt1 | contig 11279 bp, 8 predicted proteins | sample PPLLaktember2015_6_FD_79335 | JGI IMG/M metagenome (GOLD analysis project Ga0105107, IMG submission 79335) | Freshwater sediment microbial communities from Prairie Pothole Lake near Jamestown, North Dakota, USA - PPLs Lake P8 Core (1) Depth... | ecosystem: Environmental > Aquatic > Freshwater >... | reverse complement strand
CTGGGCGCTTTGGGCCCGCTCCTGCTCGCGTCCACGGTATTTCTGGGACGGCAGTGGGATCTCCAGCGTGAGGCGAGTATCAACCGCCTGCGCGACCTGGCGGTCGCGCTCCAGTTGTCGGTGGACCGCGAGCTCGCGCTCGACCAGACGGCGCTGCAAGTCCTCGCCACATCGGGCGCCATCGACGCTCGCGACTGGGCCGCCTTCTACGCCGCTGCACAGGAAGCGGCCAAGTTGCGCCCGGGAACCTGGGTGCTGCTGGGGGACCGGTCCGAGAGAACGATCATCAACACGTTCGTACCGCTGGGCACCGCGCTGCCGGAATTTTCCGAGCGCCATTCCACACCCGGCGCGCGCGTGGAGTCGGAAAAGCGCAGCCTGCCATGGTTCGATACCCGGGTTTTGTCCGAGCCGCTGCGCTCCGGGCGCCCTCGCATCAGCAATCTCTTCTATGGTCCGGTGCGCAAAGGCCCGGTAGTCGCCCTCTCGGTGCCGGTCACGAGACATGGCGAAGTGCCCTATTCATTGGCTTTTGCTTACGCGCCGGAGCGGTTCGTCGCGTTTCTGCAGCAGCAGCCGGCCAGCGCCACGACCCTCCTGTGCGTAGTCGATGGCAACGGCAACATCATTGCGCGCAATCGGGATCCGGCCAAGGTCGTGGCGCAAGTGGCACAGCCGCCGTTCGACGCTGGCAGCGGCCTGCCCCGTGAGGGCGTCGTGGAAACCGTCACCTTCGACGGGGTGCCTGTGTTCCTCGCGCACCGCCGCTCCGACCTCACCGACTGGACGATCACCGTCGGCCTGCCCAGCGACGAGATTCTGGCGCCGGCGCGCCGCTCGCTGCTGCTGTGGCTCGCGCTGCTGTCGGGCATGCTGGGCGCCGCAATCGTCCTCGCGCACCGGTTCTGGCGCCGCGTCGCGCTTCCGCTCATCGATCTCGCGCGCCAGGCTCGCGAGACCGGCGAGCACGACATCGACGTGCTCCCGACGGACATCGAAGAGGTGGAAACCCTGCGCACGGCCCTCAAGGAAGCGACGCATGCCGAGCGCGCGCGTCGCGAGGAAGCCGCACAGCGGCTTGCGGTGGAGCAACGGGAACGCCTGCTCGCTTCGCAGCACGCGGATGCGCTGCGCGCGGCCGACCGGCGCAAGGACGAGTTCCTCGCCATGCTGGGTCACGAGCTCAGGAATCCGCTGGCACCGATCGTCAACGCGCTCGCGGTGATGCGCAAGCTCGGCCCCCCCGACGCAACCCTGCTGCGCCTGGAGGACATGATGGAGCGGCAAACGCGGCAGCTCACGCGCCTGGTGGACGATCTTCTCGACGTGGCGCGCATCAATACCGGCAGGATCGTGTTGCGCAAGGAGCGCCTCGACCTGCGACAGATCGTCGAACAGGCGGCGCGCGCTGCGCAGGCGGCGATGGACCGGCGCGGGCACGTCCTCTCCGTAGCGCTGCCGCAGGAGGCGCTCTGGATGGACGGCGACGAAGCGCGTCTTGCGCAGATCCTCGGCAACCTCCTCGACAACGCTGCGAAATACACCGAACCGGGCGGCGCAGTCGCCGTATCCCTGTCGCGGGACGGGCGCCGCGCCGTGCTGCGCGTGTCGGACACCGGCAAAGGCATTCCACCGGACCTGCTGCCGCACGTGTTCGACCTTTTCAAGCAGGGCGACCTCGGCGGCGTTCGCGCGGTCGGCGGACTCGGCATCGGCCTGTATATCGTGAAGCGGCTGGTGGAAACGCACGGCGGTGAGGTGAGCGTTCACAGCGCCAGCGGCCAGCGCGGCAGCGTCTTCGAGGTGAAACTGCCCCTGGCCGACGGTCCGGAACTGCAGCGAGCGCACGAGGCGACGATCGCACCTGCCCGCGCGCTCCGTCTCCTGGTCGTCGACGACAACGAGGATGCCGCCGAGAGCCTCGCCCTCCTGCTCCGACTCGACGGCCATGCCGTGCGGGTCGTGCATGGCGGCGTAGCGGCGATCGAGGCGGCCATCCAGGATCCGCCGGACGCGGTGCTGCTGGACCTCAACATGCCGGGTGTCGACGGGTACGAAGTCGCGCGCCGCCTGAAAGCCGACCCGTCGTCCCGCGACATCGTGCTTATTGCAGTGACCGGATACAGCCGGCGGGCGGAGCAAGGGAAGGTTCAGCAAGCCGGAATCCAGTATCACCTGACGAAGCCCGTGAATCATCAGCACTTGCGGGCGGTGCTCGCAGAGGCGGAACGATCGTCAGAGATCACAAGTGCCCATCCAGAGAGGTGCCAGCCATGAAGTACGAAGATCCAGCCTGTGCCTACTGTCCGCCGACGGTGCGGGCGTGCCGGCAAGGCGAAAGCGAGGAACGCGGCCCCGGCTTCTGCCCGACCAAAGTCGATCCCGAGGTGCAGGCGCACGCGCGCAAATGCTACGACGAGCCGCAGACGCGCAAAGTGTCTCAGGAGTCCGCGGTCGTCGAATCGCAGGGCTACTGCAAGTGGACGCGCGTCGAAGAGATCGTGCAGTTCGCGAAGCGCATGGGATTTCGCAGGATCGGCATCGCGAACTGCATCAGCTTCGTCGATCACGCGCACGTGCTCTCGGGCATACTCGAAAGCCACGGCTTCGAGGTCGTGTCGGTCGCGTGCAAGACCGGCAGCATACCCAAGGAAGAGCTCGGAATCGCGGACCACGATAAAGTCCGGCCCGGCGCGTTCGAATCGCTGTGCAACCCGGTCTGTCAGGCCGAGGTGCTCGCGGCGCACGGCTGCGAGCTCAACGTCGTCATGGGTCTGTGCGTCGGCCACGACAGCCTGTTCTTCAAGCACGCGCAGGGCCTGACCACGGTGCTGGTGGCTAAAGACCGCGTGCTCGGCCACAATCCCGTCGCGGCATTGCACCTCGCCGATACGTATTACAGTCGCGTCTGGGGCCCCGATAAACCGGCGCTGCCGCGCAAGCTGCCGGTGGCCGGAAGGCGCAAAGCCTAGCGCGGACGCGCCGTTCAGGCTGGCTCCTCGCAGGCGCACGGCTTGCGTAGCTGCGCATGCTTTCGTCACGTGAGAGGTTCCAGCCATGCACATAGAGCGCGAAACGAAGCTCGACTTCGCGGACGTGCTGATCCGCCCCAAGCGCTCGGCGCTGCCCTCGCGGGCGGAAGTCGACATCTTCCGCGAGTTCAGGTTCAAGCACTCGAAGCACAAGTACCGCGGCATACCCATCGTCGCCGCGAACATGGACACGGTCGGCACCTTCGACATGGCGCGCGCCCTCGAGCCCTTCGGCCTGTCGGTGGCGCTGCACAAGCACTACGACGAGAACGACCTGGTGGCGTTCTTCAAATCGCTGAAGGTCACGTCCGCCGCGTTCTACTCGATGGGCATCACGAAAAGCGACCAGGAGAAATTCGACCGGGTGCTCGAGCAGGTCGGCGACGCCATCGGCTACGTATGCATCGACGTCGCGAACGGCTACACCGAGGCCTTCGTCCGGTTCGTCGAGAAATTCCGCGAAGCGCACCCGAGGCTCACCATCATGGCCGGCAACGTCGTCACCGGCGAGATGACGGAGGAGCTGATCCTGTCGGGCGCGGACATCGTCAAGGTCGGCATCGGGCCGGGGTCGGTGTGCACCACCCGCAGCATGACCGGCGTCGGCTATCCGCAGCTCTCCGCGGTCATCGAATGCGCGGATGCAGCGCACGGCCTGGACGGGCGCATCTGCGCCGACGGCGGCTGCGTCGCGCCGGGCGACATCGCCAAGGCGTTCGGCGGGGGCGCGGACTTCGTCATGCTGGGCGGCATGCTCGCGGGGCACGACGAGTGCGCCGGAGACGTCGTCGAGCAGGAGGGCGTGCGCTACAAGCGCTTCTACGGCATGAGCTCCCGCGCGGCGATGGAGAAGCACGCGGGCGGCGTTGCCGACTACCGCGCCGCCGAAGGCCGGGAAGTCCTCGTGGCGCTGCGCGGCCCGGTCGCCGCCACGGTGCAGGAGATCCTCGGCGGCGTGCGCTCCGCCTGCACTTACGTCGGCGCGCACACCCTGAAGGAGCTCACGAAAAGAACGACTTTCGTGCGGGTGGCGGCAGGCGCTAACGAGCTCTTCGGATAGCGCCCGCCCCGCTCACATCCCCCGCAGCGACCCCACGAACCCGATCACGACCAGCACGAGCAGCGTCAGGCCGAACCCGATCAGCGCAAGGCCCAGGATGCGCGATCCCACGGTCATCGGGCGCGACGGCGCGTCGACGAGATACTTCTGAAGCTCGCCGGTGTCGAGCATGCGCTGGTACTCGAGCGTGTGCTCGTGCTTGAATTCCTCGAGCGGCACCGAGCCCGTGAACATCACCACGTCGGGCGGCGGATACTTGTCGGGCCTGAAGTGGTTGTTGAAGAAGTGCACCGTGAAGAGGAACACGGCCGCGAGGAAAGCTTCTTCGCCGTGGATCAGGGTGGCGACGTTGAACACCCACCCCGGCAGCACCGTGGCGACGACGCTCGGGAACCACAGCATGAATCCGCTGCCGCCGATGATCATCATGCCCCAGAAGACCGCCCAGTAATCGAACTTCTCCCAGTACGTCCAGCGGTCGAACACCGGCCGCGGGCCTTTGCCGAAGAACCATTTGAACATCGCGGTCGCGTCCGCGAGATCCTTCCAGCGCGGCACGAACGAGGTCGGACCGAACCACGTGAACGACTTGCCCGCTCGCAAGACGCGAACGAGCACCACCACGAGGTGCAGGAAGAATATCCCCAGCATGGTGACCGCGGCGACGCGATGGATGAGCCCCGCGGCGCGAGGTCCGCCGAGCGCGGCCATGATGGCTTTCGCCCAGTCGGTGTCGGAGTAGAACACCGCCATGCCGGTGAGGACGAGCGTCATCACGCTCACTGCGAAGAAGAGGTGGGCGATCCGCCATCCCCACTGGAAGCGCCTGACGTGCTTGCCCTGGAGCCCCGGCGGCAGCTCGGCGGTCGCGACGTGCGGCCGGCTCTTGCCTTCGGCTCGGTCCTTGTACTCGCGATAGAACCACAGCGCCGAGTGGCTCCAGAAGAAGAGGAACACACCCACCAGGAGCGCGATCATGAACTTGGAAGTGATCCACATCGCGGGGTAGCGGCCGAAATCGTGCGTGTTCGCGATCGGCTGGAACGTGAGAAATCCGGCGGTCGCGGTCGCGTGACATTCCTGGCACGTCGCGAGCCGGTTGGTCGGATGCACCTTGGAGTTGGGGTCGCTCACGCGCTGGATGGTGTGGTTCGCATGGCAGTCGAAGCATTTCGCGGTGTAGCCGTAGCCCAGCGTGGTGACCTGGCCGTGGTAGGTGTCGGTATAGCTGCGGTAGTTCTCCTTGTGACAGGCGCCGCATTTCTCGATGATTCCGAGCTGCGTCGTGGTGTTTTGCGTGGACTGTATGTCGTGCCCGGTGTGACAGTCCGAGCATACCGCCGCCTTCGGATTGCGCTTCCAGACCGCTTCGTCCGCGTGCACCGATTGCAGGTATTCGTGCAGCGCCTGCGTGTGGCACTTGCCGCAGGTGTTGGGCAGGTTGAGCCGCCATTCGGCGCGGCCGGGGGTCCCGCGCGGATAGACGTAGTGCGGGTCGTGGCAGTCGTAACACGTCGCGTTGGTATAGGACTGGTCCTCGCGGTTGGGCTGCGCGTGGACCGACTTCAGATGGCGTGCGATCTGGTCTACGACCATGCCGAGCCGGGCGTTCTCCGCCGTCTTGCCTTCGCGCTGCGCGGCCTCCCATAACTGCTCGTGGCAGCTGACGCAGCTCACCTTGCGAACCGCTTTCTGGTGGGGAACCGCGGTGATGTCCTTGTGGCATTCGACGCATTCGCGCTTGCCGTGGACGCTGTGCTCGAACTTCTCCTTCTGCACGTGCAGCGCGCGCGGCTTGCCTGAGGCGTCCGGCATCGCGAAGCCCTCGTTGCCGTGGCAGCCGAGGCACATCGCCTTGTCGAGCCCCGGCGGGGCGGCCGGCTGGGCCGCCGCTTCAGGTTTTTTCTCTTGCGCCGGAACTGCGAACGGAGAAAGGAGCGCGAGCGCCACAATGGCCGACGTTAACCACTTTGGGACGCGCATTTTTATTCCTTATTCGAAGGCGCTGCACTTCCTGCCGTTGGACCCCGTGACCGGCACGCCTGCGGCCGGCTCTGCACAAACTACCATATGCTGCTGTTCTGCGGTTGCGCCAGGCACGGCGACGGGATATCGCTCAACGCGCCGGCTGGTTCGCGTACAGCGCAGCGACACCCTCGATGACCGCGTCGCTGAATGGCATGCTCATGCGGTGCATGGTCGAGCTTTCGCGCCTGTCGTCGCGGTAGGCCCTCAGCGCCATCACCAGATAGTCCTTGTCCTGCCCGCCGAGCTTGGGAACCGCCATGGCGGGATTGTCGACGGCTGCACCGTGGCAGCGGTTGCATTTGTCGGCGAGCTGGTTCACCAGGCCTTCGCCTTGCGCCGCCGCGCTCGGCTTCTGCACGGCGTAGTAAGCGGCGATGTTCAGTATGTCGCTCTGCGAGAGCTTGCCGACCTGCGCTTCCATGATCTGGTGCCGGCGCGTCTTTCCATAGGCCCTGGTCGCAGCGGCGAGGTACTGCGCATCCTGCCCCGCGAGCGTGGGCGTCGCGGAATCCATGCTGATTCCGCGGATGCCGTGGCATCCCGCGCACAGGCCGGTGAGCGGCTCTCCGGCAGCGGGATCGCCCACGGCGGGTGCCGCGCGCGGCGTGCGTGTCTGCGAAGCGAAGTACAGCGCGAGGCTTTCCAGCTCGAGCTTGCCGGCGCCGCGCAGGAACGGCCTCATCTCCGGTATCAGGCGATCCCCCTGGTGATACTCCTGAATGGCGGAGATGAAGTACTGCGGCTGCTGCCCCGCGAGGCTGGGCGTGCCCGGCGTGGTGCTGTTGCCGTCCGCGCCGTGACATTTCGCGCAGGGCGCCGCGAGCGCTTTGCCTCGCTCGTACGGAAACAGGAGCGGGACATTCCCTGCGGCGGTGGCGAGCGGCGGCAGGCTCGCGTAATAGGCGACGACGTTGCGCACGTCGGCGTCGCTCAGGCGCGCCGTCATGTCCTTGAGCGCGGCGTGCGTGCGCTTGCCGCCTTTGTATTCGGCGATCGATTCAGCGAGGTAGCGCTCGACCTGCGCGGCGAGATTCGGAATCGCGGGCGCGGTGCCGCGGCCGTCGAGGCCATGACAGCCTTTGCAGAATTTCTCGGCCACCGCCTTGCCGGCGACGATGTCCCCGGCGGGTTGCGCGCTTTTCGCCTTGACCGCCGTCTCCTCCTGAGGTGTGCAACCGATCAGCCCGATCGCCACCGCGATGCCCAGCACGAAACGTTTCATCTCGAATCCCGAATGTTTAGCCGACGCTGCGTCTGTCCACGTCGCCTCGCTGTGCCACCACCTCGGGCGCCGCGGAGAACCAGAGCTGATACATGGAGACGGCCCACATGTAGCCGAACGACAGCGCCATCAGCCCGCCGGAGATGATCACCACCCACGCAAAGGGGTGATAGAGCTTGGTGAAATACCACGAGCCGATGTCCGTCGTGAGACAGACGAACGGCAGGACGATCACCGTGCATTTGAACCACACCGGCCGCACGTACGCGTGGCTGAAGATGATGCCCACGATGAAGAACACCATGGTGAGGCCGAAGAGATGGATGTGCGATACGCGCACGAGCGTGAATATGCCGGTGCCGGTGTCGCGCTCGGTCACCTTCTTCAGGTTGTCGTGGCCGGAGAGGTTCACGAGATGCGGGTTGGTCCCGTCGTGGCAGGACAGGCACCGCTTCTCGAGCACCGGCCTGATGTGGCTCTCGTAGCGGGCGCGGTCCGCGCCGTCCGCGACCCATTTGATGATCGGATCGATCTCGTCCGCCGGCAGCATCGTCCGCATCGGCCCGCGCAGCGCCGTCTCCAGCCGCGAGCCTTTCCCGCTGCCGCTGTAGGCGACGACGATGTCCCGATAGGTCATCATCATCGGATCGCCGCCGGCCCGTCCGGCATAGCTGTGGAAGAGGTAAATCCCGGCAAACAGATATGCGACGCCCAGCACCAGCAGCACCGCCGTGAACAGCACGCGCAGGCTGTACGGCAGCTCGGAGAAGTGCAGATAGAACCGGTGCAGCGGCACATCACTCATGACTGGCGTTACTTCTTCTTGAGCGAAGCATAGTGCGCAGCGAGGTTGGCGATGTCCTTGTCGTCGAGCGGCGCCGCGAAGTTCTTCATTACGGCATTCGCCCGCTTGCCTGATTTGTAGTCTTTCATCGCCTGGACGAACTTCGCCTGGGGCATGCCGGCGAGCGGGGGATTCGGCGCCACGCCTTCGCCGTTCGCGCCATGGCAGCCAGCGCACGCCGCAGCCTTCGCTTTGCCGGCCGCCGCGTCCGCCGCGTGCGCCGTGCCCAGCGCGCTCGTGAGCGTCACCAATGCCGCCACCCAGATTCCGTTCTTCATGATGAGCCTCCTTGTCGGTGTTTCGTTCATTTCGCGGGAACCGCGACGTATGCGAAAGCCCGCGCTTTCTGCCGCGTATAGAACGCGGCGAGGTCGTCGACATCGCCGTCGCTCAGTGCGCTCGACATCGGCCCCATGGCCGAGCTTTTGCGCTGTCCGCCCTGATAGGCGCGCAACGCTTTCTGCAGGTAGTCCGCCCGCTGTGCCGCGATGGCGGGCGTGCGCGGATCGGTGCTGTTGCCGTTGACGCCGTGGCAGCGGTCGCATCGCTGCACCCATTCGGCGAGCGTCAGCGGCTTCTCCACTTTGGGCGCCCGCGGTTCCTGCGCCGCATAGAAGGCCGCCATGTCCGCCATCGCCGCGTCGGTGAGCGACGAGACGGCAAGCTTCATCGTCTCCTCCTTGCGCGACCCGTCCTTGTAGGCTTTCAGCGCCGCCACGAAATACTGCGCGTCCTGGCCCGCGAGGCTCGGGTTGGCCGGATTGCTGCTGACGCCGGTCTCACCATGGCAGCCCGCACAGGCTGCGGCCGCGGTCTTGCCCGCCGCGACATCGCCTTTGGCCGGCGTCTGCGCACGAGCGGGTTTTTGCAGCGCATAAAAGAGCGCGATGCCTTTAAGCTCCGCGTCGCCCAGGGGCGTGGCGAGCGCTTTCATCGTGTCGTGCGCGCGCTGGCCGGTTTTATAGGCGTGCATCGCCGAGATGAAATACTTCGGATCCAGCCCGGCGAGACTCGGCATCCCCGGCACCTTCGTCACGCCGGTTTCGCCATGACAGCCCCCGCACGCGGCGGCGGCGGCCTTGCCGGCAGCGAGCGGATCCGCACTCGCCGGCGGCGTCTTTGCGCCATCCGCTTGAGCGGGCTGAGCGGGCTCGAGGCTGCCGTAATAGGCGGAGACTTTCACCAGCGCATCGTCGTTCAGGAATTTGACCGCGCTTTCCATGCCGTGATCGCCGCGGGTGCCCGCCTGGTAGGCCTTGAGCTTGGCGTAGAGGTACGCCGGGCGCTGTCCGGCCACATGCGGCACGCCTTTCGTCGCGCTGATGCCGTCGGCGCCGTGGCAGCGCGAGCACGAGCCGTCGGTGACACGCTTGCCTTCGGCAACGTCCGCCGCAGTGGCGAACACCGCACGCAGATCGTCGGCGGGAGCCGCCGGCTTCGGTGTGCCCGGCGGAGCGTCGCCCCCCGGCGTGAGCACGATCACAGTCGCCGCCATGACTGCGACGAGCACGCCGATGACAACCATGCTGCGTTTGGATAGCTTCATCCGGGGCGACTGGAAATATTGCGCATGCTCATGCTTGCTCCGGCCCGACCGCGATGCCAAAAGGCAACGGGTACGCGCGCGCCTGGTCGAGCGCGCGCGCGTGCCTCTCGCGGGACTACTTCAACTTCGTCGCTTCGATCGCCGCTTTCGCGCCGAACCCCACCGTGACGGGGAACGAGACGTGGTGCCCGCGGCTGGTGACGTTGTCGTCGTGCACGGCAAAAGCGAAGTTGTAGGCCTTGCCTTCCGAGAGCGCCTTGTCGTCGGGGTTCTTGAGATTGAGCGGACGCGCCCACACGACCGTCCACGTGCCGTCCTTCCACTCGCCCTTGACCTGCTTGTTGTCGGCGGCGGAGCCTTTCGCCAAGTCCTTGCTGACGACGTATTGCGGCAGCAGGTCGCCCTCTTTCCATCCGGCCTTCGGATCGAACGGCACCGCCTGTTCCCGCAGCAGCACGCTGCCGGTCTTGTTGATGTCTGCGACCGCGAACGCTTTCTTCCCGGCTTTCTTCTGGTCGTACATGAAGCGCGGCTGTTTCGCCTTCTGGTCCATGTTCGACGTGAACATGTTGGCGCCGGCGTCGAAGTTGCGGTACTCGAGCACGTAACCGTCGTCCGCCATGCCGGCCAGATTGGAGCGGTGCGCACGCCACTGCATGAGATCGAGGAAGTGGCCGCTCGCCTTGAGCTTGGCGATCTCGTCGAGACTCTTGCCCGACTGCCACGACGCATTGGCCTCGGTGCGCGATGCCGGCAGATACTTGCGCACGTCGCCCTTCTTGATCGCCTGGAAAAACGGCGTGTCCTTCACCTGCGCCGCGGTCGGCTGCTGGCGGCTGTCGCGCTCGCCGTCGTGACAGGTCTGCCAGCAACCTTGCGTCGCGAAGCCGGGCACGCTGCCGTCATCGATCATGATCGAGAAGCGGTCTTCGTAGACGGCAGGCTGCGCGCCGCTCGCCGCCGCTTTGTTGAGCCGCGGCGCACCGAAAGGCTTCCATTCCTTGCCGTCGAAACGGTAGGTGGGATAGGCGTCGCCCGGCTGCGGCTTGTTGGTTTTCCACTGGAAGCGGAAATAGGCGTTCTGGTTGTCGTAGGCGACCTGCACGCCCACCGGCTTGGAGCCGTCCTTACCCGGCACCGCCACCGGCTCGAGCTTGCCGCCTTTCACCAGGGAATCGCCTTTCTGTTTCTCCTGCCCGGTGTGGCAGGAGGCGCACGCTGCGCCGGTCGCGACGGCTTGCGAGCCTGGATGTTCGGGGCTGCGCAGCCATTGGTAAGTGCTTTGCCCCGGATAGAAGAGCGTCAGGGTCTTGGTGGGGACGCGGCTCCAGTCGATGCTGTCGACGTTTGCCGCGAGAGCGGGTGCCGCTCCCAGAAGAAGGAATCCCGCGGCGCAATACGCACTGCCTTTCGCTTTCATACTCGCACTCCCTTTCGTCTTTCATGGGAGGCGCGACGCCGGGGGCCGCCGCCGCTATTCACCACCCACGCTCACGTATTGGATGGTGCGCGCGCACAGGCTATGGAACCTTGATATGGATCAACCT
>Ga0105107_10002943_pt1 | contig 11284 bp, 10 predicted proteins | sample PPLLaktember2015_6_FD_79335 | JGI IMG/M metagenome (GOLD analysis project Ga0105107, IMG submission 79335) | Freshwater sediment microbial communities from Prairie Pothole Lake near Jamestown, North Dakota, USA - PPLs Lake P8 Core (1) Depth... | ecosystem: Environmental > Aquatic > Freshwater >... | reverse complement strand
TTGGCGCCTCGGTGCTCGCAGATTCCATGTCGGCACGGGCCACCCAGAGCCCACTCACGATGCCGGATATACGACTGCAGGCGTTCCCACCGTGCCAGAAATATCGGTCAGCCTCTTCCTTTGTGGGGGGAGTCCATATACGGGAAGTTAATGACATGGCGATCGGGCCGCCCTGCAACTGAGTTTGAAAATGTTATCTCGAAGAACGAGACCCGAATCGACCCATCCGTACGGCCGTACTTTGGCCCGAGATGGTAGTAGAGGCGATCAAATACGAGCTCCGGCTCGATCTTCAGCTCCCGGGCGACCGCTGGTAGATCAATCGGCACAAAGTTCTTCGTCTCGCGGGCCTTAGGCTTGCGCTCATACGAGACGAACTCCTCGTAATACCGGTCGTAGATAACTCGCAAGATCTCTTGGTCTGTGCGCAGGTGCCTCATGGCTGTGCCGTCTAACAGGCCGTTGAACAATGTCTCGTGAAGCCGATTTTTCGCGCAATCGTCAAGGCTCGCGAGGTTGGGACGACCGGTTTCTCGAGCTTCATTTGCGCTCTCATGGTTGATTCGCTTGGTCCGCCGACTCGCCTACCCTGTGGCAGGCTGCATTCTCGCCATCCGCAGCAGGTTGTACGCCGCCCCGACCATGTAGGCGGCGAGCTGCGTCTTGGCGATGCCGACGAAGCGGCTGCGCCTCAAACCACCCACGGTCTTCATCCAGCCGAAGATCTCTTCAATGCGCTTTCGTTTCCTCTGGCTCACGAGGTAGCTCTCGTGCCGCGTCGTCCTGCCGTCGAGTCCGGCAGCGCTGCGGCCCTCGATTCTGGCGATGTGCGGAGCAATGTTGCGATCCCTGAGCCAGGTTGGATGATCGGCCGGGACGCGCTCCTCGACCGAGAAGTAACTGAACATGCTGCCTTGGGGTCGACTTGACCGCGCATTCTCTTCCTCCCTCGAACGACGCTCTCACTATGACCATGAATCCAGAGCATTGTTCGGGGAGTTTTTCAACAGGCGGCTAACGCGCCCGGGCAGCAAACTGCGGTGGCCGCGCTCACCGGGATGCCGCAAGGCGAAATTCTCGCGCTGCGCTGGTCCGAGATTGACCTCACCGCCCGCACGATCAGGGTGCGGCGCAGCTACTCCGGCGGGCGCCTGAGCGAGCAGCCGAAAACCAAATCGGGCGCGTGCACGATCGACGCGCCCGAGACACTCGCCGCCCTGCTTCGCGTGTGGAAGGTCAAGTGTCCGCCCTCGAAGCTCGGCCTGTGCTTCCCGAGCGCGGCCGGCGAGCACCTTGACGGGGGCGAGCTGATCCGCCGGGGTCTACGGCCGGCGCTCGAGCGCGCGGGCCTGCGCGCGATCCGGTTCCACGATCTGCGCCACGGCTACGCGAGCGCACTGCTCGCCTCCGGGGTGGACCTCATTCGCGTCTCAAAGGCGCTCGGGCACGCGAACGTCAACATCACGGCCATGACCTACGCGCGCGTCATCAGCGGCTTGGGCGCGCAGGTCGGCGCGCAGCTCGAGCAGGTCTACGCCGCCCTTGGTAGCAAGGTGGTAGCAGAGGCCCCCGCGATCGTAGCGGCCGGCGGCGCGAAGCCCGCGCAAGTGGTTGATATTCGAGGAGTGCCCGGGGCCGGATTCGAACCGGCACGGCTTGCACCGAGGGATTTTAAGTCCCTTGCGTCTACCAGTTTCGCCACCCGGGCACGGGTGTACGGGCGCGCGGTAATCGGGCCGGGAAGCGTGGAGGCGGGGGTCGGAATCGAACCGGCGTACACGGCTTTGCAGGCCGCCCGATATCGTTGCTGCTCAAATAGTTACCCCACATCGCCACGCATGTTGCCACGTCGAAGGGCGTGGCCGCTGCGCAGCCACACCCGCCACGCATATCCCAACAGCCTCCCTCCCCCACTCGACCGGTCTTTGAAATAGGTGCGTCGGTCGGTCGTCGCCCCGATTAAGGTCGCTCGAAATATGTGCGCGATTGTACGAGCTACTTTTCATCAAGTAGATCGGGTTAATCGTCATCGGCAATCAGTGTCAGCGCTTGCGCGCGACCAAGCAGAAGAGCGCGATTAATCCCTCATGATCGCGCGGCACCGCCCGCATGATCGAGTCCTCATCCTGTTCGGCCGGCCGGCCTAGCACATAGTCGCGCAGGAGGGTATCGCTCTCGGGCAAGAGCTCGGCGCACTGCACGTCAACTAGGCCCGTTTTCTCCCAGTGCAGCCTCCACCACTCCACGCTGTGCACGTACGACCAGTGCTTCGGGTACTGGGCGCGCAAGTACTCCGGCGCGTCCTCGATGGACCGAAGCTCGCGCGTGAAGGCGATATCCACCACGCCGATGAACCCGCCGGGCTTGATGAACTGGATAAGGTAGCCCAGGTAGCGCTGGTCCGTGCCGAAGTAGAGGAAGGAGTCAATGGCGATCACGGCGTCGAAGAACTCCTTGGCGAAAGGCAGACTATGCGCGTCCACCCGCAAGGGAAAAACGCTCGCCTCGCACTCCAGCTCGATCGCCCGCTTCCGGTTCTCGGTGGGCGCCGTCACACCAACAACAACCAAGGCCTCGATCCCGAATTCGCGCGCGAGGAAGATTGAGCTTGTGGCCTTGCCGCAGCCGAGATCCAGAACGCGCATCCCGGCGCGCAGCGGAAGGCGACGCGACAAGCTCTCTACCTGACACAGGGCGTTCTCGCCGAGCGCGTTGTCACGAATCCATTTGGGGTCGTACTTCGCCGTGAGCGGGAATGCGCTCGGCGAGAGCGCGGCTCGATTCACCGGATCTGCTCCTCGTGCTGGCCGACTTCCAGCAGCGAGAGCGTGGCGTTCGGGGGACTCGTGGCGAAGCTGTCCGGGCCCTCGCTCCACAGCTTGAGGAACTCGTCCCGCGTGCGGTAGTGACCCGCCAGGCGCACCGGGCGATCGGCGAAGAACGGGGTCGAATGACCTACGTTCTTCAGCCTGAGCGTGCCCTTGGCCTTATCGAACTCCGCGCCGGACCCGTTCTGCACGAACAGGAGCTGGACCTTCTGCGTGTCCGCACCGGAGGCTTGCGCGAAGCCGACCTGCGGAAGCGCGATAAGAGCTGCGAGCACGACTGCGAGCAGGCGCCTCACAAGCAATGAACACGGGAACATGCCTATCTCCTCTCGACGAACGGAATCCACTCGCGCTGCGCACACCGCTCAACGCCTCCAAAATGGGAAAAGGCCGGCTGTTCAAGCCGGCCTTCTTTCATCGGAACCCTCACGCGTCAACCGTGAAACGAAATACATAGTTAAAGCCGGGTGAGATAGACCTCGCACCCGGCGCAGTACGGCTCAGGACTTGCCGAAGCGAGCCTTCGCCTGGGTTACACAGTAGTCCTTGGCGCCGCCGGCGTAGACGTCACACTTTTCCTTCGCCACCGCGTAGTCGGCGTCGCGCTTGTCGTCCGCCGCAGCCTTGCGTGCGCTAGCGCCTTCTTCATTCGCCTTCATGCGCGCTTCGCCCGAGGTCTCCTGCGCGGACTTGTTCGCCTTCGTCACCTTCATCTGCGCCTTGGCGTCCGCCTTGGCGCGGGTTTCGGCAGCTTTCGCCTCCTTCACGCAGACGTCTTTCTCGTTGCCCGCCTTGTCGTCGCACTTCTCCTTGGCTACCGAGTAATCGGCTTCCGCCTTGGCGACGCGCGCTCCGTAGCGAGTTTTCTCGGTGGGCTTGTAGCGGGCTTCGAGCTCGGCCTTCGCGACCTTCTCCTTGCCGTTGGCTTCAGCCATGCACACGTCCTTCGCGTTGGCCGAAAGCGACCCGCAACTGGCCTTGGCGGCCTTCGACTCCGCCACGATGGTGTCCGTGCTGGCCTTGTATTCGTCCTTTGACATGCTTTGTGCCATCGCGCCGCAGCTGAACGCGAGGCCGATCGCAACCGCGACCATACTGATGTTGAGTTTCTTCACTGTCGTTCCTTCATGTTGCAGGCGAGACACTGAAGCATCTGGCGGGCACCTTCGCGCCCGCCAATGCCTTGTTAAACGGCGCGACCACATGGGGCGACTGAACTAACGCTGGCGTTTCTCCCAGTCGGAAAGCTGCTTCTCGGCTTCCTCCTTCGAGATCCCGTATGTTTCCTGGATCTTGCCGGCGAGCTGATCGCGCTTGCCTGCAATCACGTCGAGCTGGTCGTCGGTGAGCTTGCCCCACTGCTGCTTGACATTGCCCTTGAGTTGCTTCCAGTTGCCTGCCACTTGATCCCAGTTCATTTCGATCTCCTGAGGTTGATTAAATATCCGTAGCGGTCGCAGTGTGCGACCAACGGGTCCCGAACAAGCGCTCTGCCAACGCACGGCGTTTGTTCATGCGGCGGGATTGCCGCTCGATCACTGAGTGATCCTGGTGCGGACGACTACGGTCGAGTCGCAGGGCAGACGATAACCTTCGCGTTCTGGCGCCTTCATGCGCCCGCCTCTTCGTGACCGGTGTGGCGACGGCCATGATCGTCTCGGGGTTGAGCTAAGTGCCGACGCTACATTGATACCCCGAATACGTTCTTCGTTCCGTACGCTAGCGCACGTAATCGCCCGCAATCCTCGTGTACGCTCGTCTTCTGCCGTCTGATGGGTTTCTTCAAGCCTCCAGGAGAGTTCGGTGTCGTCCACGAGGCGCGTCCCCGCCACGAATGCTCTGATCGCGGCCTTGCCCCGCAAGGACCGCTACCGACCGAGATCAACACACCCATCGCGCCGTCAAGACGGTAAAGACCAGACGCTTGCGCCAAGGCGGCGTCGCGTCGACGCAGCGCAACCGCTGGTCTCGACAATGCCGTGGCGCTGACCGCGATCAGCTACCCGAAGAAGCGTTTGCGCGACTCGAGCGCATCAACTCCTATCCGATCGCGCCGTCCCGTTAGTCCAGAAAGGACCTCCGCCTTGGGTACGCCGGCGCATAGAGCGACTTGCCGGGCGAAAGGACAATTGCCGTAACGATCCGCCATTCACCGCACTTTCGTGCGGCGGGGGTCGCGGACGGCAACACAAGGAGAAGCGAAACGACATTAGGAACGATCCTCTTGATCGTAGTTGTTCTCGCCCTGCTCGGTGTACTTCCGACCTGGCCGCACAGCAGGAGCTGGGGTTACGCACCGAGCGGTGTAGTCGGGCTCGGGGCGGTAGTGCGCGTCGTCATGCTGGCCGCCGGCCGTCTTTGACGCGATTTTCTGACCGGAGAATCTCTGTCGGGTCGCACGTGCGTGTCGCAGTAAGAAGGGTGTGAGAGCTGTCGAGGGTGACACGCGGCTCGAGTAAGCAACTTCATACAACGCTCCGGGCTTTCGCCGGCTGGGAAGGCCGTGTGCGTCACGATGGCCGCACCTTCGAAGAGGCGGAACCCGAATTGAAAGTAGACTACGACCTCACCAAGAGCGAACTCGACCCCGATTGACAAGACGTAAGACCGGCGGCGCGCGGGGCTTGGGATCGCGTCGATCGCAACTCGTCGCCACGCTCATCCGCCGCGGCGCGGACGTCCACATCCCCGACCGCGAGGGACGCACCCCGCTCCACCACGCGCGAGCGCGCGGATTCGCCAAGATCCAGGCGCTGCTCGAAGCCGTGGGGGCGCGGTCCTAGCCTTGCAACTTCAGTAAGAGAGGATTAACGCGTTTCGGCGACGCGTTTGCTGATCGTGACCCCCCGGCTCAAGGTGCTGCTCGTCCTCGGCCACCCGCGCAGGGACAGCCTGTGCGGGGCGCTTGCGGACGCGTTCGCCGCCGGGGCGCGGCAGGCAGGCGTCGATCTCAGGCGGCTCGATCTCTGCGACCTGCAGTTCAACCCTAACGTGATCGCAGGCTCGCCGCGCAACCAGCCCCTCGAGCCGGCCATCGGGCAGGCGGTCGACCTCGTCCGCTGGGCGGACCACCTGGTGTTCGTCTTCCCGACGTGGTGGGGCACGATGCCCGCGCTGATGAAAGGCTTCCTCGACCGGGTGCTGATGCCCGGCTTTGCGTTCGAAGAGCACGAGGAGGGAAGCGGCTGGGACAAGCTCCTCACCGGCAAGACGGCCCATCTTCTGACCACGATGGACACGCCGACCTGGGTCTACCGCTGGATCTACAAGTCGCCGGGGCTGAACAGCCTCGCCCGGGCCACGCTCGGTTTTTGCGGCATCGCACCCGTTCGTACCACGATCTTCGGCGTGGTGAAGGACTCCGATAGCGCCACGCGCTCGCGCTGGCTCCAGCAGGCGCGCGCCCACGGACTGCGGTTGCGCGAGGGCGTGCTGACGGCTGGCGAACGCCGGCGCAAGGCGCTCGGCGCCTGGATTGCCGCGATGAGGCTCCAGTTCCATCCGATGGCCTGGGGCGCATATGCCATCGGCGCGGCCGGCGCGGTGCAGGCGAGCGGCAGGTTCGATGCCGCGGCATTCTGGCTGGGCCTGTTCAGCCTGTTCCTCCTCGAAGTGATCACCGTATTCACCAACGAGTACTTCGACTACGAAAGCGACCGTCGCAACAAGAACTTCGGCCCGTTCACCGGCGGCTCGCGCGTGCTGGTCGACGGCCGGATCAGTCCGGCGCATATGAGATTCGGCATCGCCGCGGCGATGACGGGCTTCGTGGCCGCCTTTCTCGTCCTGGCCGCCATCGTACCCGCGTCGGGGTTGGTCGCGCTCGGGCTGATCGCGGTCCTCGCGATCGGCTACACGACGCCGCCGTTGAAGCTCTGCTGGCGCGGGCTCGGCGAGCTCGACGTGGCCTTGACCCACAGCACCTTCATCATCCTGTGCGGGTTCCTTTTCCAGGGCGGGGCCTGGAGCGCCTCGTTTCCAGAGCTCGTCAGCGCTCCGCTCTTCCTCGCGGTGCTGCCAGCCATCATCCTGTCGGGAATCCCGGACCATGCGGCCGACTACGCGGCGGGGAAGCGCTCGCTCGCGGTGCTGGTGGGCCCGCGCGGGGCGATCCGGATCGCGCAGGCGGCGACGGTGCTTGCGGCGGTCACGGCCCTTCTCTGGGACTATCGCGGCGTGGCGGCGTCTTCGTTCGAGGGCATCAGCGTCATCGTCGTGCCGCACGCGCTCGTGCTCACGTGGCTTATCGAGCGCCACTTGAGGCGCGCCCGGACCGCCGCACGAATCGACGGCCTGATGGGGCTCGCGCTCCTCTACATCGTCTGGTTCGTCGCCGTGCCGCTCTACCGTCTCACTTGATGCGCGGGGAGAATACGCACTCGGTCCGCGCGCTGACGCGCATCTACAGGACCGGGTCCGACGAGGTCCACGCCTTGCGCGGGGTCGATCTCGACCTGTGCTCGGGCGAGATCGTCGCGCTCCTGGGCCCCTCGGGGAGCGGCAAGTCGACGCTCCTCAATCTGCTCGGCGGGCTGGACCGTCCCGATGGCGGCGAGCTCCGGTTCCGGGGCAAAGACCTCGCGCGCTTCGACGGCCGCGCGCTCGCCCGCTATCGGCGCCGCCACGTCGGCTTCGTGTTCCAGTCTTACAACCTGATCCCCAGCCTGACGGCGCGGGAGAACGTCGAGCTCGCGTGCGACGGGGCCGAGCGGCCGATCGCGGCGGCCGATGCGCTCGATCTGGTGGGCTTGAGAGCTCGCATGGATCATTTTCCGGCGCAGCTTTCCGGCGGCGAGCAGCAGCGCGCCGCCGTCGCCCGCGCAATCGCGAAGCGGCCCGATCTCCTGCTGTGCGACGAGCCGACGGGCGCGCTGGACAGCCAGGCCGGGGTGCAGGTCCTGGAAGTCATCGAGCGCTGCAGCGTGGAATTGGGCGCAGCCACCGTGCTCGTCACTCACAACGGCGCGATTGCGGCGATGGCCGACCGGGTCCTCTCCCTCGTCGACGGAAAGCTCGTCGAAGCTCGCCGCAACGCGCCGCGGCGCAAGGCCCGCGACGTTTCCTGGTAGGCATGCTGCCGATTCTCGAGCGCAAGCTGATGCGCGAGCTGCGGCAAATCGCCGGCCAGGCCGCGGCGATCGTCCTGGTCGTGAGCTGCGCGGTGGCGACGGCCGCGATGTCGTTCGGGGTGCTGCGCTCGCTAGATCAGGCGAGAGCGCAGTACTACGAGCGCTGCCGCTTTGCCCACCTTTTCGTCTCGCTCCAGCGTGCGCCCGAGGCCGCGGGAGAGGCGATCCGGCGGCTTCCCGGCGTCGCGGGCGTGCAAACGCGGCTCGCCGCCGATGTCGCCATCGGCCTAGCCGACACGGAAGAGCCGATCGTGGCCCGGCTGCTCTCGTTGCCGGAGCGCGGCGAGCCCGAGGTCAACGCCATGGTCCTGCGCCAGGGGCGATCCGTCCGCGCAAGCGACGCCTCCGAGGCGGTCGTGAGCGAGAGCTTTGCCGCGGCCCATGGTCTCGCCCCCGGCGAGCGCCTGAGCGTGCTCGTGGGCGGTCGCAGCCGCGAGCTGGTCGTCGTGGGCGTCGCGCTCTCGCCCGAATACGTCTATGCGCTGGGGCCGGGAATGATCGCGCCGGACGATCGCCGTTTCGGCGTCCTGTGGACCGGGCGCCGCTTGCTCGAATCCGCGCTGGGCGCGAGCGGCGAGTTCAATGAGCTTTCGGTCCGGGTGAAGGCATCGGCCTCCCTGAACGACGTGTCGCGGCAGATCGAGGCCTTGCTCGAGCCCTACGGCGCGGCCGACATCCACGGGCGTGAACGCCAGCCGTCGCATGCATTCCTCTCCGCCATGTTCCACCAGATCGCCGGGGTCGGGCGGATCGCGCCGGCGATCTTCCTGCTCGTCGCGGCATTCCTCGTCCACACCGTGCTTGGCCGGCTGATCGAGACGCAGCGCCAGCACATCGGTCTCTTCAAGGCGCTCGGCATCGGCGAGGCCGCGATCGGCTGGCACTATCTCGAGCTGGTCCTCGTCCTGGGCGTGGTCGGCATCGCCCTGGGGCTGGCAGCCGGGACCATTCTCGGCCAGGGCTTGACCCGGCTTTACGCCGAGTTCTTCCACTTTCCATTTCTGTCCTTCGAGCACGACCCGCCGAGCGTCCTTGCCGCCTGCGCCGTTTCGATCGCCGCGATGGCGGCCGGCGCCTTGCGGGGCCTGCGCGCAGTGTCTCGCCTCTCGCCGGCCGTTGCCCTCGCGCCGCCCGCTCCGCCCGGCTATGGACGGACGGGATTCGACCGCCTGGCGCCGCGAGGGGCCGCGGGCGGCACGATGAGAATGGTCCTGCGCCATCTCGGCCGCTTTCCGCAGCGCGCCGTGCTCACGGTCAGCGGCCTCGCGCTCGCAGTCGCGCTACAAATATCGATGCTCTTCAGCTTCGATGCGCTCGATCGCATGATCGGGTTCTACGCGCGCGCAGAGACCCGGGACTTCGCGGTGCTCTTTGCCCGGCCGCTGCCGTATGTCGCTGCGGAGGAAGTCGCGCGCTGGCCGGGGGTACTGAAGGCGGAGGGCTGGCGCATGCTGCCGGCGCGGCTCGCCTCGGGCAGCGAGGCTCGGGTCGTGAACGTCACCGGCCTGGCGCACTCCGCCATGCTTCGCACCCTTCTCGACCCGGAGCTCGCGCCGGTGCCCGTGCCCCGGCAGGGTCTCGCGCTCCCGCGCAAGCTCGCCTCGCTGCTGCGGGTCAGCGTCGGCGACAGCGTCACGCTCCAGCCCATCGGGTCGCGCGCTCCGGTCGAGCTGCCCGTGGCGCGGGTCATCGAGCAGTACATCGGCCTCGACGCCTACATGGAGCTCGATGCGCTGAACGCGCTCATGCCTGGCGAGCCCGCGATCAGCGGTGCGGACCTCGCCATCGACCCTCGGCGACGCGCCGAGTTCCTGCGCGGCCTGAGGGATAACGGCGCCGTCGCAGGCGTCAGCGAACGCTCCGCGGTGCTCGCTTCGTTCCGGAACACCATGCTGCGCACGCTGACCCTCATCGTCTCGTTCTTCGTCGCCTTCGCCGGCCTCGCCGCGTTCGGCATCGCCTTCAGCGGCGCGCGGATCACGCTTTCGGAGCGCGAGCGCGAATTCGCCATCCTGGCCTCGCTGGGGTTCGGCGCGGCGGAGGTGGGCCGCATCCTGGCGCTCGAGACGGCGATCCTGTTGGCGCTTGCCTTGCCCCTGGGCAGCCTGCTCGGGCGCGCGCTCGCATGGCTCATCGTCCAGCGGCTCGACACGGAGCTCTATCGCGTCCCGCTGGTCGTCGGCGCGCACACGGTCGCCATCGCGGTGCTGGTCGTCGTCGCCGCGGCGCTGCTGTCGACGTGGAGCGTCGCGCGGCACCTTCGGCGCATGGATCTTCCAGCCGTGCTCAATGCGAGACAGTAGAGGGCAGGCCGAGGACCATAAACCGGACAGTCCCTCTTCGGAGGCCCAAGAACGCCGCTCTTCGCCCGCGGAAGTACTTGGTGCCCGCGGAGGTCGAGCGGCTGCTCACGGCGGCCCGAAGGCGGGGCCGCTACGGCCACCGGGACGCGACCATGATCTTCCTCGCCTACCGCCACGGCCTACGGGCGTCCGAGGTCACCGGCCTCCTGTGGTCTCAGGTGGACTTCGGCTGGGTTGTTCAGTGACTGACGCAGGAGCGCCCGGGCAGCGCGGCCTACGCGGCCGAGCTCGGGGACGCTCTCGGGGAGACCCGGGTCGAGCGGCCCGTGCTCCGGCCTACCTGGACAAGAGCCGATCGGCCGACCGCCTAGGCCCAGCCGCTCGGCGGCACCACCGAACAGCGCAGCGTTTGGAGCGCATCGCTGCCGAAGTCTGCGTGGGGCCGTTCCCCTGTCGCGGCGCGTTGCTGCACCTCGGCTCGTTGCGGGCGAGTGCGTGGATCTTCGGCTGTACTTACGCGAACAATGCGAGGAATGCCCGATCAGCCGTACGCGGCCGCACCCGGGATGCTGAACCAAGGGCGTCGAGCGAGCGCCTCACCCAGAAACACCAGGGTTAGCGCGCGCGTCCGGATCCGCTCGTGCCACCCGCCAGCAGGACGAGCCTACTCGAGAATCGCGCGCTCATTTTGTTCCCTCAGATTCCATGGTGAGTTCGGCCCGCAGACTCTGCAGGTCGCGTGAGATCGTCGCCACCGCGAGCGGGCGATCGCCGCGCTTGTAGGTCACGGCGCAGTCGCGCGCGTCAAGCGTGCCATCCATTTCGACGGCATCCCACTTCTCCGCGTGACCAACGTAGTTGATGGCGACGTCGTAGTGCTGGCTCCAGAAGAAGGGCACCGCATCGAATCGTTCGCGATGGCCGAGGATGTTCTTTGCCGCTACTTGACCTTGACGCTCGGCGACCACCCAATGCTCGACACGGATCCGGTTACCCGAGTGCGGATCGGGCCACCGCGCAATGT
>Ga0105107_10002938_pt1 | contig 11292 bp, 10 predicted proteins | sample PPLLaktember2015_6_FD_79335 | JGI IMG/M metagenome (GOLD analysis project Ga0105107, IMG submission 79335) | Freshwater sediment microbial communities from Prairie Pothole Lake near Jamestown, North Dakota, USA - PPLs Lake P8 Core (1) Depth... | ecosystem: Environmental > Aquatic > Freshwater >... | reverse complement strand
CCTAGCCCCAGCCGCCGCCGGAAGAAGCCGGGCCAGCGAGAGGCGTTGCGGGGTGCCGTCGTCCTTGCGCTGATACAGTTTCTCGACGCGATTGAGCGTGGCAAAGAGATCCACATGCTCACCGATGGACTCCGCGGTGCCCAGGAACAGGAACCCACCCGGATTCAGCGCATAGTGAAACAGCGGGATGAGCTTCCTGTGCAGCGCCGGCCCCATATAGATCAGCAAGTTGCGGCAACTGATCAAGTCGAGCTTGGAAAATGGCGGATCCTTGATCACGTCTTGCTCGGAAAACACCAGAATGTCGCGGATGAGCTTGTTGATGCGAAGAAATCCGCCGCCTGGTTCTTCGGTAAAAAAGCGCGCCAGCCGTTCCGTCGAGACATCGGCGGCGATGCTGGCGGGGTAGATGCCGGAGCGGGCCTGTTCGATGGCCGCGCTGTCGATGTCGGTAGCGAACACCACAAGCTTGAAGCGCGTCTTGAGCGCCTCCATCCGCTCCTGCAGCAGGATGGCGATGGAATAGGCCTCCTCGCCTGTGGAACAACCGGGAACCCACGCTCGTATCGACGCGCCAGCAGGCTTGTTCGAGAGCAGACGAACGATGGCCTCCTCCTGCAGGGCCTTGAACGCGTCCGGATCGCGGAAGAAGCTGGTGACTCCGATCAGGAGATCGCGAAACAGGGCATCCACCTCGGACGCATTCTTTCGCAGATACATCACGTAGTCGTCCACGTGCTCGATCTGCTGTACCGCCATGCGCCGCTCGACGCGGCGCTTTATCGTGTTCTGCTTGTACTCGGAGAAGTCATGGCCGGTCTGCGCCCGGAGCAGGACAAAGATCTTCTTCAATGCGTCGTCGCCCCTGAGTTCAGGGGAAGCCGCGGTGTCTCCGTCCTGCCTGAAAGCGCGGCTCACATAAGCGATCAACTGCGCCGGCATCTCGGCCGGCGGCAGCACAAAATCCACCAGACCGGTGGCAATGGCGCTCCGCGGCATGCCGTCATACTGGGTGCTCTCGGAGCTCTGCGCCATCACCATGCCCCCTTCGCCCTTGATCGCGCGAACCCCCTGAGTGCCGTCGCTGCCGGTACCCGATAGCACGATGCCGATCGCCCGTGCGTGCTGATCCTGGGCCAGCGAGCGAAAGAAAAAGTCGATCGGCAGGCGTTGGCCGCGGGGTGCGCTCGGTTCCAGCAACTGCAAGGCGCCGTTCAGGAACGCCATGTCGTGATTGGGTGGGATGATGTAGGTGCAGTCGGGCTCGACCACCATCCCGCCCTCGACCTCGTACACGTGCATTCGGGTGTGGCGACCGATCAGTTCGGCGAGGATGCTCTTGTGATCGGGCGCCAGGTGCTGCACGATGACAAAGGCCATCCCGCTGTTGCTCGGCATGGCGGAAAAAAATTCTTCGAACGCGGCCAGGCCACCGGCTGACGCGCCGATGCCGACGATAGGAAAGGTCGCCTTCGTTGGCGCAACCGGCTCCTCCGCGGCGATGAATTTCGCAGCGGGCGCCGGGGTCGATCTTCTCGGGGCGCCTCTTTTTCGGCCGGTCATAAGCGATTTTCAGGGTAAGGCGCGCGGCCATCGCCCCCCCCGGCTATCCCGTGCGCGGACATCCTTACGCCGTCACTCGAAGCCATTGCCGCCAAGTCGCATCTCATCGGGGGGGACGGCCGATTAGTCGTGGCTGTCCTGGGATGAAAACGATACCTCGACAAAGTCGGCTTCTTTTTTGATCACGCCGTAGCACTCGCAGACACGCTGTTCCAGCCTCTTGCGATCCAGGACCGTGATTCTGCCGCGCGAATAATGAATCAGCCCCGCAGCCTGCAGATGTCCCGCCGCCTCGGTCACGCCCTCGCGACGCACGCCCAGCATGTTCGCGATCAGTTCCTGGGTCATCAACAATTCATCGCCGGCCAGGCGATCCAAGGACAACAGCAGCCAACGGCAAAGTTGCTGGTCGATCGAGTGGTACCGGTTGCACACGGCGGTCTGCGCCATCTGCATCATCAGCGACTGCGTATAACGCAACGCCAGGTGCTGCAAACCACCACCGCGCGCAAACTCCCTCTTGAGAATGCTCGCCTTGAGCCGGTAGCCGTGTCCGGCGCTTTGCACCACCGCCCTGCTGGGCGTGGTGTCGCCGCCCATGAACAAGGAGACTCCGACCAGACCTTCGTTGCCGATGATCGCGATCTCACCCGATGCGCCATTCTCCATGACGTAGAGCAGCGAGACGATGCTGGTCGTCGGGAAGTACACGTAGCCCAGGCGTCCGCCCGACTCGTAGACCGCCCAACCCAGCGGCATGGCGATCAGCTCCAGATCGGGCAGCAGGCGTGCATATTCCGCTGCCGGCAGGGCGTCGATGAGATGGTTCTGTCTAGGGCTGTGCGGTGCGGACACGGTGGCCGTCGCCTTTCGATAATGATGAGCTTCGAATTGGATCAGCCCGGACGAGGTGCGGCACCGAAACGATCCTCAAATTCGACTTTACTCCAAATTATCGCTCAGTAGCGTTCGAAGGATCAGCGAGGCACGGGCCCGGGCTTGCGACCGCAGTAGCCGGAGTCGACGCATCGGAGCGCCCGATGCATACGCGGGAGCCGGGGTAAAGGGACGCCGCGGCAGAGATGGTGCCGTCTCGTGAAGCGCAGCATTGGCCGCCTCGGCCATGTGGACAGCGCGCATAGTGTGGGGCAGCGCACAGATTGACAAAGCACCTGAACCGATACTCCCAGCTCGCAGGAGATACCGTGAATACGATCCAAGCGCTTAACGCGTTTACGCATCCACTTTTGATGTGGCACCGGCTGGCGTGGAAAACCGGGGAAATGGCAATCGCTTCGGCGCAAGTCATTGGCCGCCGGACGAGCCGAATCGCGCTCGCAGGATCCGCGCCAAGTGCGCGCGACCAACGCGAGCTCACCTTGATGGGCCAAGAAAAAGGGGCGGCAGCGTTGCAGGCGGCACAAGCCGCCGGCATGAGCATGCTGATGCTGAACGGGCACATCGCAGAGCTTGCGTTCAAGCAGACCATGTCGATGGCGGCAGCGATGATGTCCCTCGCCGCGAGCCGCACCGCCGCCGAGACCACACGCCTCCAATCGAAGCTCTTGCGCGACACCATGACCCGTTCGGTCGCTGCGGCATCGAAGCTCTCGGGTGCCGCGGCTCAGGTGGCACGGCATGCCCTAGATCCCGTGCACGCGCGCGTCAGGGGGAATGTCAGGCGACTCGGAAGGAATTCAAGGTAGCTCTCGCAACTGGGCGAATGCCATCGCCTGGTCAGAGTGTTCTATCGTTAGACTCTGCGGGAGCTCTAGGCGGCGCGGATGCCGTGCTCGACGCAACTCCACCAACGGAGGTGGAGTACGCCGGAAGACGATACCAAGTCGCTAGCGCACTGCGCGACATCAGGTGCCCATACCCGGTCGATGCCGTCTTGAAGAGCGCCTTTCGGCATGACGCTCAGTACCGATAAACCACGCCATTGTCTATCCGCACCCGGTCACCCACTCGGATATCGGGGTTGGCGTTCTGTGTTACGGTTTGATACGAGCCGCTGTCCATGCGGATGGTGAGCTTATAGGCGTCGGGTGTTTGATTTTGCTTTTGCAGCTGATGACCGGCATAGGCGCCACCGGCAACCCCGGCGACAGTTGCAATCGTTTGGCCCGTTCCGCCACCGACCTGGTTGCCAAGAACCCCACCGATTACGGCACCCGCGACGGCACCGAGGCCGATCCCGCTGCCGCCGATTCCAGTGCTCTCCCTCACGAGATCAATGGATTGCACCACGCCCGATCCCGAATCCGCACTATTGGAATAGACGGGCTGCGAGGACGATGTCTGCGATGGACCATTCATGGTCTCGCAGCCGACAAGCGTCACCGTAGCAAACACTGCGAGCACTGGTGCTAGTTTGTTCATCGTGGTCATGTCGAGTCTCCGTGGGGTTGATTGCGTGCTTGACGATTCTTGGAAGTTCGCATTGCTTGCGCCGAGATCTTGCTCTGGCCAATTCTGATTTGGCAGATCGACGAAACCGACGCCGCGCTACGTTGACGCGTTCGCTGTCACCAACCCACATCAATTTGTCCACAATAGGCCGAACGACATGCGCGGTCTGTACGCCGCCACACCCAGGATGCGAGTCTGCCCTTGCGGCGTAGACTGCCACTGCGCATTCGGCACCGACGCCATTTTTTCGAAGACCTTTTCGCGAGTGGCGCTGCGGCCATTCGGACGAAGCGATCGTTTGGGGTGCGCGAGATCCTGCTGGGAGATTTAGATCGGTCGAGGAATCGAAAATCCGGCCTATGGTCGCTGCTCTTTACCGGCAAAAGAAAGGCCCGGAACGGGGGTGCCGTTCCAGGCCTCAGCACTACAGGTGTTCACAAGGGAGGAGATAGAACACCCATTTACATTATTACCTCTACTGCTGCCGCACTCTGTGCGCCAACACACATACTGCGTAGCATTGCCCAATCAAAGGGTGGTCCCGTAGAAGGAGTGGATCTCCTTCGCCCAGGACTGATCTGCCATGTTGGGCCAGTGATCCTTGTCGAACCCTGGCGCGTCCTTGAGTCGATCCTTCTCCACGTTGAGATAGAAGCGCTTGTTCTTGGTGTCGAGCTTCAAGGCATCCCACGGTACTGCGAAGAGCTTCTCCCCCATGCCCAGAAACCCGCCATAGGACAGCACTGCGTAGGCCACTTTGCCGCTGCGCATGTCCAGCATGATCTCCTTGATGTCGCCCAGATCTTCGTCTTTAGAGTTGAAGACGTCGTTTCCAACGAGCGTATCCGCACCCATGAGCTCGGGCCCGGGTCCTTTCCGCACATCGGGTCCCGCCCCGCCGGCGCTGTTGCGCTTGTACATTCCCAGGCTGTCGCGATCCTCGTAGTTCATGTTCGCCTCCGATAAAAAAACAATTGATAAATCGGCAATCGATCCCATCCGACCGTCTCGATTGCTCCAGCGAGGATGCTGGCAAACTCCCTCGCAGTCGGTGCGACAACACACACAGAGCTAGGTCGGATGCAGTACGGTATTTCCAGCACGACGCACGCAGGCGTGGCTGACGCTCAGCCCCGTCCGGGATCTCACACGACGCGCAACAATCTTGCGCGCCGTGCGGGCGACGCCCGGGTGCTTCAGGATGTTCCTGGACGGATCACCATTTCAACCCGGCGGTTCTGCGCACGCCCCGATTCGCTCGTGTTGTCGGCGATCGGCTCGGTCTCGCCCCGCCTCTCGACCGCCATGCGACTGCGTTGAACGCCACGCTGCGCGAGGTAGTCCGCCACAGCGGCCGCACGTCGGCCCGACAACTCCATGTTCGCCTGGGCGTCGCCCATGCCGTCGGTATGACCAACCACCGTGATAGTGCTGGCCGGATACTCGGTCAGCGTATTCGCTATCTTGTCGAGCGTGGGATGCAGACCGGGATCGATCGATGCGCTTCCGGGCGAGAACGACACCGAACCCGGCACGTTCACCTTGAGCGAGCCATCCGTCTGCTCGGTGACCTGCACGCCGGAATCCTTGGTCGCGATACCCAGCTTTTCCTTGACCAGGTCCCAGTTGTATCCCACCGCCGCGCCTGCGGCAGCCCCGACGGCGGCCCCGACGGCTGTGCCTCTGCCCGAGCCGCCGACAACAGTACCGAGCACGGCGCCGGTGGCAGCACCCGCACCGGCACCCACCGCCGTTTCGGTTTGACGTTCTGTGGCGCAGCCAGCGCCGAGGGCGGCGGCAAGCGTCATTGCAATAACTGAAACGGTGTGCCTCATATCCATTCTCCATCCCAGCCGCCGCGCCACATTTCACCCGACGGCTGTAACATCAGCGTCACTTGACACGCATGTCATTCTTGACGGATGTCACCCCTCCAACACTGCGCGCCACCTCGACCGCCTTGTTGATATCGGCACGCGAATTGACGAAGCCGCTCAACTGAACCGTGCCCTTGAACGTCTCGACGTTGATCTCAGCCGACTTCAGCGTCGGCTCGTTGAAGATCGCTGCCTTCACTTTGGTGGTAATGACGGTATCGTCCACATACTCTCCTGTGCCTTCCTTGGTGGACGTCCCCGCACAGCCGAACAACGAAGCCAGCAGGATGGCGAAAATGACAGTGACGAATCTATTGGCAATTCTCATGGCCACACTCCTTATGAAAAATGTTCTAAACCGAGGCGATGCTGAACAGGATCGCGTCAAAGCCTACCGGTCAGTAGCAGGATCAGCACCACAATGAGGATCAACCCAACTACACCGCCGGGCGCGTAACCCCATCCCCTGCTGTGCGGCCAAGTCGGAATCACGCCAACCAGCGCGAGTATCAGGATGATCAAGAGCACCATTCCTAGTGACATTTCTTTTCTCCTTATTCCACCACCGGTGATACGATGCCCGCAGAACAGTCTTGCGAGCGGCCCATTTCTTAAGAAGTATCTTCCTCTCGTCGAGCGCTCGACTCTGTGCGCTAGCGCACAGAGGGACTAGGCAACGGCTCTACGTTCGCCACCGCACGGAGCCGACATCGCTTTCGGCGTAATTACTCTTCGACGTGCGGCATCTTTGTCGCAATCGTTGGACCCGATTCCAGGGATTGACGAAAATGGATCGCACGTCGTCTTCCACGTAGAAAGGGCGAATCCGTGAGCATCACCCTCGGCCTTGGTCCCCTGGTATCGCTGATCGCCGGCATTCTGATCCTCGTCGTGCCTCGGCTCTTGAACTACATCGTCGCCATTTATTTGATCATCATCGGCCTGATTGGACTGTTCGGCGCCGGCAATTTCCACTTCTGATCGGTCGCCCACGCCTCGACAAAGAGGAACGGCGCGATCTTTCGATCGCGCCGTTCGCCACCACCGAGTGCTGCCGTGCTCTAGTTGCTGAATAGCACTGCGACCCGACCGTCACGCCTGAGCTGCGGGTCACCGAACGCCCCGGTCTGGATCTTGTAAGCCGGCACGCCGGCGTCGATCAGCGCTTCCCGAACGTTTCCGACGCGAAGCGCGTTGGATCCGTCGATCGCGACTCGGGAGGACGGATTCCGATCCATGTAGCTCGCGATTTCCCGAGCCTTGTTGCCGTCGGAGCGCACGATCGCGTTACTATCGGAATTGAACGTGTAGTCCCTGTATACGTTCCACCCGCCACCCCCGGCCATCGGACCCTGGGCGCCGGTCGGACCGATCGCACCTTGCGGACCCGCAGCGCCGGTGGCACCCGTTGGACCGGTGATTCCACCGAGCTCGGTGCTGCCTTGCGCGCCCGTTGATCCCGTGGCGCCGCGCGCGCCCGCAACCCCGGCCGGGCCAGCGGGTCCGGTCGGACCGACCGTCGTCGGGCCTTCAGCCCCTGCGCTACCTGCCACGCCTTGCACACCCGCAGGACCCGTTCGTCCCATCGCGCCCGCAGGACCTGCGATGCTGTCACCTCTAACCCCCGTCTCGCCGGTGGCGCCCTGCGCGCCAGTGGGGCCGGCAGGTCCCGCTGCTCCGGCACGACCGACCACCATCCTGCCTGAGACGCCCGTTGCGCCAGCCGGGCCTTGAATGCCTGCCGGACCGTCATAACCATCCGCGCCGGCGGGGCCAGCCAGCGCTACGCCGGTTTCGCCGGTAGCCCCGGTCGCACCTTGCTCACCCTCGGCGCCGGCAGGACCAGCAGGGCCGGCAGGACCGACCCAGCTAACAGCTTCAGCCGGTCTCGGCGACTGAGCAACAGGCTGCGTAGTCGCACACCCGGTCACGAACGTAGCAGCGACCGCGAGCCACAGCGGGCGCTTCATCATCTTCTCCAACAGCATCGAATGTCTCATGAGCGTTTCTCTAATGTAGGTAACAACTGCGCACTTGCCGAATTTCTTTGCGTCGAAATCGTGTGTGCGTGGGACGATTCTGATTGGGAAGATACGTTGGATCGTCGGGTCGGTCGGTGCGTTGCCGCTCGTAGCGCAGTGCCATTCGCAGACCGTGTCGTCAGCCGTCGCGCGTAATCGCGCTCAGGCGCTGCTGCCAAAATGTTTGCTTCCTGGAAAACTGACCGAACCTCGAGCGCTGGGAGCCGCCTGGCAACCGCTGTATGAAAAACGTCTCCTGCAACACGAACGCGATCGACCGGGACGGTGGCGCTCAATCCTGCGAAGGCTGCCCCGGCGTCTCGGTCATGCTCCATCCGCCGCCGAGCGCCTTGAACAGGTCTATCGAGGCTTGCAGCCGCGACAGACGGACCTGTGCGAGCTGATCCTCGGCCTGGAACAGCGCCCGCTGCGCAACCAGTATGGTCAACAAATCGTCAACGCCTTCGCGATAGCGGATTTCCGCGAGCCGCAGCGCCAACCGCGCCTGTTCCACGACCTGTTCCTGCAGCAACTCCTGATCCGCCGTGCGACTGCCGGCGGCCAGCGCGCTTTCGACGTCCGCCAGCGCGGCGAGGATGGACTTCCGGTAGCCTTCAATAAGTTCGCGCTCGCGTGATGCTGCCACATCGACCTGGCTGCGCAGGCGGCCACCATCGAAAATCGTCTGCGCGAGCGTTGCGCCGAGGGCCCATGTTGCGGTGGGTGCGTTCAGAAAATTCAGCAGCACGTTGCTCGCGAGTCCCGATGACCCCGTGAGCTGGATTGCGGGCAGCAGCGCAGCGCGGGCGGCGGCGACGTTGGCATTGGCGGCGCCAAGTTGCGCCTCGGCGCTGGCAAGATCGGGGCGGCGAGTAAGCAGGTCCGCGGGAAGCCCCGGCGCCACCCGCGGCACAGCCAGGTCGGTCAGATTCACCGCCACGGTCGAGCCCGCGGTACCGATTTCCCCAGTGCGTCCCGCATCGAATCCCTCGGGCGGCCTGCCGAGGAGCACCGCGAGCGCGAACAGCGTCTGGCGCTCCTGCAGTTCGAGCGGCGGAATCGAGGCTCGCTGCGCGAGCACCGCTGTCCGCTGGCTCGCGAGGTCGAGCGCCGACGCGGCGCCATTGCGCACGCGTGTCTCCACCACGGAGAAGACGCGTTCGGCGATGACGAGGTTTTCCCGCGCGATCGCCAGACGGCCGCGCAGCGACAGGACCTGAAAATAGGCGCTGGCGACACCCGACACCAGCGTGAGCCGCACCGCGTCGAGCTCATAGCGGCTACCGCGCAGCGAAGCCTCCGCCGAGCGCAATCCCGCAGCATTGCGCCCCCACAAGTCAACCTCATAGCTCGCTACGAAGGCGGCGCTCGACCCATCGCTCCTGCTCGAGTCGCCCCCTTCTGGACGGGTTTCCCGGCGCGAGGTGCCGGCCCCGAAGCTCAGCTGCGGAAACAACGACGCGCCCGCAATCCGGACTTGGGCTTCCGCCTGACGTACCCGCTCCACTGCGATCGCGAGGTCGGGGTTTGTGCCCAGGGCCGCGGCGATCAGAACCGAGAGCTCCGCCGAGCTGAAACTCTGCCACCAATCCGTGGCCGTCGCGGCCGCGTCGGCATCGGGGAGCGACCGCTCGGCCCAAGCCGACGGCATGTCGGATGCGATTCCAGGCATCTGTGGCGCCTCGCTGGTGACGGCACAGGCGCCGAGCACAAGCGCAACCGCAACCGCCGACAGCGTCGCAGCGGAAACTAGCCGCGCAGTGGGTCGATTCGATGCATGGCGCTCGCGCATCACGTCGCCAATGCGACGATCGGATCCACTCGAGCGGCCTTTCGCGCTGGCATATAGCCGAAAATGAGACCGGTAGCGAGAGCACAGCCAAAGGCGAGGAACACTGGTGCGAGGGAATACTTGACGGGTGTTCCGAATGACCCGATGACCGCTGCCGCTCCGAGCCCGAGCGCCACGCCAATCGCGCCGCCGAGCACCGATACCACCAATGCCTCGGTGAGGAATTGCTGCAGGATATTCCTCATGCGCGCGCCGGTAGCCATGCGGATGCCGATCTCGCGCGTGCGCTCGGTTACGCTCACCAGCATGATGTTCATCACGCCGATGCCGCCCACCAGCAGGGAAATTGCCGCGATCGACCCCAACAGAATGGTCAGCGTATCCTGAGTCTCCGTGGCCGTTTCCAGGATCGATGCCATGTTGCGGATCTGGAAATCCACGGTCTGGTGGCGCGCCCGCAGCAGCGCTGTCACCGCGGCTTGCGTGTCGTCGATGAAATCGACATCGTCCACCGCCACGGTGATGTTACGCAGGAAGCGCTGGCCGAACAGACGCAGTCCCCCCGTCGTGTAGGGCACCAGTACCGCGTCGTCCTGGTCCTGACCTTGGGGCGATGCACCGCGTACCGCCATCAGGCCGATGACCTGGAACAGCACGTTGTTGAGCACCACGTACTGGCCGACGGGATCCACCTCCTTCGCAAACAGGTGGTCCGCGACGGTCTGGCCGAGCACCACCACCGAGGCATAGCTCGTCACGTCCGCCGTGGAAAAAAAGACGCCTCGGCTGACCGGCCAGTTGCGGGCCACGGGAAACGTCGCGGTCGTCCCGGTCGCCTGGGTCTGATAGTCGGAACTGCCGACGCGCACAGTGACACTTCCCCCGAGCTCGGGCACGGCAGCGAGGACGTTGGGGAGCGCCGCAATCATCTCGGCGTCTTCCGGCACCAGTGAGGCGACGGTTCCGCCAACGCCTCGGCGAGTCGGCGGTCCCGGGCGGATGAGCAGCAGGTTCGTACCCATTGCGCTGATGCGGTCGAGCACCATCTGCTTGGCCCCGTCGCCTATGGCGAGCATGGCGATGACCGAGCCGACGCCGATCACGATGCCGAGCAGCGTGAGCACGGTACGAAACAGATTGGCGCGCAGCGCCCGCAGCGCCGTCTTGGCCGCCTCGAACGCACCGCCGAAGAACGACGCGCCGCCTTCGTCCCGCGGCTGCCCGCTGTCGGGCTCGGCCTGACCCGCTGGCACATGAGCCGACAACCGCGGACCGGGGTCGCTCACGATCCGCCCGTCGCTGATCTCGATGATGCGCTGCGCCTGCGCGGCTACTTCCGCTGCATGCGTAATGAGAATGACCGTGTGCCCCCGGCGCGACAGATCCCGCAGCAGCGCCATCACTTCGGCACCGCTCTTGATGTCCAGCGCGCCGGTGGGCTCGTCGGCGAGGACGATGCGCCCCCCGTTCATCAGTGCTCTGGCGATGGAAACGCGCTGCTGCTGCCCTCCGGAGAGCTGGCTGGGGCGGTGCGCGAGGCGCTCGCCGAGCCCGAGCGAACCGAGCAGCGCTCTTGCACGCGCGCTCCGGTCTCGCGGCGGCATCCCCGAGTAGACCGCTGGCACCT
>Ga0105107_10002936_pt1 | contig 11295 bp, 6 predicted proteins | sample PPLLaktember2015_6_FD_79335 | JGI IMG/M metagenome (GOLD analysis project Ga0105107, IMG submission 79335) | Freshwater sediment microbial communities from Prairie Pothole Lake near Jamestown, North Dakota, USA - PPLs Lake P8 Core (1) Depth... | ecosystem: Environmental > Aquatic > Freshwater >... | reverse complement strand
GGGATTTGAAATACAAGCCAAACTCCGACTGGAACCACGCCTGGGGTGCAGCACCGGCTAACATAATCCCGGGGCTTATGTGGGGAATCAGACCCGCAGCACCGGGATATTCAAAAGCAGTTATAAGACCGCAATTAGGCGATCTGACATACAGCCAGATCAGCGTGCCGACAATCCGCGGAAACATAGTTGCAGAATTCAGTAAATCAGGCACCTCCGGAGAATACCTGATAATAATTCCGGCAAATATGGAATGTGATCTCATAATTGATACTGTTAATAATTTAACAATAACACCGGGAGGTAAAAAGATTAAAAACAAGATTATTAAATTGCATCCGGGAACTAATAAGATAGTGCTTTAATAAGGTCGAATTTACCCCCCAACCCCCCAAGGGGGGCTTATAAAATAGCTAACTATGAAAAAAACCATCAATTTGATCCTGACCGTGATTTTAACACTTACGGCATTTGGCTGCATCAATTCTGAAACCGAAACTTACCAAGCTGATATAATAGTCTATGGCGGAACCTCAGCTGCAGTGACGACCGCAGTACAGGTCAGCAGAATGGGGCATTCAGTGATTATTGTTTCACCCGATAAGCACCTCGGAGGTATGTCATCCTCGGGTCTGGGTTTTACAGATACCGGAAACAAGGAGGTTATTGGCGGTATTGCGCGGGAATTCTATCAGAAGGTTTTTCAGCATTATGAAAAGCCTGAATCATGGAAATGGCAGAAGCGTTCCGAATATGGAAACAGAGGGCAGGGAAATCCGGCAATTGACGGGGAAAAACGGACAATGTGGATCTTTGAACCTCATGTGGCCGAAGAAGCGTTTGAGACACTGATTAAAGAGAATAATATTACTCTTTTCAGGGATGAATGGCTCGACAGGGAAACCGGAATACTTAAAAAAGATGAAAAAGTAATTTCAATAAATACAGTAAGCGGAAAAGTTTTTAAAGGCGAAATTTTTATCGATGCAACCTACGAGGGTGATCTGATGGCATCAGCTGGTATAAGGTTCACTGTCGGAAGAGAGGATAACGGACTTTATAACGAATCATGGAACGGAGTTCAGGCAGGGGTATTTCATCACGGTCATTATTTCAAGGACAAAATCGATCCTTATAAAATCCCCGGCGACCCCTCAAGCGGACTTCTTCCACGCATCTCATCAGAGAAACCGGGAAAGAATGGAACGGGAGACAGTAAGATCCAGGCTTATTGTTACAGGCTTTGCCTTACACAGAATACCGGTAACATGGTTCCGATTACAAAACCCGAAGGATACGACAGTACACAATATGAACTTCTTGTAAGATTATCAGAGACAAGATGGAATGAATTCTTCGCGAAATATGATGCCATACCAAACTGGAAAACAGATGTTAATAACCACGGTCCTTTCAGCTATGATAATATTGGGATGAACTGGGACTACCCCGAAGCATCGTATGAAAGAAGAAGTGAAATTATAAGGGAACATGTGACATATCAGAAAGGACTGCTTTATTTCATGCGAACTGATCTTCGTCTGCCTTCCTGGGTCCGTGATACTATGAACAAATGGGGATATTCGGCTGACGAATTCACCGATAACGGTTACTGGCCCTATAATATTTATGTCAGGGAAGCAAGGAGAATGATCGGGAAATATGTAATGACCGAGAATGACGTTCTTTGCAAAAGACAGGTACCTGAGTCAATTGGAATGGGTTCATATACAATGGATTCCCATAATGTCCAGAGATATGTAACGCCCGAAGGGTATGTTCAGAATGAAGGGGACATAGGTGTTGCAGCTCCAAAACCTTACCAGATCGGTCTTGGTTCAATAATGCCGTTAATGGAAGAATGCAGCAACCTGATGGTTCCTGTCTGCGTTTCGTGTTCCCATATTGCATTCGGATCGATAAGGATGGAGCCGGTATTTATGATACTCGGACAGAGTGCGGGGACAATTGCTTCGCTGGCACTAGATAAGAAAAAGAGCATCCATGATCTTTCTTATGATGAGATCAGAAAACAGCTTATCGCCGATGGTCAGATTCTTGAATATTGAGAATAATTATTTGCCGGTATAAGTTCCCAGAAGATTAATATCTTATTTTTAGCAAATATAATCGATCTGTAATTTATGATCAGGCTGTTTTTTATCTCTTCCGTATTTTTCCTCCTGGCAGGATTTTCAGCTTTTTGCCAGTCTGATCCGGCAGATTCTTCAAAATCAGTGTTAACAATCAATAAGTTTTCACAATCCATACTCTTTGATGGAGTCCCTGATGAAGAAGCCTGGAAGGAAATCACTCCGATAAAATTGACGATGCATGCACCGGTTTTCGGCAAGGAACCTTCAGAAAAAACCGATGTGCGGATTGCTTATGATGACAAATACATGTATGCAGGGGCCATTCTTTATTACAAAGATCTGTCGTTGATGAGAACAGCAAGTTTAAAAAGAGATTATTTGGGGGCGGGAACAGACTGGTTTGGCCTTCTTTTCGATACATACAATGACAAGGAAAACTCACTTGGTTTTTTTACTACTCCTGATGGCCTCAGAATGGATGCAGCCATTCAAAAGGATGCAGTTGTTACCTTACCCGATCAGATGCCGATGAACATTAACTGGAATACATTCTGGGATGTTCTTACCAGACAGGATTCAACCGGATGGTCAGTGGAACTGAGGATCCCCATTTCGAGTTTGAGATTCCAGGAACGTAACGGGGAAGTAAGAATGGGTATGACGATTGAAAGATGGATCCCTGCTAAAAATGAAAGTGACATTTTTCCTGCTATTCCTCCTAACTGGGGACAGAACTCAATTATGAAACCTTCGCAGGCAAAGGAGATTGTTTTCAAAGGAATAAAACCGGACAAGCCTCTGTATATTGCACCTTATTTACTCGCCGGTTACGAAACTAATTATGAGATTAATGCTGACAACACAGATTACCTGAAGTCGGATAAACCAAAAATAGAAGCCGGGCTTGACATAAAATACGGGCTTTCAAAAACGCTGGTAATGGATTTGACAGTTAATACTGATTTTGCACAGGTAGAGTCAGATGACCAGCAGATTAACCTTACACGTTTCTCCCTCTATTTCCCGGAAAAAAGAATGTTCTTTCTTGAGCGTGCCAGTATTTTTGATTTTTCTCTTGGTGGCAACAGTAATCTGTTTTACAGCCGCCGGATCGGGCTGTATGAGGATGAGTATTCAGAGGAGCCTGAACCTGAACCTATAAGAATATATGGAGGTGCAAGGATTACCGGAAGGATTAAAAACTGGGAAGTTGGTTTCCTTGATATGCAGACGGCTCCACTCTTGAAAAACAAATCTGAAGAAAATGAAATTATGCTGAGCCCTTCAGAAAATTTCGGAGTAATGAGGTTTCGCCGCCAGGTATTCAATGAAAACAGTTATGTTGGCACAATGGTTACAAGCAGGCTTGGCGCTGATGGGTCTTACAATATGGCATATGGTCTGGATGGGACTTTCAGAGTTTATAAGGATGATTATTTCAATATCAGGTGGACCCAGACATTTGAGGATAACATTAAAAATAATTCCCTGAAAGAGCCTACTTTTTTCATGGCATTGTGGGAAAGAAGATCGCTTAAAGGTCTTGGGTATGATCTGGGATATTCACAGTCAGGGACACATTTTAATCCTGGTATCGGATTTGAAATGATGGATGATTATTCAATTTTAAGGGGAGGGGTTCGCTATGGATGGATCTCCCCGGAAAAATCAAAAATATACAGTCATGGACCGGAGGTCAGATTTATGTACCGAAAGTATATTGACAACGGGGAATTCATGAATTTTACAAATTTTACAGGCTGGAAATTCCAGACAAAAAACCAATGGCAGGCAAACGGATTTTTTGTTTATAATGATGACAATCTCAGGGACTCTCTTGAAATAATGCCTGATGAACTTTATATTCCTCAGGGAAGATACAATTATGCAAGTTTCAGGGGAGAAGGAGCTACTCCGATGTCAAAGCATTTTTATATGATGCTGATGACTGAAATAGGACAATTTTATGATGGGAACCGGATTTCGGTGCGGTTACAGCCGACATGGAATCTGTCAAAACATTTTGAACTTGGTGGATCATATAATTTCGATCATGTTACTGTCAGCAAAAGAGATGTATCCATGACCAATCATATAGTAGGCGTAAAAGCTCTTTATATGCTGAATATCCGGTTGTCGGTCAATGCATATATTCAGTACAACACCGCTGTAAATGAAATAATTACTAATCTAAGATTAAGATATAATCCCAGGGAAGGCAATGACCTTTACATTGTGTATGACGGAGGCAGGAATACTGACCTCACCCGTGAAGAACCAAATCTTCCCCTGTACAATTCAAGGTCTGTCATGCTGAAATACACCTATACTTTCAATCTGTAAGAGTGATTCTTTTTGATCAATGTACTCTTTACGATTCAAGTTTTATATTTGCGGTCATTAGTTTAAATCGGATCTGGCTTACTCGGATTTCTCAGTTTTTTTTACGAGATCTTTTATATTTACTCCGATCGAGATCTCGTGGTTGTTATAAATATTAAGCGCCACCGATGAAGCAAAATTGAAGTTGTATGAGAATTTTATTCCTTTTGCAATATTTGCACCAAATCCAAAACCCCAGATTCCCGGATCTCTGAATGAGAGACTCCCCCAAATGTTTTCCTGATACCTGACCATTGAAGCTAAACCAACCTGACTTGTAATGTATTTCCCTCCCCTGAAATATATTAGAGGATTAACATCCCAACGGTCATTTATCCGAAAGGAATATGCAGCATGCAACTGATAATTGGCAAGAGGTTTGTAAGTTACATCAACTTCATCGTATTTTGCATCTCCGAAATTAATATTGGCGAACATTAAGCCTGCTTCAATCCCTTTAAACAGGTAAAGAGCTGAAAAGTCGGACATAAATTTCAGTTTTGAAGAAACATCCTGCTGGATCATTACAGGATCAATATTATAATTCGGGTTGCTGTAATAATCAGTGAAGTTGATCTTATTATGATAAATACCGGCTGAAAGAGCCAGCAGTATTTTATGTTCATCAACTATTCTGAGACTATAGGAATATGTCGTCATTACATAAAGCTGATCGAAGATGCCAGCCTTGTCATAAATGATCTTGCCGCCCCATCCTGCATTTGTCATAAGCATGTCACTATAAGATACCCTCAGGGTTTTAGGTCCGCCAGCAATCCCGGTCCAGTCCGACCTGAAGCTTGTAAAGAAGCTGCCCCGATTGAAATGCCCCGCATAAGAAGAGGAGAGTGCATATTTATCCATATAGTAGTTCTCTGAAACAGGCATCTGCTGGGCAATAATTACCCCATGAAAGAGAATTGAGATCAGCGCTGTTATAAACTTTTTCATAATGGAAATTCCATTTTCTTATCTTACGATATTTACAGTTCCGGTAATAGATCCGGCTTCTTCTGATTCTATAATGAAATAATAAGCTGCAGAAGGCAGATTAACTCCATTTGAAGTGCCATCCCATTCATTGTGGTATTCGGTTGATGAAAAAACAAGTTTTCCCCACCGGTTATATACCTTTACATCACATTCCCCGAAAGAATCAAGTTCGGGTATCTCCCAATAATCGTTAAATCCGTCATTATTTGGAGTAAAGAGGTACATAATGTTCTCATGTGTCGATACTACTTCAACCGTAATTTCATCCTCTGCAGCATAATAATTTTCATTGCCCTGCTGCCAGGCTCTTATGTTTGCATTTCCGCGCGATAATCCTGTTAGCACTGAGCCGTTTACCCGGGCTAATTCCGGATTTTTGCTTTCAAAGGAGACTGGAAGTCCTGATGTAGCTGATGCCACAAGTTCATAGGTCTCAGTAACCATGAGTTTGTCAGGATAAGAGGTAAATGTTATTGTCTGGGGAATCATTGTTATAGTCATAATTCCCGTAATATAAGTTATATCGTAACAATTATCATCTCCCCCTGAAATTGTTATTACATAATCACCTGCGGGAGAATCTGCTGAAGCAGCGGTACTTGCCAGAGGAGGTGTATCCAGAACTGCAACAGTTTCACCGTAAACGAATCCTGAGCTGGTAAAGGTAAGTGCCGGGTTCGCCGTTAAGTAAGATTTCGATTTATTGTCGGCAGTTATGGTCAGATGAGCTTTGGTCACCGTAATATTTGATATCTTATTTTCGGCAGGGCTGAAATTATTGTCTCCTGCCTGGCGGGCACTGATATTGGAACTACCGGCGCCCCTGATATTGATTTTATCGTTAATTACCTCAGCAACTGAAGTATTATCACTACTATAAGTAATTGTCAACCCTGAGGTTGATGAAGCACCGGCATTGAAACTGGCAACTCCGTATACAACAGGGGCAATTGCCGGGAATGTAATTACCTGTGAGGCTTTGTTTATGGTGAGTACTTGAGTTACATCAGGAGCCGGGTTATAGTTCTGATTCCCCGGTTGTGATGCAGTTAATATTGCATTGCCGGCATTTACTATATGAATGAGACCTCCTGCTATTGTGGCAACATTGGTATTTCCTGACGTAAATGTTATGTTAAGTGAAGAACTTGCTGTTGCCGGGACACTAAAATCGGGGTCTCCGTAAGTCCTGGGAACGAGTTCCCCGAATGTAATTGTCTGATCCGCCTTATTCACAGTTAGAATGGCAGTGACATCAATAGCCGAATAGTAAAGATTATTCCCTGCCTGTGAAGCTGTTATAACAGCTGTTCCGGCACCTGTTATATGTAAAGTTGCTCCTGAAATTGTTGCAACGGCCGGGTTATCACTCGCATAAGAAACTAATAATCCCGAAGAGGCTGTTGCACTCAGATTGAAATCAGGATCTCCGTACGTTTTTGTACCTGGCGCCGGAAATGTGATTATCTGATCAGCCTGGTTCACAGTCAGAGTTCTGATATATCTGGCAGGAGCATAAGTTCCGTTCCCGCTCTGCATTGCAGTGATATCAGCGGTCCCTGTTGAATTTGCAGTGAGTACGTTTCCGCTGATGGTCGCTACACTGGAATTTGAACTTGTAAAGGTAACTGGTAACCCGCTTGAAGCTGTGGCAATTAGGGAAACAGACGGATCACCGTAAGTCATTACAGGTAGTGCAGTAAATGAGACTGTCTGTAAAATAAAATTTACCGGCTGGTCAACAAATGTTGGAAGTAAACCTCCCGATTCGGATGCTACATCCCCTTGGGTATAAGAAATAAGAACAGTCTCGCTTCCTGTAAGTGGTGTTTCAAGAGTCACTATGATACTATAAGGATCACCCGGTTTTAATGAAACAGCACTGATAATTACAGATGTCCCGTTTACGGTAACTATAAACTGATTCTGTTTCCCTGTCGGATCATCCATAGGTTTATCGAACTGAATTTCTATATTTCCGCTTTTGGCAGCAAGTAGAAAATTAGGGATCCCCGGAGGACTGACATTTATTGTAATTGTACCTGGAGAGGAATCGCCGGTGTTATCGTGAATATAAAAGCTAAAATTTCCAACACCATTGCCGGCAGCCCCGTCGGCAACATAAATCAGATTCAAATCCGGATCGGTCAGGGTTGAAGGTACAGAGGTTATCTGATTTCCTTTTATGCCTTTATTATACTGATAAAGAGATCCTTGCGAAGGCAGGGTAATTATTCCTGCAGTCTTTGTGCTTGCATCACCACCATTATATTGAAGCCTGATCACATTTTCTTCCTCCTGATCTGTCCAGATTGTTTGGGGAACTGCTGAAATAGGAGGAGTGGCACTTGTGGTAAAACGATAGATCTCTGACCATGTGGTCCCCGTGGAATTTGTTGCAAAAACCGCCCAGTAATAGGTCATATTAAGAGCAAGGTCTGAAATATCGTAATTGGTGCTAGTTCCTGTATTATAATCAAATGACCCGCTGATATCTGAGTTGGTTGATATTTTCAAAGTATAATAACTGGCATTGCTGGAGCTTGCCCATTCAAACTTCTGTGTGGTTCCTATAATACCATTATTAGCCGGATTTACCAGCTTTGGTATTCCGGGCTCTGGAAGATTAATGTTCTTTGTCAGATATACCCCATCATAAACAGCTGAAGAATTCATTGTATAGGTTGAACCGGACGGATGGAACATTATAGCTTGTTCAGATGATATTGCAGTGGAATTATGGTATGCATATTGAATTCCTGAAGTTCCGTTTGAATTTTCTATGCCGATTGAGGCAGAACTTCCATGCGACCTTGCCGATGTGTTGTCGATGATACTTCGGTACTGAATCAGGATATTATTTGAACCCTCATATAAAATGACTGAGAAAGTGCCCATAAGTACGGTGCTGGAATAGAAACCCATATTGGTCCATTGAATAATACATTTCTTGTTAGGCGATGCGCCTATTGTTGTATAAAGTATTTTCCCTGAAGGATTTATTACTATATCATCCCAGAAAGCAGCAATAAAGTTATTTGGTGTTGATGGGGACGGGATAGGATCTTCAGTATAGTCGTTGGAACCCGAACCAAATATTACAAGTCCGTTTGATGTAAGGTAAAAACGATTGTAAATATTCCCGTAGAAAGTAAAATTAAACCCTATATTTAAAGGACCCCATGACCGGTCATCATAATAGCCTTCATAGACAACTGTTGCGGGATAGATTATTTCAGGGGGCTGACCTTTAGCGACATAGCTTGAAAGAAACAGAAAAAACAATATTACATATCCGTATTTCATTTCTGCAAATATTCCCTGTTATTTTTTAACTACCACCACTCTACCTGTAAACTCAGTGATTTTTTTAACAAGGAATAATCCTTCCGGTACCGATGTCAGATCCATCGAATGTATTACTATTTCCGAACCGGATTTAATTAAGCTCTTCCATTCACTGAAATCCCCGGAATACTCTCCAATATTTTCACTAATAATGTTTATTTCATCAAATATTATCGATCCGGGTTTTGTGAGCATATATAGATGAATCTCGTCATACTGGTGTTTTTTAAGTTCGCCCGTAATATACTTTATCGGATTACCTTCATTGGGCAGAGTAATCACCTTCTGAATTGTATCTGTATCAGAGAAATATTTTAGATCATTTTCCACAAGAGGATCAATTACGACAAGCCTGGCAGGTTGTCCTTTAAGAAAAGATGAAGAGCAGATTATCAATACTTGAACTAAAATGCTTATTTTCAGTATTTTATAAAATAATCTCATAATTAAATGTTGATGCCTGACAGTATAACGTAAAAACTCTGGTTTTAATTCAGTTATAGTAATATTTTATTCTTAGCTCTTTCACATATTGTTACCATCAGATGTGATGCGCGTAAGAAACCAGTTCCAATACCAGCTTAACCTGAGGGATTTCGGGCTTATTATGTAAGGATCGGAGACCTGATCGTGTAGGACAATTGTCAGGTTGAAGCAAGTAGCGGGGATCAGGATTCCTTGTCGGTCATAACTTAAAATTGCATTCTTTCCACCTTCTCATATGGCACTGTAAACCGGAATACCGATCCTTCACCTGGCTGCGAGGTAAACCATATCTCCCCGCCCATCAGCTCAACGTAGGCTTTTGAGATTGGCAGACCCATACCGGTACCGGAATATCTGCGTGACGAACTGCTGTCGCCCTGGAAAAACCTGCTGAAGATCCTTGCCTGCTGATCATAAGGAATACCTGAACCTGTGTCGGAAACGAAAAACTCGATCTTCCCCTCTTTAACAGAATAGCCGAATTCCACCCTCCCTTCAAATGTAAACTTCAAAGCGTTCTCAACAAGATTCCTGAGCACCTCCGTCAACTTATACCAGTCGGTGTAAACTTCATCCTTACCGTTATTATGTTCATGCTCAAAACTTAACAAAATCTCTTTCCCCGATGCCTCGTCCCGGAACTGATCATATACCTTCACGAGCACCAGATTAAGATTCACTTTATCCTTCCTTATTTTAATCATTTTTGCATCGATCTTCGATATCTCCACAATGTCATCTATGATCTCGAGCAGATGATCAGAATTACGTGTAATTATTTCAAGATACTCCTTCCGGCGATCCGGCAAATCAACATGCTCCCCTAGTAGGGTTGAAAAACCCACAATGGCATTAAGCGGGGTTCTAACCTCATGCGATATATTGTGAAGCAGATCAGCTTTAAGGAGGTCATACTCATCTTCTTTCTCTTTTATTCTTTCAATGTACATCTTGCTGCCGGTGATATCGTAAAGTATCCCGAAAGCGCCGGCTACTTTTCCTGTTTCCTCATCAATCAACGGAAGCGAAGAATAGCGGATCCATTTTCTTTCGTTTCCTGCCGTTCGAACAAGTATCTCCGCGTTATAGCTCCTTATCTCTCCGTCTCTGAATTTCAGGTGCGCCTCTAATATATTTGAAGGAGTACCATCTGACAGGGGAACTGTTTTTTCGATCATATTTTTGAATGCCTTTTCAGTAAAATCTCCGGGTACGACACCCAGAAGATCTGTTATCCCTGCCCCCACATCAGGATAAGATCCCTCTCCCGGATGCTCTCCGAAAATTAACCGGAAAGGTACCAGTCCGGCGTTTCCAATAACCCGGTAAAGAAACTCACCATGATCCTGTGATCTCACTTCATTATCACCGGCCTGATACCCGGAGTTGTATTGCAACTTGTCAAATCTCATAATAAATATTTCTTTCTATTCTCCTATCCCCCATCTAGCCTTTTTACCTTCACGCCATTCTGCCTAAATACATTATCACTTCACCGGTCCCCTATGAAAGGAATCAATAAAGTGCATAAAATCACCTGACTTCTGTCTTCCGACTTCCGTCTTCAATCATTTTTATACTAAACAGGTACAAAATGCAGTTTAATAACAACATGTATGAAAATGTTACCTTTCTGTGAATAACTATTTTCAGCTGATATAAAAAAAAGTTTACTTTTGAACCGTGATCTTTAATTCTTGCAATAAGTTAGAGCGTCTGTGAAAGAATATACCGATATTGAGATCATTGAGTGCCTGCGTAACCGTCAGAGTTATGTGGTGCACTATCTGTCGTACAGGTACCTGCCCATGATACGGCTTATGGTCGCTCAGCTTGGCGGTAATCAGGAAGATGCAAAGGATATTTTCCAGGAAGGTCTTATGATAATGATTGAAAAGATTGATAATAAGGAGTTCGAACTTACGTGTAAATTCAAGACATTCCTTTATTGCGTATGCGAAAATCTCTGGAAATCAATTATTGCGAAACG
>Ga0105107_10002934_pt1 | contig 11297 bp, 12 predicted proteins | sample PPLLaktember2015_6_FD_79335 | JGI IMG/M metagenome (GOLD analysis project Ga0105107, IMG submission 79335) | Freshwater sediment microbial communities from Prairie Pothole Lake near Jamestown, North Dakota, USA - PPLs Lake P8 Core (1) Depth... | ecosystem: Environmental > Aquatic > Freshwater >... | reverse complement strand
TAGCGAGTCCCGTCATTCAACCAAATTGCCACGTTGGATCAACGGGTTGCGGCGCGCGCCACACCCGAGCGCGGGCGTGCGGGCGGATCGCCCGGGCAATTGCCCAGGGCAATTGCCCGGGTTGCGGAAAGCCGCTATAATTCAACGCTTTTCCGCAACAATCCCTATTCACAGGAGCGAGCCATGGCTCGAGTCTGCCCGATCACCGGCAAGCGCCCCGTCGTGGGCAATCGCGTTTCGCACGCGAACAACAAGACCAAGCGGCGCTTCATGCCGAATCTCCAGAATCGCCGCTTCTGGGTCGAGAGCGAGAACCGCTGGATTTCGCTGCGCCTCACGAACGCGGCGCTGCGCACGATCGACAAGAACGGCATCGACGCCGTGCTCGCCGACCTGCGCGCGCAGGGTCAGCACCTCTGACACGCACTGACGGAGACACCAACCCATGCGCGAGAAGATCAAGCTCGAGTCGTCGGCCGGCACCGGCCACTTCTACACGACGAACAAGAACAAGAAGACCACGCCGGACAAGCTGGTGATGAAGAAGTACGACCCGGTGGCCCGCAAGCACGTCGATTACAAGGAAACCAAGCTCAAGTAGCTTGCGCTTCCTGCGGGGCTTCGCCCTGCGACGACGTCAACAAGAAGGCCCGCCTGTGCGCGGGCCTTTTTGACTTCTGGAGAACGACGCTGGATCCCCGCGTTCGCGGGAACCCGGCGTCTCAAACGTTCACGCGTAGCGCTTGAGCTGGAACGAGAACCGCGCGAGCGCCTCGATGCCCGAGCCCTCGGCGCGCCTGCACCAATCCTGCAAACGGACGAGCAGCTGGTCCGACGACTCTGTCGAGCGCGACCACAGCCCCGAGAGCTCCTCGCGCATCGCATAAACCTTGGCGAGCGGCGAGCTCGCGGCGAGCATCGCGGACAGGCGCGCGCGCTCGGGCGCGGGAAGCGCCGCGGGTTCCGTGGCGAGCCAGCGACGCAGGCGCGACACGCTGGGAATCTCGAGCGGCTTGATCTCGCCGCGTTGCGCCCGCTCGCGCAGCTTCGCGAGCTCCGCGCCCAGCAGCGCCTTCAGCTCGTGCCCGTAGCTCGTCGCCACTTCGTAGCGATGCGTGATCACCGCGTGCAGCGTGCCGAGGTCGGGGGCGGGCTTCGCGTTCGCCAGCTGGAGCTTCGGCGCGACCTTGCGCACCGTCGCGAGGCGCAGCAAGGCGAGGATGCGGATGTACGCCCAGCCCAGGTCGAACTCCCACCAGCGCGACGAGAACTTGGCCGACGAGCCGTACGCGTGATGGTTGTTGTGCAGCTCCTCGCCGCCGACCAGGATGCCCCAGGGGACGAGGTTGGTCGACGTGTCGGCCGAGGCGAAATTGCGGTAGCCCCAGTAGTGGCCGATGCCGTTGATCACGCCGGCGGCCCAGATCGGGATCCACATCATCTGCACCGCCCAGATCGTCAGGCCGAGTGGCCCGAACAGCGCGAGATTCACGACGAGCATCAGCCCGACGCCCTCCCACGAGAAGCGGGTGTAGACATTGCGCTCGAGCCAGTCGTCGGGCGTGCCGCGCCCGTACTTCTCCAGCGTCTCGAGGTTCTTCGATTCCGCCCGGTAGAGCTCCGCGCCTTGCCACATCACCTTGTTGATGCCGCGCGTCTGCGGGCTGTGCGGGTCTTCCTCGGTCTCGACCTTGGCGTGGTGCTTGCGGTGAATTGCCACCCACTCCTTGGTGACCATGCCGGTCGTGAGCCACAGCCAGAAGCGGAAGAAGTGGGAGACAACCGGGTGCAGGTCGAGCGCGCGGTGCGCCTGGGCGCGGTGCAGGAAGATCGTGACCGAGGCGATGGTGACGTGGGTGAGCGCGAGCGCCACCACGACGTACCCCCACCAGGGCAAGTTGATCAGCCCATGCGACAGCAGTGCAATAAGATCGTAACTCATTGATTGATAGAAGTTCTTCAGGGGATGGGCTGCGGGGTCGCACCCATGCGGGCAGCGGCCGGTGCCGCATTGTACGCGAGGGGTGCCCGGGTCCCGGTGATTTGGATCAGACCGGTGCCGGGCGGGGATCGGCGGGCATGCCCACGATCCGCACCTCGCGCTGCGGGAACGGCACGCCGATGCCGTTCTGCTGGAACGCCTTCCACAGGGCGAGGTTGAGGTCGCTCCGCAGGTTGAGCTGGCCGTTCTCAGGATCGCGGATCCACACGCCCAGTTCGAGGTCGATGCCGCTCTCGGCGAAGCGCAGCACGAAGGCCGCGGGCGCCCGGCCATCGGCGGTCTCGACCCGGGGATTGGCACGGGCGACCTGGATCAGGAGCGCCAGCGCCGCTTCGAGGTCGGTCCCGTAGGCGACCTGGATCTGGATCGCGACCCGCGCGTCCCGCGCCGACAGCGAGTGGTTGAGCACCGTGGTCGTGACCATCGTCTCGTTGGGCACGATTGCCTCGACGCTGTCGAGGCTGCGCACGACCACGTAGCGCGACGTGACCTTGGTGACTGCCCCGTAGCGGTCGCCGACGGTGACGAGGTCGCCCAGCCGGATCGAGCGGTCGAGCAGGATCACGAAGCCGGCGATGTAGTTCGACGCGAGCTTCTGCAGGCCGAGGCCGATGCCCACGCCGAGTGCCCCGCCGAACACCGACAGCACGGTGAGGTCGAGGCCGATCGACTGCAGCGCGGTCAGCACGCCGATGATGACCAGCACGGCCTTGATGAATTTCGACGCCAGCGCCTTGTGCGACAGGTCGAGGTCGGTCTTCATGAGCCGCGACTCGATCAGACCCGCGAACCACAGCGTGGCGGCGATGGTGAACAGCACGGCGACGATGCCCTTGAGTAGCGCGAGCAGCGTGAACCTGGAGGCGCCGAGCGGCAGCGTGACTGACTCCAGCTCCTCTGCGAGCTGCGGCGTCACGCCGAGGACGTGCAGCGCCACCAGCGCCCACACGACGAGGCTCACCGTGCGCTCGGAGGACTTGAGCCACTGCGCGTTGGGGACCAGGCGCCGCAGCATGTAGACGAGGATGCGGATCGCGGCGAGCGCCAGCGCCAGCACGACCCCGGCATTGAAGAACAGCGGCGTGCCGTAGGTGCGCCAGATTGCGCGCCCGAAGTAGAGTAGCAGCAGCGCGACCACCGGCATCACGATGCGGAACGCGCCCTTGGCGAGCCCCGAGGGCACGACCCCTTCGCGCTTGCGGGCGGCGATCGCCCGGTCGACCGCCCAGCCGGCGGCGAAGCACAGGACCACGAGCGCGAGCTCGACCCATCCGGACGGGGTCGACAGCGCTTTCTCGACGCGTTCGAAGCTGATCGGGGCGAGCACGCGCGGAGTCTACCCGAACGCGGCGGGCATCATGGCAGCCATTGCCAATTGTCGTCGTTCCCGCGAAACCGGGAGCGACGACGTTGCGGGATGTCGCTAATCGCGCTCGACGACCGCGGCGAAGAACCCGTCGCAGCCGTGCGTGTCGGGCGCGAGCTTCAGCATCGGCCCGGTGTCGAGGGGAATCTTCGCCCGCCCGAGCTCCTTCGCGGCGTCGACCGTGTGAAAGTCCGGATGCGCGGCGAGGAACGCCTCGACGATGCGCTCGTTCTCCTCGGGGAGCAGGCTGCACGTCGCGTAGACCAGCCGCCCGGTCGGCTTCACGAGCTTCGCGGCCGCCTCGAGGATCGAGGCCTGCTTCGCGGTCAGCTCGGCCAGCGCCACCTCGTTGTGACGCCACTTCAGGTCCGGATTGCGCCGCAGCGTGCCTGTGCCGGTGCAGGGCGCGTCGACCAGCACGCGATCGGCCTTGCCGGCGAGCCGCTTCACGCGCGAGTCGCGCTCGTGGGCGATTTCCTCCGGCTGCACGTTCGACAGTCCCGAGCGGGCGAGGCGCGGCTTGAGATTGGCGAGGCGCTTCGCGTCGACGTCGAGCGCGTAGAGGCGCCCCTGCGAGCGCATCAGCGCGCCGAGTGCGAGCGTCTTGCCACCCGCGCCCGCGCAGAAGTCGACGACGAGGTCGGTGCGCTTAGGCGCCACCAGGTAGGCGACGAGCTGGCTGCCCTCGTCCTGGACCTCGAGACGCCCGTCGGCGAGCCACGGATGGCGCGCGAGCATTGGCCGCCCGGCGATGCGCAGGCCGTGCGGCGCATAGGGTGTCGGCGCCACGCGGAAGGACTCGGCGGTCAGTGCCGCGAGCGCTTCGTCGCGCGAAGTCTTGAGCACGTTCGCGCGCAGGTCGAACGGCGCGGGCACGACGAGCGCCTTGGCGAGGGCGTCGCGGCGCGCCTCGCCGTAGGCGGTGCCGAGGCGTTCCCAAAGCCAGTCGGGCAGGTCGGCCGCGACCGCGGGCGCAAGCGGTGTGGCGAGCCGACCCTTGAACCCGGCGAGCCACTCGCGCTCGGCTTCGCGCGTGACGGACTCGAGCTCGCGCACCGAGTGGCCGAGATCGCGAACCAGCACGGCCAGTGCCAGCTTGCGCGGCTCGCTCGTCTGCGCGAGCGCGCCGAGCGAGCGCATCCGGCGCAGGAAGGCGAACACGCCCTCGGCGACAAGTGCGCGGTCCTGCTGCCCCATCGCCTTGTGCTCGTTGAAATAGGCGCGCAGCACCGCGTCGGCGGGGGCGGCGAACGCGCGCACGCGCTCGATCGCGGCGGCAAGTCCCGCGACGTGGTGTGGCCTCAGGGTCATTGCGTTGCCGTCGTGCCCGGTTCGTCGATGTGGATCGCGTCGAGCAGGGCGATCAGCGTACCCCGGGTGGCGTGCTCGGTGCGGATCTTCACCGGGAGGTAGTTGAGCGCCGGCGCAAGCCAGAAGTAGGCCTCGGTCCTGCCGTCCTCGCTCGTGCGGTGCCAGACCTCGGCCTCGACCGGGCCGTGCGTCCACTCGATCGTCTCGGTGCGCACGCGCGTCACCGTGACGCGATTGACGCGCCGCGTGGTCGCGATGGCGAAGCTGTGGCTTTCGGCCGTAGGCGGCTTGAAGTAGAACTGCCAGAGCAGCGTCAGCGGATCGAAGGTCGGCAACTCGATCGGCGAGGTCTTGCCTTCGTGCAGCGTCGCGATGCCGGTCTCCCAGTCGAACGACGCGCGCTCGGTGCCGCGCTTGTTGAACTTGTCGACGACGAGCTCGAGCGGCTGCAGGCCGTCGCCATTGATGACGCCGCGGCTCTCCACTCGTCCCTGGCCACGCACGAACAATGCGGCGAGACCGTGCGCCTCCGCGATCGTGAACACGCGGTACGTTCCGGCATTGTGCTCGAAGCGGTAGGTCGCGCTGCCGACGTGGAAGGCCTGGGTGCCGAAGAACACCTTGTAGGCGAGGTCGACGCGCGGCGGCAGGGTCTTTGCCGGGATGGCCGGCGCCTCCGGCGCGGCCACCTCTTCCGCGAGCACCGGCGGAGGCGCGGGTTCCGCCGTGGGAGCGGAGTCGCCGTCCGCTGCAGGTTCACCGGTCGCGACGGCTTCGCCTTCCACCGCAGGTTGCGCGACTTCGGGTTCCGTGGGTGCTTCGATCGGCGCTGGCGCGGTCGGCGGCGCGCTGCGCGGCGGCCTGGGTCGTGCCTTCGGCGGCGGCGGCCGTGGCGCGGCGGCCGCAGGAACAGGCGGTGGCGGCAGTTCCTTGACGGACACCGTGAGCGGCGTGGTGTCGCGTGTCGCGGGGAGAGAATTTGGCGCGAGGCTCACCGCAGCGTGGATCGCGACCGACATCGCGAGCGCCAGCAGCAGGCCGCGCCGCGCGCGCCACCAGGGCGACCGCGCCTCGCCGACGGCGGAAAGCCCGTTGGGCAGCGTCGCGGCGTCGGCGGAGACCGAAGACATCCCTGTTATATGGGGTCGGGCGGCGGGCACAACAAGGCGCCGACCGTCGCCACTGCATCCTGCACCGAGACGTGCCCTGCGTCGAGCACGAGCCGGCCCGCGCAGAACCAGCGCACGGCGGCCGGCAGCACGCGGTGCTCCTGTTCGAGGACCCGGGCGGCGAGGGTGGCCTCGTCGTCGCCGGGCAGCACCGGCACCGCGGCCTGCACGACGATCGGACCGACGTCGACCGCCGGCGTCACGAAGTGCACGGTGCAGCCGTGCACCTTCACGCCGTCGGCCAGCGCCCGGCGATGCGTGTGGAGCCCCGGGTATGCGGGCAGGAGTGACGGGTGGATGTTGAGCAGCCGCCCCTCATAGCGCGCGACGAACGTGTCGGTAAGGACCCGCATGAAGCCCGCCAGCACGACGAGGTCGGGTTCGCCGCGGTCGACGACGCGTGCGAGCTCGGCGTCGAAGGCCTCGCGCGAGGCGAAGTCGCTGTGCTCGACCACGGCGGTCGCGATGCCGCGCTGGCATGCGATCTCGAGCCCGGCCGCGTGCGGCCGGTTGCTCACCACGTGCGTCACCGCACCCGCGAATCCGGGCTGCAGCGATGCGTCGGCGAGCGCCGCCAGGTTGCTGCCGCGGCCGGAAACGAGCACCGTGATGCGTCGCAGGCTCACTGGACTACCCTCCGCGCTGACGCGCTTCGGGGTGGATTCGCCCTCGGGGCGGCCCTTCAGGCTCATCGCATTGGAGCGTGTCGCCCGTGTTGCGGAGCAACGGGTTGCGTGTGCGATCGTCAGGCGACGACGGTCGCCGCCGCGCCGGCCTCGCGCGGCGCGATCGTGCCGATGCGATGCACGGTCTCGCCCGCGGCAGCGAGCAGCAGGCAGGCGCGGTCGGCGTGTTCCGGCGCGACGATCACGACCATGCCGATGCCGCAGTTGAACACGCGGTGCATCTCGTCCTCGGCGACGCCGCCCTGGGCCTGCAGCCACGAGAAGACCGCGGGCCGCGGCCAGCGCGACTTGTCGAGCCGCGCCTGCACGCCTTCCGGCAGCACGCGGGGCACGTTTTCGGTGAGCCCGCCGCCGGTGATGTGCGCCATGCCCTTGACCGGCAGGTCGCGCATCAGCGCGAGCAGCGGCTTCACGTAGATGCGCGTTGGCGTGAGCAACGCTTCGCCGAGAGTCGTCGCGCCGGCGGCGTCGGCATAGGGCGCCCCGAGATCCGCGCCGGAACGCTCGACGATGCGCCGGATCAGCGAATAGCCATTGCTGTGCGGGCCGCTCGAGGCGAGGCCGAGCACCACGTCGCCCGGACCTATGCCCTGCCCGTCGATCACTGCGCTCTTCTCGACGACGCCGACCGCGAACCCGGCGAGGTCGTACTCGCCCTCGGGATACATGCCCGGCATCTCGGCGGTCTCGCCGCCGATCAGCGCGCAACCGGCCTGCTCGCAGCCGGCGGCGATGCCACGGATCACCTGCGCGGCGACGTCGACGTCGAGCTTCCCGCACGCGAAGTAGTCGAGGAAGAACAGCGGCTCGGCGCCCTGCACCAGGATGTCGTTGACGCTCATCGCGACGAGGTCGATGCCCACGGAGTCGTGGCGCCCGAGCGTGAACGCGAGCTTGAGCTTCGTGCCCACGCCGTCGGTGCTTGCCACCAGTACCGGCTCGCGGAAGCGCTTGCCGATCTCGACCAGCGCGCCGAAGCCGCCGATGCCGGCCAGCACCTCGGGGCGCATCGTGCGCTTGGCGAACGGCTTGATGCGCTCGACGAGCGCGTCGCCTGCGTCGATGTCGACGCCGGCGTCCCGGTAGGACAGCGGGGAGGCGTTGGTGGTCACGGCTGGCGCGGCGCGGGGTGCCGCCCGGGTTGGCGTTGTGGGGCGGGAGCGGGGCGCGGTATTCTGCCGGGCTTGCCGCGCCGTCTGGAACACCGTCGATTCTAGCCCAAGTGGCAGACTCGCCCACGCCGGCACGCCCGACCTCTCGCCCACGTCCCGATGCCCCCCAACGATCCGCTGCCCTCGCCCGACCACGAGTCGACCGGTGTGCCCGTCGCGGCGGCGGGACCCGTGGCGCGCCACCACCGGCCGCTCACCACGCGCCACTACGTCGCGATCGGCGTCGCCGCGGCGATCTTCTTCGCGCTGCTGCACCAGCTCGGCCCCGTGCTGACGCCCTTCCTGGTCGGGGCGATCCTCGCCTACCTCGGCACGCCGATCGTCGACGCGATGGAGCGTCGCGGCGTGCACCGCGCTATCGGCACCACGCTCACGATCGTCGCGTTCGGCGTCGCGATCGCCGGGCTCCTGCTGGTGCTCATCCCGCTCGTGCAGGCCGAGGTGGCGCTCGCGAGCAAGCGCCTGCCGGATCTCTTCGCGCAGGCAGGCGAGCGGCTCGTGCCCTGGGTCGAACGGAGCTTCGGCGTCACGCTCGCGCTCGACCTCGCGACGGTGAAGGCCGTGATCGCCGACAACCTGGAGAGCGTGCGCGACGTCGGCCTGCGCGTGCTCTCCGGCGTGAAGAGCGGCGGCCTGCTGCTGCTCGCGATATTGATCAACCTGGCGCTGATCCCGGTGGTGATGTGGTACCTGCTGCGCGACTGGAACGTCATCGTGCGGCGCATCGACGACCTGCTGCCGCGCCAGTTCGAGCACAAGATCCGCGAGATCGCGCGCGAGATCGACTCGGTGCTGGCGGAGTTCCTGCGCGGCCAGCTGTCCGTGATGCTGGTGCTCGCCGTCTACTACGCGATCGCGCTGTGGGTGGTCGGGCTCGAGCACGCGTTCGCGATCGGCATCCTCACCGGCCTCCTGGTGTTCATCCCGTACGTGGGCTACGGTCTCGGCCTGACGCTCGGCCTGATCGCGGCGCTGCTGCAGTGGACCGGCTGGCCGTTCTTCCTCGCGGTGCTCGGCGTGTACCTGGTCGGCCAGCTGCTCGAGAACTACCTGCTGATTCCCTGGCTCGTCGGCGACCGCATCGGTCTCCATCCGCTGGCGGTGATCTTTGCGCTGCTCGCGTTCGGACAGCTGTTCGGATTCGCCGGTGTGCTGCTGGCGCTACCGGTGTCGGCGGCGCTCCTGGTGGGGCTGCGGCAGATCAGGGCCGTGTACATGGCCTCGCCGCTCTACGATGACTGAAGAGGCCCGGCAACTCACCTTCGCGCTCGCTCCACCGGCGGCGCCGACGTTCGCGAACTTCGTCACCGGCCCGAATGCCGAGGCGGTGGCGACGCTCAAGCGCTGCGCGAGCGTCGGGGGCGGCGACGCAGCGGCGGTGGTGGTGCTCTGGGGCGCGCCGGGAGCCGGCAAGTCGCACCTGTTGCAGGCAGCGGTCGACGCGGCGCGTGCCGCCGGACGCGCGGCGTCTTACGTCGCCACGCCCGCGTCGCTCGGCGACGCGACCGCCGAGGCGTCGGCAATGATCGCGATCGACGACGTGGATCGCGCCGACGCGTCGGCGCAGGCGAAGCTCTTCACGCTGTTCAACGCGCTTGCCGCGCAGGGTGGACGGTTCCTGGCAACCGCCGCGGCGCCGCCGGCGAGCCTCGCCTTGCGCGACGACCTGCGCACCCGTCTCGGCTGGGGCCTGGTCTACGAGGTGCGCCCGCTCTCGGACACCGAGAAGCCGATGGCGCTCGCTGCCTATGCCCGCGAGCGTGGCTTCACGTTGCCGGACGACGTCATCGCGTACCTGCTCGCCCACGGCCGGCGCGACATGGCGTCGCTGGTGCGCACGCTCGCTGCCCTCGACGCGCATTCGCTCGCGCTGCGGCGGCCGATCACCGTGCCGCTGATCCGCGACTGGCTGCAACGGGACATCGGCCTCGGCAACCCCGCGCCGCCCGCCTGACCGCGACGTGTCAACGCGCGAGCGACCAGGGGCGTTGTGGGTGCGGAGCATGCCGAGAGCGTCGCAGCTTTGCGTCCGGACGCAGTGATTGTGCCGGATTGCGGGTGATGCAAGGCGCCACAGGCCGGCCCCCCCGCAACGCAGACCACTCAGGAAACCCACTGCCATGAACAAGCTCGTCGCCACGCTCGTCGCCGGCCTCGTCGCCGCCTCGTCGAGTGCCTTCGCCCAGACTGCCGCACCCGCCACGACTCCCGCCCCGGCTCCGGCCGCCAAGGCGCCTGCCGCCCCGCCGCCGCCCACCGGCCGGACGACCGCTACCCAAGGGACGGGCGCGGCCGCCACCGCCGCCGCCGCGGCGCCCACGACCGTCAAGGCCGTTCAGCCCGGGCTGCTCGAAGTGGCCGGCCCCCGCGTCAACGAAGTCGTCGCCGCCGGCATCCAGAAGATCACCGCGACGCCCGGCAAGGGCGCCCGCTCGATCGCGGTACAGTCGCCGTGGGGCAACAGCTACTTCGGCTGGCCAAAGGACGTGAAGCCCGTCGCGTTCACGATCGAGACCGGCAAGCCCAAGGGTGCAGCGACGATCAACGCGCCCGGCTTCACCGACGCGAACAAGGCGGACTACAGGGCTGCGATGGAGGCTGTGGTCCCAGTGGCGATCGCCAAGACCGGCGACGCCCGGGCCGCGAAGGAACACACTCGCAAGTAACGCGGGTTCGCCGCGTTTCGCGATGTCGCCATCGCGGGGACGCAACCGCAGCCACGGAGACCCTCGGCGCGAGCCGGGGGTCTTGTCGTTTCGGCGCGGACACGAGTCGAGTCGCGCGCGTGTGCGCCACGGCGGCGTGTGCCGTCCTGTCAGAATAGTGACATGCACGAGGAGCCGATCGTCCGTCCCGCCGTGACCGTCGCCGCGATCGTCGAGCGCGACGGCACGTTCCTGCTCGTGCGCGAGCGGACCAAGGCGGGGCTGCGCCTGAATCAGCCCGCGGGTCATCTCGAGCCGGGCGAGACGCCGGCGCAGGGCTCAGCGCGCGAGACGCTCGAGGAGTCCGCGTGGCACGTCGAGCCGTTCGCACTGGTCGGCGTCTACCGTTGGGAAGCGCCCGACACCGGCGCGACTTTCGTGCGCTTCGCCTACGCGGCGCGGCCGCTCGGGTACGCGCGTGGGCAGCCGCTCGACCACGGCATCGTCGATGCGCTGTGGCTCACCTACGATGAGCTCGCGGCGCGTCGCGACGAGCACCGCAGCCCGCTCGTGATCCGCTGCATCGACGACTACCGCGCCGGGAGGCGCTTCCCGCTCGACTTCGTGCAGGACGTGATCGGGCCGGGGGCGGGGCTACCGTGAGCGCGGCGGGCGCAGCCCAGGCCCGAATGGCCCGTCGCCGGGCGAACGGATACGCGGCCGACACGCGGCCTTGCGCACGACACGAGCCTGCAAGGAGGCCGGCGTGACTCGACGCGAGCGCGTGATCGTCGGCATGTCCGGCGGCGTCGACTCGTCGGTTGCGGCGTGGCTGCTGAAGGAGCAGGGCTACGACGTGGTCGGCGTGTTCATGAAGAACTGGGAGGACGACGACACCGAGGCGTACTGCACGTCGCGAGAGGACCTGGTCGACGCCGCGAGCGTC
>Ga0105107_10002933_pt1 | contig 11299 bp, 6 predicted proteins | sample PPLLaktember2015_6_FD_79335 | JGI IMG/M metagenome (GOLD analysis project Ga0105107, IMG submission 79335) | Freshwater sediment microbial communities from Prairie Pothole Lake near Jamestown, North Dakota, USA - PPLs Lake P8 Core (1) Depth... | ecosystem: Environmental > Aquatic > Freshwater >... | reverse complement strand
CTCGCCATGCGCGGGGAGGCTTGGCCGTTCTGATCGCGACCTCGTCGAGGCCGGCGACGGCCGCCGCCTTGATCGCGTCGAGCGCGCCGATCCCCCCCGAGGGGACATAGAGCAATGCGCCCGTGGATCGGGCCGCGCCTTCCAGCCGCATGCGCAAGCCGTCGTCGGCCATCGCCCCCGCCGACAACACGATGAGCCCGATACCCGCGCGCAGCACGCGTTCGGCGTGCCGCTCGACCCACTCGTGGGCCGCGGCCTCCACAACCGCATCCGGCCGGGCGCGAATCATGTCCTCGATGTCGGTCATAAAGGGCACGGCAAATGTCCGCGCCAGTTGCCGGGTGCGCGCACTCGCCTCCCGGCCCAGGATCGCCACGACCTCGGTGTCGCCCAGCGTCCCCTTGCCGATATGTTCCAGAAACAGCGTCGCGATGCTTCCTCCGCCCGCAATTCCGACCCGCATGGCAGCTCCTCTTTTCCGGCCGGACGCCGCTCGGCTGCAGCGCTTGCAGCACGGCGTACCCGGCGCTTCGTCAGATGGTCGATGTTACCTGCTGTATCGGCGCGAAAGCAGCGTTTGCGCGCGATGCGCACGCGCATCGTCGCTGCCTGCTTGCGCCGCGCTCGCCCTCGCGACCTTCGCGCGCGCCGCTGGGTCGCCGTGGCGCACATCCACGCTACACGAGTTCGCGCGCCGCATGCGGCAACGTCCCCGGATTGCGGCGAGACAGCCTCGTGCGTGCGGCAAACCGCCTTGTAGGCGATGATCACTTTGTGGTTGCATTGCGTGATGAGCGACCCCGGGCCCGAGGCTGCGGCGTAGCATCCGGGTGGTGGTTTCAGCCGCACGTAAGAATACGGACGAGCTCTGCGATGGCAACCTGCTTTCTCTCTTACAGCGAAGCCTATCGGCCGGTGATGGAGACGCTGCGCCATCTCCTCGTGACCCTCGAGTTCCAGGTGGACGTGTTCGACGGTCCCGATTTGAGCCGCCCGCCGCTGGCGGAATTCCAGCATCGGCTGCTTACGGCGGATTGCGTCGTGCTGCTGCTCGGACCGAGGGAGCCCGCCGCTGGCAGACAGGATCTCGAGCCTGCCCACTGGCCGGCGGAAACCGGCAGATCCCTTACACGGTGCGGATCAGTCCGCCACTCGCGCCGGGCGAGAAATTCGGCTACCGGCGAGAGTTCACGATGAACAATTTCTTCCCGCTCACCCGGAGCGAGCTCGCGCAGATCTCCAATGAAGAGGGCTTTCCCGATGTCTTCCGGGTCGACGGGCGCGTCTACTACGGCAGTAGTATGGGGCGTCCTGTACGAGATGGACAGCATCAAGGTTTCGATGCACTTTCCCCGGAAGGTCGCCATCCGGTCCAAGCGCGCATTGGCGTTGACCCTGCCGTTGAAGGTGACGAACGTGCTCGAGACGGAGGCTTGAGGAGACGTAAGATGCCTTCGACGAATGTGCCGCAGCCACCCGCCGAGACACCACGGCGCAACGTGCCCATCGAAGCCTTCATCTCCTATGCGCACAAGGACGAGGCGCTGCGGCAGGCGCTCGACGAACATCTTGCGCTGCTGAAGAGTCGCCGCTTCATCGATGCCTGGCACGACCGGCGAATTGCGCCGGGCGGCGACTGGGCCCACGACATCGACACACACCTCGCCTCCGCCCGGCTGATCCTGCTGCTGGTGACGCCCGCGTTCTTCGCATCGGGCTACTGCACCGGCGTCGAAATGAAGCGCGCACTTGCCCGTGAGCGCCGCGGGGAAGCCTCGGTGATTCCGATCATAATGAAGGAAGGCGACTACGCCGGCGCGCCCTTCAGCCATCTGAAGGAGCTTCCTACCGACGGGCTCGCGAGCGGCCGGTCGGTGGCGGGCAAGAAGTGGAAGAATCGTGACGAAGCCCTGCGCGAAGTGACCATCGGCATTCGTACCCACCTGGAGGAATTGCAGAGCAGGCGCTTGGTGAAGCACGCCGTTCGAATCTACCAGGATAAGGCGAAGCGCAGACCCTCGCGCGAGGATCGGCTCGAGATCGGCGGGCTCGCAGCGTCATTCGGGCGTATCATCGCCGGTCGGCGTGTCTTGTGGGTGGATGACAATCCGAAAAACAACGAGGTCGAGTGCGCCGCCTTCGCGGAGCTCGGCATCGATGTGAAAACCGCAACCGATACGAAAGGCGCACTCACCTGCCTGAGAGCTTCGTCGTATGACGCGGTGGTCTCCGACTGGACGCGCCACCCCAGCGTCGCTCCAGACGTTTCGGAGGGCCTGCGTCTTTTGCGCACGATGCGGCGTCGCTCCGACCGCACCCCCCTCGTCTTCTACGTCGGCTGGACATCGCCGAAAGAGCTGGCCCAGCGCAGAACGCTCGCAGCGGAGGCAGGCGCGACCGGCGTCACGGCAAGTCCCCGGGAGCTGCTGCGCTGGTGCGTCGGGGAGCTGGTGCGCAGTGCCGCCCTGGATCCGCGGGCGCCCTTCGTGGAACTGCCGCTGTATCCATGAGATGGGAAAGCACGCTTGGAAATGATGGCAAACACTCCTCGTTCGCGTGATAAGGATTGCACATGACCGGCACGTGTTTCGTAGTCATGGGTTTCGGCAAGAAGACCGACTTCGAGAGCGGGCGCACGCTCGACCTCGACAAGACCTATCGCAACGTCATCAAGCCGGCCGTCGAGGCAGCCGGGCTTCAGTGTGTCCGTGCCGACGAGATCGTGCATTCGGGACTCATCGACGTTCCGATGTACGAGCAACTCCTCGAGGCCGACGTGGTCGTCGCCGATCTGTCGACGTCGAACAAGAACGCGCTCTACGAGCTGGGTGTGCGTCATGCCCTGCGGCCGCACACCACCGTGGTGATCGCCGAGGACGGGATCAAGACGTTTCCGTTCGACGTCAATCACGTCCTGATCCGACAGTACCACCACCTCGGCGAAGACATCGGGTTCGACGAAGTCATGCGGTTCCGCGAACTGTTGACGAATGCCATCAAAACGATACTCGCCCAGACGCCGCCGCCCAACGACAGCCCCATCTACGAGTACCTGGACGGACTCACGCCCCCGGAGCGCGCGGCGGCCCCGGGCCGGGCCAGGTTGCAGGCGATGCGTACCGCCGCGGTCGCCGGAACAGGCGCAGCGCCCGCCCCGGCTGCGCCCGACGCAGGCGAGGCGACGCATAGCATGCTCATGCAACAGGTGGACGAGCTTCAGGCGGCAAAGAACTTCGAAGGCGCAAAGATCCTGTTGAAGCTCATACTCGAGAACCTGACCAAGCACAATGCCGCTGCGGCCGACACTGCCTATCTCGTGCAGCGGCTCGCGCTGGTGACCTACAAGAGCAGGAAGCCGACCGAAAAGGATGCGCTGCTCGAGGCCGCCGCGTTGCTGCAGCAACTCGCGCCGGAGACTTCCAACGACCCCGAAACGCTCGGCCTGTGGGGAGCCGTGCACAAGCGTCTTTGCGAGATCGGCAACGATCTAACGCTGCTCGACAAGGCCATCCGCAGCTACGAGCGCGGGTTCTACTTGCGCAACGACTACTACAACGGGATCAACTATGCCTTCCTCCTGAATGTGCGTGCAGCGCACTGCGCGAGCCGCGCAGAAGCGATCGCCGACTTCGTGCAGGCGCGCCGGGTGCGCCAGGAGGTCGCGGAAATCTGCCGGCACTGGCTCGAGGACAATCCGCCGCCGACGACGAGCACCGATGCGCTGAAGCAGCACAACGAAAGCCGCTACTGGGTCACCGCCACCCTCGCCGAAGCAGCGCTTGGGCTGGGTGACAGTCTCAATTACGAGGCCTGGCGAAGCGCGGCGTACGCCTTGGCGGTGCACGATTGGATGAAGGAGAGCACCGCCGAACAGCTGACGAAACTGACCGCGCTGCTTGCCGCATCGCCACTGAAGTATATCGTCGAGGAACCGGCGGGCGCATGAACGTGGCGCCCCGGCCAGACCCACCGGAGTCATCGCCATGAGCGAACCGCAGCAGGTGTTTCTCTTCAGCGGACATATGATCGACGCCGCCACGCGCGCCACGCCGCGCTTTCCCCCGGACAAGGAGCCGATTGCCGCACAGGCGATCGAGGCGGTCCTCGCCGAATTCGGGGCAAGCGCCGACGATCTCGGCATGACCGAAGGCGCCTGCGGCGGCGATCTCCTCTTTGCCGAGGCCCTGCTCGGCCGCGGTGCCAGGCTCGAGTTGCGCCTGCCCTTCGACGAACCGACCTTCCTGCGCGAGTCGGTCGACTTCGAGAAGCCCACCTCGGCTGCTCCCGATCTGTGGCACGATCGCTTCATGCGCGTGAAGCGCCGCGCGAGGGTTCTTACGATGCCGGAAGCATTGGGGCCAACGCCCGAAGGCGATAGTCCCTACGAGCGCTGCAATCTTTGGATGCTCGAAGAGGCGCTCGGCATGGGTGCCCACAAGCTGCGCTTCATCTGCCTCTGGGACGGGGGCGGCGGCGACGGTCGAGGCGGAACTAAACACATGGTCGAAGAGGTGCGCTCGCGCGGTGGCGAGGTGCGCTGGCTCGACGTCAAGAAGCTTTGGTGATCCGGCGCTCGCGCCGGCAGGGGGAAGACATGGCAATGACGCTGCAGGAGGCGGAACAGCGCGCGCGTGAAATCATAGCCGGCGCGTCAGTGCAGCCTCGGGATGCGCTCGTGCTCGAGAAGGTTCTGCGCGATGAGCGCCGGTTCGGGCTCGCGCGAAGAATTCTCGAGCGGACCGCGGCCGATCCCGCGCTCATCCGGGACAAGGCGCTCAATGTGCGCATCGCCCAGAAGCTCGCGCTTTGCACTTACAAGGATCCCGACCTGGCTGCCGATAGCAAGCTCGACGATGCGGAATGCATCCTGCAGGCCGCGGACGACCTCAAGACCACGAAGGACCAGGAAACGCTCGGACTGGCGGGCGCGATCTACAAGCGCAAATGGGAGCTGACGGCGCAGGAGCGGCATCTCGAAACCTCGCTCGCCTTCTACTACCGCGGCTACGAGCAGGGCGTTGCCCCGGATTATGGCTATACGGGGATCAATGCGGCCTTCGTCCTCGATCTGCTGGCCGATCTCGAAAGCGTGGAGTCGCAGCCGACACCCCTCGTTGCGGCGACAGCCACGCGGCGCTCACTGGCCCAGCGGATTCGCCAAGAGATCGTCCAGACGCTTCCCGGGCTCGCTAACCAGCCCGACAACGCCTGGCTCGCCGGCACCTGGTGGTTTCTCGCGACGCTAGGCGAGGCCTGTTTCGGGCTGGAGGACTGCCCGAACGCGGAGAAATGGCTGCTGCGGGCAGCGGCCCTGCCCAAGGTTCCCGACTGGGAGCAGGAGTCCACGGCGCGTCAGCTCGCGTCGCTGCTGCGGATCAAGCAGAACGTGCAGAACCGGAGCGGTGCCCCGATCAACGCGTGTCTGCGCGAGGTGCTGCTCAAGTTCCTCGGACGCAACGCGGCCGCGGTCGAATCGGTCGTGCGCGGCAAGGTCGGTGTGGCGCTTTCCGGCGGCGGTTTCCGGGCCTCGCTCTATCACATCGGCGTGCTGGCGAAGCTGGCCGAGCTCGATTTGCTGCGGCACGTCGAGTATCTCTCCTGCGTCTCGGGAGGCTCGATCATCGGCGCGCACTACTATCTCGAGGTGCGCCACCTCCTGCAGACCAAGCCCGACGAAGCCATCGCGCGCGAGGACTACATCGACATCGTCCGACGGATCGAGAACGATTTTCTGGCGGGCGTGGAGACGAACATTCGAACCCGGATCGCCGCCGAATGGCTCACGAACCTGAAGCTGATCTTCGCGCCGTCCTACTCCCGAACCAAGCGCGCGGGCGAGCTGTACGAGGAACGCATCTATTCCCGGGTGGCCGACGGACATGGCGCTGCGCCCAGGTGGCTGAACGAGCTGACGATTCGACCCGAAGGCGAGCCGACCACATTCTCGCCGAAGGATCACAACTGGCGCCGCGCGGCCAAGGTGCCGATTCTCGTGCTCAACGCCACTTCGCTCAACACGGGTCACAACTGGCAGTTCACAGCGACGTGGATGGGCGAACCGCCGGGCGACATCAACTCCGAGGTGGACGCGAATTACCGGCTGCGGCGCATGTACTACCGGGATGCCCCGGCGCCGCACGAACGGATGCGGCTCGGGTACGCCGTCGCCGCATCGGCGTGCGTGCCGGGCATCTTCGAGCCGCTGACGCTGACCGATCTCTACGAACGGATGCCGAACGAGGCAGATCGCAAGGTCAGACCCGTCGTCCGGCTGGTCGATGGCGGGGTTTACGACAATCAGGGCGTGGCCGCATTGCTGGAGCAAGGCTGCTCGGTGCTGCTGGTGAGCGATGCGAGCGGGCAGATGGGCGACCTGGATTTCCCGAGCAACGGCATGCTCGGGGTCCCGCTTCGCGCCAACAGCATCCTCCAGGCGCGCGTGCGCGTCAGCCAGTTCGAGGAGCTCTCGAGCAGGCGGCGCGGCGGGCTGCTGAAGGGGCTGATGTTCGTCCACCTCAAGAAGGATCTGGAGGTCACGCCGGTCGACTGGATCGAGAGCCAGGATCCGTCCAAGCCGGCACCCATCGAGCCCATGGCGCCCTATGGCATACAGCGCAAGGTGCAGCGCCGCTTGGCCGCGATCCGAACCGATCTCGACTCGTTCTCCGAAGTGGAGGCCTATGGCCTGATGACGAGCGGATACCTGATGACCGAGCATGCCCTGAAGGAGCCGATCCTCGGTGTTCCCGTCGCTCGGCCCGATCGGGAGGATTGGCGCTTCCTCGCGATCGAGAACCTGATCAAGGCACCGCCGAGAAGCACGGCATTCGCCCGGCAGCTCGATGTGGCGGGCGCGCTCTTCTTCAAGGTCTGGCTGTTGATGCGGCAACTGCAGATTGTGCTCGGGGTCGTCGCCATCGGTCTGCTTTATCTCCTCGCGTTCGCCGCCTATAACTGGTGGAACGGCACCCTGTTCACGTACACGCTCACGGTGAAGGAGGCAGTGATCGCCGCGGGGCTCGCCTTGTTGTCGGCGCTGGGTCTGGGCATCGTAGGGAAGGTTGTGCGATACCGGAAGACCGCGACCGAGATTCTCGTCGGCATCGGCATGGCGACGCTGGGTTTCATGGTCGCACGGCTGCACCTGCACGTTTTCGACAAGCTCTTCCTGTGGCAAGGCAGGCTGCGCCGATTCATCGGCAAGCAGTGATGCCGGCACGGGCAGGGGCAGCCCCGCGACCGGCAAACCGTCATCTGCCGCGCACCGAAGCAACCTGGACGTACGGATCGACGAAAGGAGCATGATGGCCGCTGCCAACGAGAACGACAGAATCTGCTTGCGAGTTCAGGCGATCAGCGTCGAGCCGCCGCCCGCGCCTTGGACGCTCGACGCTTCGACCGAAAGGGCCCATCGCAGGGTTTTCAATCTGCGCACGCGCGAATCGTTCGAGTTCGCGGCGTCTCGCGGCCCGGGATTCGCGGCCAGCAGGCTCGAGGTCGAACCCGACCAGCTGGTCATTCTCGAGATGGACAACGGCATACGGATATGGACCTCGGCGCGCCAGGCAGCCGAGGACTACGGGCACAGGACATCTGCCGCGGCACCGTCCGCCCGGGGGCGTCGCGCCGCCGCTGCGGGCAGCGTCGAGTTCGAGATTTCCGCCGCGCTGCCCGTTGGATCACCTTCGCGCGGCCTGACGCAATGGGTGCTGCGAGCACTGCACATTGTCGATGTCGATCCCCTCGGCGCAGCCGCTGGCGCAACGGCAGCCGCGATAGCGAACCGCATCGAAAGCCGGCTGGTCGGCGAACCTGGCGTTCATCGCTGCCGCGGACCCGCCGGTACAGCGGGACCGGTGATCGAACCGGAGCGGCTCGACGCCATACCGGCGGCCGGCAAGAATCCTGTTCTCGTCTTCCTGCACGGCACGGCATCCAGCACCCACGGCAGCTTCGGCGGACTGTGGCTGCCCGAGCACCGCCAGGCGCTCGAAAAGCTCTTTCGTTATTACGGAAACAGGGTGTATGCGCTCGAGCACCGGACGCTCTCGGCCGGGCCGATCGAGAATGCGATCGATCTCGTCAAGGCGCTCCCGGACGGCGCGCTCGTGCATCTCGTGAGCCATTCCCGGGGAGGGTTGATCGGCGAGCTCCTCTGCCGGGCCAACGTGCCGCTCGGCGAACCCTGCTTCAGCGCGGGCGACCTCTCGATCTTCGAGCGCGCAGCGGCCGAGGCAAGCGGCGAGCCTAAGCGCGCGCTGCAAGACCAGCTGCGGCAACTCAAGGCGCTCGATCAGCTGCTGCGCCGGAAGAAGCTTCGCATCGAGCGCTTCCTCCGCGTGGGCTGCCCAGCCCGCGGCACGACGCTCGCTTCGGGCCGGCTCGACCGCTGGCTTTCCGTGGGGCTGAACGTCCTGCAGCGGATCACCGACATCAACCCCCTGGCAAGCGTGCTCGCCGATGTGTACGTCGAGCTCCTGGCCGCCGTGGTCAAGAAGCGCCTCGACCCGAGCGCGCTGCCGGGCCTGCACGCGCAGACACCGACCGCACCGCTGATCGCCCTGCTCAACCGGCCGGACTCGCGAACCACGGCCGATTTGACCGTGCTCGCCGGCGACCTCGACGGGCGCGGCTTTCTCGGCTCGGTCGCCGAGCTGGCGACGCGCTGGTTTTTCGGCGCGGAGAACGACCTCGTCGTCGACACGGCGTCGATGTACGGGGGCGCGGCCCGCAGCGCCGCCAGGCGCTTCTTCGATCGCGGGCCGGACGTGACCCACTTCAATTACTTCGTCAACGAGCAGACGGTGCGCCGCATCGTCACTGGACTGACCGGAACCGATGCCGAGCGCTCGCAGTCGTTCGAACCCCTGGATGAGGTGCCGCGCCTGCTCCCGCCCCGCGCTGCCCGGCTGAGCGCGCGCGGCGTCGAGGACGGGCCCGTCGTATTCGTGCTGCCCGGAATCATGGGAAGCCAACTCGCCGTGAACGGCAAGCTCGTCTGGGTGGACATGCGAGAGCTGTCTCGGGGCGGACTGAGCCGTCTCGCGATCGACGCAACCGGTATCAGCGCGACGGCTCCCGACGGCGAGACCTACCAGCCGCTGATCGACGCCCTGGGCCAATACGGCACGACGATCCCGTTTGCGTACGACTGGCGGCTTTCGATCCAGAGCACGGCCGAGCGCCTCGCCGCTGCCGTAAGCCGGGAGCTCGATCGCGTCGGCAGAAAGCGACCGGTGCAATTCGTCGCGCATTCCATGGGCGGACTCGTCGTGCGCGCCATGATCGGTCGGCATCCCGAGGTGTGGAAGCGGGTCACCGGGCACGAAGACGCACGTTTCATCATGCTCGGCACCCCCAATCAGGGCTCGCACGCGATCACAGCGATGCTGGTCGGCGAGGACTTCCTGGTGAACGCGCTGTCGCTCGTCGACCTCGACAATTCGCGCAACGCCATTTTGCGAACCGTGAAGCGCTACCCCGGTGCGCTCGAGCTCATGCCGCACTGGGTGGACAACTGCGACTTCTTCAACGCACCCGTCTGGCGCAACGAGATCATGAGTCGGGCCCGCATGCATCCCGACATGGCTCCCGCCGCGGACGATTTGCGCAACGCCGAGCAACTTCGCGAACTACTGCAGGAAAGCGTCATCGATCCGAGACGCATGCACTACATCGCCGGATGCGCGCCGGCAACGCTCGAGCAGCTCGAGTTCGATGCGATCGATGCGCTGAGCTTCACCGCGACCGCTCGAGGCGACGGACGGGTGCTTTGGCGCACGGGCATTCCGTCCGAGCTCAGGCCGCTCTACGTCGATGCGGTCCATGGAGACATTCCGAAGCACCCCGAGGCGATCCGGGCCTGCCTCGACATCCTGCGCCACGGCGCGACCCAGGCGCTTTCGGCCGACCCGCCGCGCGCACGCGCTGCGGCAATGCCGTTCAAGGCGGACAAGCCGGTCATCGACGTGTTTCCCGATGCCAACGACATCGTCGATGCCGCGATAGGCCGTACACGCCGCCCCGGCGAGCCGCAGGCGGCTGCACGTCCAACCGCCGTGCGCGTGAAGGTCAGGGTCACGCAAGCGCATCTTCGCGTTGCGCAGTTTCCGCTCCTCGTCGGCCACTACGATGGCGATGGCCTGGTGAGCGCCGAGGCCGAAGTCGACCGGCAGCTGATGGGCCGACTGCGCCAGCGGTACGATCTGGGGCTGTATCCGGGGGCGCTCGGCACCTGCGGAATATTTGCCGCGCCCGCCTCCCGGGACGACGCGCCGCCACCGTTTCCGGGTGCCGTCGTGGTGGGGCTGGGCAAGGTCGGCCATCTCGCGCCGGGCGATCTCGCCGAGGGCATCCGGCGCGCGCTGCTGGAGCTCGTCAGTGCAGCCGACGATGGCGCGATGAGAAGTGCGATCCGCAGCGACGGCGACGGGTTGGGGGTCAGCGTGCTGATCGTGGGCGGAACCGAGGGCGGCGTTGGGTTTCGGGACTCGCTCAACGCCATATTCAAGGCGGTCGCGGAAGCGAATGCGCGTATCGAGGCGCTCGCGGAGCGGCGGCTTGGGCAGATACGCGAGGTCCAGGTCATCGAGCTCTACCAGGATCGTGCGCACCAGGCCTACCACCTCCTGCATGCCTTGACGCGGCAGGCCGATTACGGGCGCACGCTCGCCGTGTCTGGCGAGATCGAAGTCTCCGACGGCGCGCTGCGGCGCATCGAGTTCGACTCGGGTCATCGCTGGTGGCGAAGCATCCAGATCAGCGCCGAGGGCAGCCGCCTCGGCTTCAAGCTGCTTACCGATCTCGCACGCTCCGAAGGCTACTCGGCTTACATCCAGACCCCAGTAGTCCGACGCTTCGTCGACAGCGCGACCCGGAGCACCGCGACGCGCCCGGAGCTCTCGACATCCCTGTTCGAGCTTCTCCTTCCCACCGAGCTGAAGGACGCCGCGCCGCGCCAGGAGAACCTGCGGCTGTTGCTCGACGAGGAGGCCGCGGGATATCCCTGGGAGCTCCTGCAGGATCCTTTCCAGCGCGATTCGATGCCGCTCGTGATCCAGAGCGCCGTCCTGCGGCAGATCGATCGCGGCGAGGGGACGTTCCGGCAGCGCCCGCGCGTTGCGACCGCCGACCTTGCGCTCGTCATCGGCGACACCGACACGCGCGACATGCGCGACGTGTTCCCGGAGCTCAAGGGCGCCCAGGAGGAAGGCAGTGTCGTGAACGGGCTGCTCAACTCCGCCGGCTTCGGCGGCGACTGCAGGATCATGGCCGCGGGCGACGAAGTGCTGCACCTGCT
>Ga0105107_10002929_pt1 | contig 11306 bp, 4 predicted proteins | sample PPLLaktember2015_6_FD_79335 | JGI IMG/M metagenome (GOLD analysis project Ga0105107, IMG submission 79335) | Freshwater sediment microbial communities from Prairie Pothole Lake near Jamestown, North Dakota, USA - PPLs Lake P8 Core (1) Depth... | ecosystem: Environmental > Aquatic > Freshwater >... | reverse complement strand
ACCGCGCTGGCCTTGCTCGGCGCACTAACCCCACCATTGTTCGGAACGTTTCTGATATTGGGACTCCTCGGAGTCTCCTGCTCCTTCATCTTCGTGCCGCTGAACGCCGTTCTCCAATGGAGATCGCCGCCCGATCGGCGCGGCGCCGTCATTTCGATACACGATGGTGTAAACCAGCACCTCGCCCGGCTCGGCGCTGGACTTGTCGACGCTCTTCTCGAGCACCAGCCCGCTCGGCAGGCCGACCGTGGTCAGGTCCGTGGCGGCGAGGCTCGCGGCGGCTCCCCCCGCGGCGCTGAAGTCGGCCATTACGGTGACGAGGTCCCGGGCGCCGTTCGGCGCGCCGGCGGGCACGGACTCGCGCAGCACCACGCAGACGATTCCGGAGGCGGAGACCGCGATCGCGTCGACGGGCTGGAGCTGCGGCTCGGAGGCGTCGAGGGTGGCGCTGCAGTCGACGTCGTGGAAGACGCTCTGGGCCCAGCCCGCGATCGCGGGGCTTGCGGCGCTCGAGGCCGAGAAGCGCACGGTCCCGCTCGGCCCGGCCGTGAAGCGGTGCGGGTAGAAGACGGCCGTGCCCGGCATGGCCGTGCGCTGGTGGTCCGGCGCGAAGCCGCTCCCCGAGAAGTCGGCGAAGCGCACGCCGGTGTAGACGGTGCCGGTGGCATTCACGAACGAGACCCGGTCGGTCGCGAGGGCGTAGCTGCCGCCGGTCGTGCCGGGCGAGCCGCCAGTCGAGACGTAGCCCGCCGCGTTGGTCTCGGAGATGGCGATGCTCGCGCCGTGCGCGGCGAACGGCAGCCAGAGCGCGAAAGCGCCGCTCGCGTCGGTCGCGTCCGCGTCGCACGGGCCGCCGCAGCTCGCCGCCTCGGCGCGCAGCGCGACGCCGGCGATGCCAGCCTCGGCGCCGTCGCGCAGGCCGTTGCCCGCGATGCCGCCGCCGCGGCCGTCGTCCTCGAAGACGAGGCCCTCGACCCGGCTGCCGTGGAACAGTCCGAAGTCCTGCGCGGCCACGGCGGCGGACGTGACGGTGAAGGTCCGGGTGGCGTCCGGCTCCTCGGTGCGCAGCCAGCCGGCGGGCAGCGTGGGCGACACGTCGGCCGCCGCGCTCGCGGTGTCGTAGATCAGGATCCAGCTCCCGGCCGCCACGGCGGAGAAGGCGAAGGCACCGGTCGTGGGGTCCACCGCGGCCACTTGCGCCGCCGGGCCGGCGGGCGTGGCCGCCGGGACGAGCTTCGCATGCAGCACGAGGCCGGTGCCGGCCTCGCCGGCGTTGCGCGTGGCGTCGTGGTTGGCGTCCTCGTACACGGTGCCCGACACGCGGGCGCCGGCGCCGAGCGTGTCGGTCGCGGTCGCGGAGGCCGGCGTGCCGCCGCTGCAGCTCGGGTCCAGGCTCGTCGTGGCGGTGGTGGCGACCGTGGCGCTGCCCGAGAAGGCGGTGTTCGGTGCGGTCGCGGCGACGAGCAGCGGGAGCGCAGCGGCAGGGGCGAGCGAGCCGGTGTCGGGGAGCGTGTCGCCGTCGGTGTCGGTGAGCAGCACGTCGACGCCGGCGTCGTACTGCCCCACCGTTCCCAGGTCGCGGTACCACGCGATCGGGGAGGGCGTGAAGGTGCCGCCCAGCGCGGCCGAGAGGTCGAAGACGTCGGCCGCGTTGCCGGTGTTGGTGAGCACGTGGGCGAGATGCACCGTCTGCGCGGCGCCGATCGCCGCGGTCCGGTCGGGCACCAGGGTCACGGCGCAGAAGGGCGGCGTGACGCCGGCGGAGGCGGTGTCGTCCTCGCCGTTGGCGGTGCCGTTGTTCGGCGTCGAGTCGGGATCCGGCTGCTGGGCAGCCGTCACCTGCGCGCGGTTGTCGTACTCGCCGGCGGCGCCGGTCGGCGCGTCGACCGTCGCTTGGAACGTCAGGTTGGTGCTCGCTCCCGACGCCAGAGTCGTGACGTTCCAGGTGAGGGTGGGCGGGCTCGCGCTGCGCGAGCTGCCGCCCGCGATCGATCCGGCGACGTAGGTCAGGCCGGCGGGCAGCACGTCGGCCACCGTCACGCCGGTGGCGGCGGCGGGGCCGGCGTTGGCCAGGGTCAGCGTGTAGGTGACCGCGTCGCCGACGTTCGGCGTCGAGCTGCTGGCGACCTTGGCGAGCGAAAGGTCGGCGCGCGCGGCGAAGATCAGGTCGTGGAAGTTGATGCCCTGCTCGACCGGGTTGGAGGGACCCTCGCCCGGGATGCCGTCGGGCGCGTTGCCCGCCCGGTAGTCGATGCGGATCTGGTCGACGGGGCCCGCGACCGCGATCCGCGCGTTGCCCGCGGTGCTGCTCGAGGCGACGTCGCCGCTCAGGCCGTAGATCGTGGCATTCAGGCCGGTCGAGTAGCTGTTCGACGCGTCGAAGCCCACCGCCGACCCGCGCGAGACGATCGTGACGGGCACCTCCGTGGCGCCGCGGAAGGCGGTGATCGTGAGGATGTCCTGCCAGCCGGTGTAGGGCGAGGTGGGGTCGCCGGTGTCGATGTCGCCGATGTCGAACTGCACGTTCGAGACCGGCGCCCCGAGCACGTAGCGGAGCGTGATCGTCTGGCTGGTGTTGCTGAAGTTGGCGCGCAGGCGCAGCGAGTGGTCGAAGCCGTTGAAGCCGCTGCCGATCTGCGGGAAGCCCGAGGGCCGCACCCCGCTCGGATCGAGCACCGTGGTGGTGACGGTGCTGGTCTGGAGGTCGCCGCCGGTGTAGGCGCGCGGCCCGAGCGTGCCCGCCGGCCACGCGACGTCGCTCCAGTCCAGGAGCTCCGCGCGTGCGGCGCCGCTCACCGCGGTGCACAGCAGCACCGCGACCCAGATCGCGAGGTGTCGCATCACGGCTGCAGCCATTGGAACAGGTCCTCGTCGAACTTGACGCGCAGGCGCAGGTAGGCACCGGGGTCCGAGTAGTCGCCGTCGACCAGGTCGTCGTCCTCGAAGCCGAAGAAGTTGTATCCGGCGGCCAGCCACAGGTTCTTCCCGAGCAGGTACCCGACCTCGGCGCCCAGCCCGAAGTCCAGGGCCTCGACTCCGGTGGCGTGCGCGCTGCCGATCAGGCCCACGTCCCAGCGCTTGCCGATGTCGTAGGTGACGCGCGCAGCGAGGAGCTGGCCGAGCGCCTCGTCGTGCCCCCCGGCGAGCTCCTGCCCCCACTTCACCGCCCAGCGCCCGTTGCTGTGCAGCCGCGGCGAGAACTGGTAGTCGAGGTGCGTCGAGACCACGTGCACGAGCCGCCGGCTGTCCGAATCGCGGTCCGACTCGTCCTCGTACTTGATCTCGTAGCGCCCGAGCGCGTTCCAGCGGTTGGTGTCGGTCGGGCGGTAGGCGAGGCCGACCTGGAAGCGCTGGACGATGTCGTCGCCGCCCGAGCGGTCCTGCTGGATGCCGTTCATGTAGAGCAGGTTGCGGCCGAGCACGCTCCAGCTCTCGTCGATCTTCGCCGCCACGCCGAAGGTCGAGAGGAACGAGTTCTGCGTCTCGCCGTGCCGGTACTCGACGCGGCCGGTCGCCTTCCAGAGGGGGCTCCGGGTCCAGGCCAGCCCCAGTGACACGGCCGTGGCGTCGTCGTCCTCGAGGTCGTCGCCGGCCACGCTCTGGACGCGCTCGGCCGCGCTGTGCAGGGTGAGCCCCTGCGCGATCGTCCAGCGGTTGCGCAGGCCGATCGCGGCCTCGGCGTCGCGCCCGCCGATCACGTCGGAGACGCGGTACTCGCTGAAGGCGCTGGTGTTGCGCAGCACGTCGCTCTCGATGCCGAAGAGCGTCACGTTGCGGTCCTGCTCGTCGTTGAGGGTGAACGCGCTGCCCAGGCTCGAGATGAACTCGTGCCGCGCGTAGAGCCGCGTGCGGTTCAGCACCTGGAGCTCGCCGCCGGCCGCCAGCACGTGCGCCCCGAGGTCGCTGACGTCCTGCTCGTACTCGCCGAAGACGGTGAGGCGCGGCCACCACGGCAGCGGCGACTCGAGCCGCGCGCGCACGCTCAGGTACTCGTTGGGGGTGATCCCGTCCCCCGCGGTGTCGAGGCTCGCGGGCGTGGCCGTCTCGTCCACGTAGCGCAGGCCGAGCTCGCCGCGCAGCCAGCGGCCGAGCGCCTGCTCGACGTAGGCCTCGACGCCACGCCGCTCGCCGCCGAGCTCCTCGTCCTCGGTGTAGATCGCGTTCCCGACCAGCCGCGTGCGGTCGCTCAGGCGATACGAGCTCTTGACGCCCATCTCCGTGCGCCCGCGCAGGTAGAGCGAGTTCGGGTTCGCGAAGTCGGACTCGCTCTTCACCCAGTAGGCCCAGGCGTCGAGGCGATCGCCCTGGTGGCGCACGTCCACGCGCCCCGCGAGCCCCTTCTGCTCGCCGTCGTCCGAGTGCGCGATCTCCGCCAGCGCCCGCGTGCGCTCGTCGAAGTCGTACGCCACGTGTCCCGAGAGCAGATCGAGCGGCTCGGCGGGGTTGCGGTCCTCCACGTAGCCGGCCCCGATCTGGAGCTTCTCCACCGGCTTCACCTTGGCGGAGGCGCCGGTCACCCAGAAGGCGTCGCCGCCGCTCTCGACCTCGTAGGTGATGCGCACCGACACCGGGTTCAGGTTCGAGTCGAAGGAGGGCAGGGGCTCGCGCAGCAGCAGGGTGCCCGCCAGCCAGTCGATCTCGTAGTCGACGAAGCGGGAGAGCGAGCGCAGCTCCAGCACCAGGCTCGGCTGGTCGCGGTCGCGCACCAGGATCTCGACCAGCTCGCTGTTCTCGAGCACGTCGCCCTCGCGCAGGTCGTAGGGTCCGGCGATGCCGCGGCCGCGGATCTCCTCGACGACCTGGACGCTGTCGTCGTGGCTCGCGAAGGCGTCGAGCGCGATCCATTTCCGCTCGAAGTGCGCGCGCGCGCCGGTGAGGCCGCGGCGGTAGGCGCCGAGGCCGACGGCGTCGTCGACCTCCTCGGTCACGAAGTCGCCGTACATCGCGTAGGAAGGCCCGCGGTCGAGGCGCGCGTAGACGCGGCTCGTCGACTGCGCGTCGAAGAAGCGGCTCGAGGAGTCGCCGTACACCGGGTAGAAGCGATCGGGCTCGATGTCGCGGAACAGGCGCTCGTAGCGGTCCTCCTCGCTGTCGACGCGCAGCGTCAGCAGGTTCTCGCCCAGGACCTTGCCCTTCAGGAACAGCGCGCCGCGCACGCCGGCGCTCTTCTCGCCGTCCTGGTCGTCGAGGAGCAGCTCGCGGATCTCCTCGTCGAAGGCGTCGTGCTCCTGCGAGGGCACCAGGTCGCCCTGCGCGAGCTGCGACCAGCCGAGCACCGCGTCGACGACGCCGATGCCGACGAGTGGCCGCAGGTAGGGCAGGAAGCGGACGCGGCGCTCGGCCTCGAGCAGGCCGCTCGCGACGCGCACCAGTGCGTCGCCCGGCTCGCCCGGCGCCACCAGCGACACCTGCGCGCGCCCCTGCTCGGCGAAGACCTGGAGTCCCGGCTCGACGGGATCGAGGTCATCGCCGCGCAGCAGCCCGGCGCTGGTGCCGAGCGTGAGCGGGGTGCGGGCCGTGACGGGGACCCCTTCGCGGTCCTCGACGAGGACCGTGAGCGGCGTCGCCGTCGCCCCGTCGGCCTCGAGCGTCGCCTCGGGCAGCTCGATGCGCAGCCGCGCCAGCTCGCCGGGCGCGATCACCTCCAGGGTCAGCGAGCCGCGTGCGTTTCCGAAGCCGTCGACCTCGCGCAGCTCGAGCTGATTGCGGCCCGTGGCGAGCCGCACGCCGACGTACTCCCACGCCTGTGCGCCCGAGGCGGGCGCGGCGGAGCGCTGGCCCACGCGCGACAGCGGCACCTGCTCGCCGTTCACCCGTAGCTCGAGCTGCGTGCCCGCGCGGCCTTTCACGCGCACGTTGACCTGGTCCGACGGCAGCACGGCGCCGTCGGCGAAGTCCAGGAAGCCGAGCGACGGTTCGAGCGTGGCGACCGCCTCCTCGAGCGGCACCGAGGGCGCCGGCTGGACCGGCGGGGGCGGGCGGTTCGAGTTGCGGGCGTCGAGGCCCTGGTCCGGCCGGCGCGCGCCGTCGAAGAGCTGGCTCGGGCCGCGCGACACCTGGCCGCTCGCCGGCAGGTTGCGGACGTCGCGCTCCACCTGCTCGGGGTCGTCGCGCACGAGCTCGCGGTCGATGACCTCCGCCAGCTCGCCCGGCTCGGCGCGCGCCGCCTGCTCGCGCTCGCGGACGATCGCCAGCACCGGCTCCTCGCAGGCGTCGAGTGCGAAGTCGGCGCGGTGCAGCTCGCCGTGCTTGAGGTCGACGAACTGGCTGTCGGGATCGAAGGCGAACCGGTGATGCAATACGGAGAGCCGCGCGCCCTCGGGCAGCGAGCTGGCGTCCACCTTCAGCGCGTGGGTGCGCGGCGAGACCCCGTAGAAGCTGTACTTGCCGGCCGCGTCGGTGCGGACGCTGGTGCCGTCCTCGAGGAACAGCGCCACGCCCGGCACCCCGGGCTCGCCGCGATCCTGCTCGCGGTCGCCGTCGCAGTCCGCGAAGACCTTGCCCACGATGAAGCCGCGGTCGCTGAAGACGCCGTCGACCAGGCGCACGCGCGCGCGTGCGACGTTGCTGCGCAGCGGGCCCGAGCGCGCCTGGGCGCGGTTCACCGCGTCGCCGTTGCGCTGGGCGCCCGGCCCGACCAGCACGCGATAGCGCAGCGTCACCTCCTCGTCGGGCGCCAGCGCGCCGATCGCGAAGCGCAGCACCGGCCCGACGCCGCCCTCGGGGTCCTCGACGCGCTCGCCGTCGCGCTCCGCGCTGCCCCGCTCGTAGCGGAAGCCGCCGGGCAGGTGGTCCTCCACCTGCACGTCGGCCAGCGGCGTGGCGCCGGCGTTGCGCACCAACAGCTCGTAGTCGACCCACTCGCCGATCTCGACGAAATCGCGCAGCGCGCGCTTCTCGACGAACAGCGCGGTGGCCGGCGCCGCCGCCGTGATCGCGATGTCGGCGTCGACCGGCGTCCCGCTCGCGCAGTCCGCGAGGCTCGCGGTGATCGTGTCGCCTCCCTGCGTCTCGACGACGCCGTTGCCGGGCGTCACCGGGACCGCCGTCGCGTCGGCCGTCGGAACGCTCGGCAGGATCCGGAACACGCCGGTGGCGAGGCCGGTCTCGTCGGCGGCGAAGGTCTCGTCGTCGCCGGTGAGCGCGGAGCGGAGGCGGATCTGGGTGGTCTCGACCGCCAGCGGATCGGCGTCGCAGGAGGCCGCGCGGCCCTCCACGAAGAGCGGGCTGCCGACCGGCGACTCGGTCTGGACGGTGCCGAAGCCGGGATCGCTGAAGAAGCCGATCGCCGGGGGCGGGAGCGCGGCGACGGTGACGGCGTCGACGTTGGCCTCGCCGACGGCCGGGTCGCTGCCGGTGGCGGTGAGCTGGATGCGGCCGATCTGCCCCGCCGTCGCGCCGGCCGGGACCTGCGCGAGCAGCACCAGCTCGAGCGAGGCGCCCGCGGCCACGAGCTGCGTGGCGCCGCTGGCGAGGAGCGTCTCCCCGGGGTCGAGCGCGCCGTTGGCGTTGGCGTCCACGAACAGTGCGAGCGTGGCGAAATCGTAGTCGTCGCCCGCGAGATCCTGGAACACGAGAGTGTAGGTATCGTCACCCGTCCCGGTGTTGGTGAGCGTGTGCGCCAGCGCGACGGTCGCGCCGGGCAGGGCGACCGCGCTGCGATCGGCCACCAGGTCGACGCCGCTCAGCGCCGCCACGATCGCGGTGACCGTGTTCGAGGCGACCGGCTGGCTCGCGCCCGCGAAGCTCGCGGTCGCCTGGTTGTCGATCGCGGTGCCGGGGGGCGGTGCCGCCAGGCCCGGCGTCGGCAGCAGCAGCCACGCGCAGGCGAGCAGCCACCGGAGCGCGAACCGCCGGGCGGCGGAGGCCGCCCGGCGGGTGCTGCTCACGGGAGGAGTCGGCATGGGCCGTCTCCGCGCCGTTCGGGTCTACGGCTCGATCTGGACCCCGAACCCGACCACCACCGTCGAGCCCGGGGTGAGCGGGCCGACCGCTCCGACGTCCACCTGGATCGTGCCCGTGCCGCCGAGGCCGGGCTCGCTGACGGTGCCGGCGCCACCGGGCGTCACCGTCGCGAGCGTCGACTGCGTGGTCTCGGTGGGCGTGGCGTCGCTGATCACGAGCGCCGTGATGTCGGTGGTGCCCGCGTTGCTGGCGGTGATCCGGTACAGGATGCACGTCCCGGGCAGCGCCGAGAGCGCTCCTGCGCCGTAGGCCGCGTCCGCGGTCCCGTCGCAGGCGGCGTCGGGCGCCTGCTCCTTCTGGAGCGTCAGGTTGCCCGACACGACCGAGGTGGTGTCGACGGCGCTGTCGGGCGCCGAGGGCGCCGTGCCGTTCACGACGGCGGACGGCGTGGCCGTGACCGTGGTCGTGTTGATCGAGCCGACCGCGGCGCCCGGCGGCGCGTTGACGCGCACCAGGATCGCGAGGCTCGCGCCGGGCGCGAGCAGCGGCACGTCCGCCGGGAGCGTGATCGGCGTGTCGCCGCCGTCGAGGACGCCGTCGCCGTTCACGTCGCGGAAGACCTGCGAGCCCCACAGCCCGCTGCTCTCCGCCGTGGACAGCGTGATCGAGCCGGCCGGCTCGGTGACGCTGCCGTTGTTGGTGAGCGTGTGGGCGTACACGACCGAGCCGCCCGGGAACACCTGGCCGGTGTTGTCCGGTGAGATCACGACGTTGCGGACCGTGTTCACGATCACGGCGTCGTGCTTGACGTCGAAGGAGCTCGTCACCGGCGACAGGGCCTGGAAGAACAGGCTCTGGCCCGGCGTCGGTACCGCGGCGGCGCCGAGCGGCACCGTGATGTCCACGGTGATCGCCAGGCTGCCCCCCGCGGCGATCGGGCCGGTGTTGGTGATCGTGCTGCCGCCGTTGCGGAACACGACGGTCCAGCCGGCCGGAAGCGTCAGGTTGTCGAGGCCCGGCGCACCGGTGTCGGTGGAGTCGTCGCTCGCCGCGAGGTCGTAGTTGTCGGCGACCGCGCTGGTGTTGGTAATCGTCAGGCTGAACGACACCGTGTCGCCCGGGTCCGCCGACTGCGTCTCGACCGGCGCGCCTTCGGGGCCCTGCCCGGCGCCGCCCGTCGGGTTGGTGACGTCGACGGTGCCCGCGCTGATCGTGGTCAGGGTGTCGGTGGCCGGCGGCACGCTCTCGACGCCCGGGTCGAGCACCGAGACCGCCGCCTTCTCCACGCTGTAGGGCCCGCCGCCCGTGACGCCCGGCGGCAGCACGACGCGCAGCACCACGTCGTAGCTGGCGCCCGGGGCGACCGGGGGCGTGTCCGGAAGCGTCGGGTCGCCGCCGCCGTTGACGAGCGGAGTCACGCCGTCGTCGCGGTACAGGAAGAAGCCCGTGCCGGGCGGGAATGTGGAGTTCTGCAGCCGGATGTCGAAGGTGTCGGTGCTGTCGCCGTCGTTGGTCAGCACGTTGGTGAAGACCACCGTGCTGCCCGGCGTCGCGTTCGCGATCGGCGCCGGCCCGACGATGCTCACGCCCGCCGTCGGCGAGACCGTGAAGAACGTGGTGTTCGAGGTGCCGTTGATCGGCGGGGTGCCGCCGTTGCCGTCGTCGTCGTAGTCGACGGTGGCGGTGTTCGGGAGCACGCCCGGGACGGCCGTCGCATCGACGGTCACCTCGAAGGTCAGGGTGCCGGACTGGCCGGGCAGGACCTGGCTGATCACCGCCGTGACGGTGTCGGCCGCGGTGACCGCGAAGTCGTAGACGATCTGGTTCGGGGCCGTCCCCTGGGCGTCCGCAGCGTTGGCGTCGGTGAGGACCGTCGCGCCGGTCACGCTCCAGCGGCCGGAGCCCGCGACGTAGGCGAAGTCGGGGTCGAGCGCATCCGACAGGGTGACGGCGTTGGCCGTGGCGTTGCCGTTGTTGGTGTAGGTCAACGTCACCGTGTAGGGCCCGCTGCCGGGCGCGCCGCCGCTGGCGCTCATCGACTTGATCAACGTCACGACGGCGTTGTTGGTGACGGTCACCGTGTCGGTCACCGAATCGCTCTCGCCCGGGTCGGCGACGCTGGTCGCCGTCACCAGGATCGAGTTCTGGTTGCCGGCGGTGGCGGTGCCGGGCACCTGGCAGGTCGCGACGAAGGTGGCGACGAGGCCGGGCCCGATCGGGCCGACGTTGGTCCCGGACAGGTTGGTGAAGTTGTCGGGGGCGCCGTTCGCGTCGGCATCGGCGTAGATCGCCACGCTGGTGCAGGCGAAGGCGCCGCCGGCCGGATCGCTGACGGCGAGCGTGAAGGAGTCGTCGTCGTTGCCGAGGTTCTCGACCGAGACCGGGAACGACGCCGTGCTGGCGGGCACCGCCGTCTGGGTCAGCGCCTGCTCGACGTCGACGCCGTAGACGGGCAGGACCGTGGTGACGACCAGGTTCGAGGTGGCGGTCTGCGGCACGCCGTTGGCGTCCGTGTAGGTGGCCGAGGCCTGGTTGCCGATCTGGGTGCCGGCGAGCGGCGCCGCGAGCAACGCGCTCGGGACCGCCAGGGCAAGGAGCAGGAGCGCGCCGCGCAGCCAGCGGGCACCGTCGCGGGCGTGGGAACGAAGCTGAAGGGACATCGGATCCTCCGCGGCCGGCTTCCGCGCGCACGGGCGCGGGCGGCCTTCCGGTTCGAGTCGGTGCGGCGGGCGACTGCCGGCCGCGGGTTCTGGCCGCTACTCCGCGGCGTGCAGCGCGATGCGCTCGACGTCCGCCGGGAGCGCGTTCGCCGCCTGGGACGCGATCGGCGGCGCCTGGCGCGCCGCGGTCCGCACTGACGGCACGACCACGCGCGCCGCCACCGAGCGGCTGGCGTTCGCCGCGAGCTCGCCGAGCTGCCAGCGCAGCGCGCGGTACTCGGAGGCCGGGACCGACTCCGTGCGCAGGCGGCCGTCAGGGCCGGTGACCTGGCGCACGAGCGGCACCGGCGCGAAGTGCACGCCGTCGGTGCTCGCCTCCACGCGCTCCACGGCCGCCGTCGGCTGGTAGACCGTGCCGATCGGGATCGGCAGGGTCGCCGCGAGTCCGCGCACCGCGTGCTCGCCCTGGTTCGAGTAGGTCGCCCGGTACTCGACGACGTCGCCCGGATGCACGGCCTCGGTCGTGACGAGCTGCTCGGCGCCGTGCTCGCCGACGACCACGCGGGCTGCGGAGAGCACTACGGCCACGTCGCCTTCGGCGGCCGCGCTGGTGACGAGCGGGAGCGAGAGCGCGAGGGCGCTCAGGGTTCGAATGGCAAAGGCTCGAAAGCTGCGTCGCACGGGTCCCCCTTCGCGGAAAGCGAGTTCAGGGGGTCTCTCGGCGCAGCTCGCGCGCAACTT